>Ga0209700_106335_pt1 | contig 18474 bp, 7 predicted proteins | sample SiratroredBW_FD_187528 | JGI IMG/M metagenome (GOLD analysis project Ga0209700, IMG submission 187528) | Root nodule microbial communities of legume samples collected from California, USA - Siratro red BW (SPAdes) (version 2) | ecosystem: Host-associated > Plants > Roots > Nodule | place: USA...
CAGAAAATTGGAGTTTGCAGTACCAAAAGCAAGGAGGAGTGTTGAAAGTTTGCTTTTGGACTTTCAACTCACGTGACTCACATATTTTTTTTAATTATTTAGTTTAATTAATTCAAATAAATTAGACCGAGTCTTTAGGAATCACTAGGTTTGTTTATCATGCTATTAGCACTACTTCTATATTTTCCAGTTTGTTGAGTCGTGCCTTCATGTTGGCATAAATATCTGCTTTTCAGTTAATTCCAGTACTATAAATTGTAAAGGTCAGCTATCAAATAAAATTAATCCCTTTACACCAAAATTGTTACCTACTCTCTCATCTTCTAAATTAATTACTTTGTTTCTTTTTTTTCCTTCATCCTTAAAACCAACATTATTTATAGTAATGAATGAAAACATAAGCCTTCTGAGATTCATTATTTGAAAAAATTATTACATGCAGGATGCTTACGTGAGCTGACCTCAAAAACTACATGAAATTGACTTTTACAAAAATTAGTCATTTCATACCAGTATGGATCTTAATACATTCTAAATAGTCACCTGGATCAGGTATAACGGTTATTGAAAAAGAAAACCTCGATATAACTTCACACTTGTCACCATATACCTGAGTGTAGTTTGAGACAAGGACAATGCGGTCATTTGTTCTGTGACGTAAATGAGAAAGTAATCTTGCCAAGACATGCATTTTCCCAGATAGTTCAACCCATGCTCCATGCCCTCCCGTCCATGAGCCAGACCTGCAATGTATACTCTTATATGATGAGTAATGTCAAGTGATTAGCTGAATCTTTAAACTAAAATATCTACCTTCCAGATAACATTTCAGGCGGGAAGAATCGGATACAGTCCTCAAAACCCGAAGTTCCTGGGCTCCCACTTCGAATAGTATCATAGATAAGCTACAAGACATTCAATTTTGTGAGAATGAAAATATGCATGGAACTTACGTCATCGGACATGACGGTAGAAGATGGATTTCCCACAGAATTTTTAATAGAGGGTCTAGGGTTATGAGGAGGAATTGGATGAAAATAAAAGATTAAAAAAAGACAGCTTGCCCATATAAATGGCACCAAAATTTACTATTATGTATAAGGAAAAAATTGTCCCAGGAAATAGTTACTGTTGTGATTAGAGTGCCAACAAAAAAACCCAAAAACAATAAAAGAACATGTCAAACAGATAATCAAATTATACCAACTAAAAATGAAAAAACAAAGAACAAATCAAAGCTAGAAATAAATGAACCGTCTTGTGTATTTAACAATAACCGTTGTTACATACAATGTAAAATGTTTCTATTTCGTTGCATTCATGTGCATCTTTGGTATGAACAACTATCACCCTTGCAAAGGGCTACAAAACATACAAGTTAGTTAGATGTACAAAACAAAAATACTAACTAAACTAACGATTAGTGGTTCATTGACATCTAGATGCTGAGTTATCAGATGACATTTCCTATAAAGAGTTCAATACCCCAAGATCTACCATTACAAAGTGAGTTTTATCCAAAAGAATATTCAAATAGGACCGATTAAACAAGTTCACCCACCCTCCTCTAGAGAAGATAACGATTCAGATCATACCTTTGGATGATTGCACAATTTTTTGAGAGCTGTTATGTAGGCCAAAATCTTTGATTGCTTCAGTTCTTCAGTAATTGCCCTCTTAACCTGTTATTTTGAAGACATCGACTTATTCGTTCAGTTTTGATAATCTTGTTTTTATCCATCTCCAACAGTGTAAAGTACCTTGTCAAAAATATATGTTTGCTCAATCAAAAGTGGACATTACATTTTTGGATTGTATAAAATGTTTATATAGGTCTGACTGTAGTGGAGTCAATTTGCAGCAAACAACCTCAACTATCTGCACAACAAGAAATAGGTTGTGGATTAGATTAAGATTAAGAGCACAGCTAACCACCAATTACCTACACAGTTACTTTTCATGTGCTTTAAGGGCCCTAGTCAATATAAAAATATGCAATAAATAAAAAATGTCCAAATATATTAACAATAACAGTGTGAAATCTACCTTTTCATGAAATCAGATGCTATTACCAAATCCTAAAGATTTATCGGTATGTAAAAGCTACTTTATTAATCTGGCCAGTGGCTGAGGGAATCAGCACTTCTACAGTTTGTGTTATTTTGACATTGAAGGTTTCAATGAATGAGCAGCTTCCTTTGGATAAAATTCAAGGATTAGCTTCTACTTGGTGTAAAGCACATAGTCTTTTAGAAGGTTGTCTCTTACAGATACATTGAAGGATCGGGTAGCTTTGATTTATTCGTTTTAATTTGGTCTCTACTGTTTGTTTTCTTTTTCTTTTCTAAAAGGGATCTCTTATCCTCCTAAGCCTTTGCACTTCCTCTTTGTCTTAATGAATTTCTTCTTTTATCATAAAAAGAAAATGCATATTTTTCGGATTATTCAATGCAAGGTAAAGAATTAATTTTACAAGAACGCTGCAATTAAAAATACATGGGGGAAAAGATTGCACACATATAGTTATTGGTTTTGTTTGAAGCAAAAGAATGTGTGATTGAGCAGTGCAACAATTCAGTAAGTCTGGCAGAAAGATAAAGAAAAGTACAATACCTTAGGTGGCAAATGATTTGATAACAATGCATTAGTCCTTCTTAATATGAACTGCAAAATTATATAGTCTGGTCAATTTTCAGGAAAATAATATTTCTTTATCAGAACACCAAAGAAATTTGTTGCACTTCATTACCATTCAGCTATCTTCTGTATAATAGATTATTTTAGTCATCAAGCTGGATTACAACTTCACTAGCGATAGGTAAATAATACAGCTCTCTAAAAGTACAGAGTAAAATCTCAATCACATGCATTACCTGATTAACATTGACACTTAATTCAGCTGAGCGTTCAGCACCAATCTTCTTCTCTTCATCAGTGGCAGCAGGTTCTCTTCCACGGATAATCGGTGCCTTCAAAATTAATGTAAGCCGTAGCACAAAACTAAAAATTAGAATAAAAGAAAAGGGGGGGAAAACCCCCTTGTCCCATTCCAGCATCACATCTGGTGAAAGCATTCAGAAGTTGGTTTATCTTGTTATCTTATCAGCGTCTAGCAGAATATTCCTTAAATACTATATATTTAACAACTTGATAGCTACTTTCCTAATTATCGGTATATTCTGAGTTTTTGACATAGGACAAGCTAAAGATTTCGCAACAATGTGCATCCAAAATATAAAAAGTAATCAATGTACCTCATAGTAACGTCGAAAATGTGCAATACTGCCCAATATTCCAGGATTGGTAAAGTTAACCATTGCAAAGAATTCTTCTAAATCATTCTGCAAGTGACGGATGTCCATAAAAATTAACAAGAATAAAAAACATACGACAATTTTGGATAGTAATCAAAAAGACAGATGGATAATCATGCATAAATCCTCACTTGTAAGGGAGTTCCTGACAATAAAATTCTCCGTTTGCACGGGAGTGCTGCCAATGCCTAATCCAGGAAGTTTAGTGAGCTCAGAAACATGCCAGTAAAGGAGGGAGAGAAAATAAGTCCTACAAATTACAATACCCGGTTTGTTATTGTTTGGTCATTTTTCAACCTGTGAGCCTCATCACATATGAGAAGGTCACATGAGTCACTAGAGCTAAACTTTGAAGAATGCATTCGGAATGTCTCATATGAAACAATGAGAACCTGCAAATTGGGGAATACTAACTGAGTACATATGTAGTTCGAGCTATTTAAACAACAGAAGAAAGGTTACAAATTTCATTTCACCTGTAAATTTATTTGGGGACTCGTAAAACTGTCGATCGCAGAGACAACATCTTCTCTTGTACTTTCACATAGAGCAACAAGACGAACTCTTTCACCAACCCACTTTTTGATTTCAGCTTCCCAATTACTGACAAGGCTGGTAGGAGTCACTATGATGGATTTTCGAACCAACGGCTTGCCATCAAACCCTTGACAAAGTAGAGTATATAGTAATGTGATGGACTGCAATGTCTTCCCCAGACTGTGTAACAAAGGGAGCCATATAATGAAAGAAGACGGGGAGAAAGAAAAGGGTACTATAACAATGACAATATTTCAAAGAAAGAAGGTACCCCATATCATCTGCCAAAATGCATCCATGTATATTTGGTGTGGTACACAGCCCCGAGACACAGTCAAACATGAACTGAACCCCTTCTCTGCATGAAGAGAGATAAAAAAAAAAGCTTATTTGGTTGATTTAATACTGAATTGAGCTAAAGTGTGAGCAATGGAGTGCAATGATGGTAACCTCTGATGTGGACGAAGGTATTGAACAAGCAAAGGGTCAACTGTAATGGTGGTAAAGTTAGTATTAGAAGGATCATGGTGGGAGTCTTGAGGGTGCCAGAGTACTAAAGGGTCGATCCCCGGGGGCAAAGATGGTTTGAGCTCCTCAGAAACAGGAACATGAACATGGGACTCAGTTACTGGAGCAGGTCTAGGAATAGGAGAGGAAGAACCCCAGGGAACAAACCTTTTGCGAGCGGAAAGCCTACGAGTGAGGTCTTGATTGTAAGTAGAAGTGTGAGATTTGGAGGATGGAGGTTTAAAGGGTTTTCTACAAACAGCCGCCCCTTGCGATACTGATAGAAGCCGCGGTAGCAGCGATTGTCTCTTCACGACGAGGTTGCCCCTGCGATGCAATTCAATTCAATTCAGTTCTGAAGAAAGAATGATTAATGTAATAGCTTCCTTACCTGACCAGCGCATCCACGTTCTGCGATTTCCGTTCTTCGATATCGTCGTCGCCGGAATCAGAAGAACAAGAATCAGACGAACACCACACCATTTCACCTTCCTCTTCCTCCATTCCCAACTCACGCCTCCCCGCCAAACCTATTCATTTAAATTTATACGTTTTATTTTATCCCAAAATTCATTTCTTTTTATTAAAATTCATCTCGATCCTTCTTTTTAGCAAAACCTGTGAGGAGTGCAGAATAGCTGGTGTGATATGACAAAATTGTGAGTGATTTAATTTTTTCTTTTTGTCTATGTTAATGGAATAGTTACTGATATCTTATATTTCAATTTATTGTTGAAATAGTAGTATTACTAAATCATTATCATATTATTAATATTCTTTTTTATTCATATACACCTGTTCTGCATACTTTTATTGATTTTTCTCTAAACCATGTAATTAAATAATTTTTGACATTTGGTTTGATCTATATATCAATAATTTTTTTTTCAATAACTTCGTATTTTTATTCTAATTGTTATTTGTTTTCTTTTTCACATAGAATCATGATCTTACCTATTAAATATAATTATAAAAATTTGTTTAGGATCTGGAATTTAAAATTTAAGGTTTAGAGTTTAATTTCATAAAAGTTTTCGTTAGGAAGAATTTTGTTCTCAACTTTCATTTTTTCTTATGTTTGTTTTCTTTATCAATTGATTAATTTATTTAAATATAGACATTTATTATAAAATTTAATTGAAAATTATAAAAAAATATTTTAATTATTTTATTATGATTCTTTATTAATAAATATATATTATCTTAAGCTATAAAATTTTAAATAGTAAATAAAAATGAATTTTAATGGGAGACGTTGAGGGCATGCATTTTAGTGTCTCTCTGATTTGTCTGTGGTAGTGCCTGAGAATTATTATCTTTGTTAACTTCAAATAAAAAGATTCACATGAATTAGTGGTTACCTACCTAAATTGCGAAAATGGAGCATATAGGTGAAAGGACTATTCTAGGAACGTGAAATGCAACAAATTTATGTGTTCACTGTAGTTAAATTTTAATTGTGATTTTTTATCTTAAACATTTTTCATGGTATTGCATATTTTTATTTATAATGAGAAAATAAATTTTGTTAAAAATTTAAAAATTCACGTATTAGTGCAGACATTCGGAATGGGAATAACATGTCCCTCACACACACACGAAAAAATAGATACATTAAGAATTCTTACCCCGAAACTAATAAATCATTTATATACGAGAAAAAGTCGCACAGGCACTCTGGGAATTTTAATTCTAAGGACTAATAAGTCCCTTACATATGGAAGGAAAGGAGGTAAAACACTAAAACTTCTTTTTTCTATAAAAATATTCTAACTTATTTACTCGAACCGATAACAATTTACATAATTTTCTTTATATACCAAATTAAAAAGGGCATAAGGATTTCTCTCATGCTCAAAAGGAATCAAATTCCAATTATAGGTAACAATTAAAATCATTTGCAGAAAGACTAAAAGATGTATGCAAGCAATTCACAAAAGAAAGAAAACAAAATCTACACATATCAAAACTGAAATAAATTGATAGGTAGGATGTACACCTAATTTAGACAAATATTGACTTTTAATAATTGAAGGTATGATAACAACTAGATTCAAGATAAAATTAAGATATAATTATCAATAAATAAATTGAATATACCTGTCTCATATAAATATAAAAAAAATTATCATAATTATGCTAAAAATAAATAATCAAAAATTATATATGAATACCTTAAATAAAGAATTATAAGTTGAAAAGGAGATTCACTATAGATATGACTGGTTATCTATTCACCAGAACACTTTTGATATAATAATTATAGTAAAATGTTAGTAGCTGAGTAATTAAAAATACAATGTTTTTGTTATATTGTTTTTCAGAAATAACAATGATAAGCATCTTAGAATGTTATTTTAAATACACTGTTTTTTTTAACTCTATTATTATTATTATTATTATTATTATTATTATTATTATTATTATTATTATTATTATTATTTTAATATATATATATATATATATATATATATATATATATTACTGTTTAGTAATAAAATAATAAATGAAACTAAAAATGTACTGTAAGCTGGCTCGGAATTACACCGGCAAAACAAAAAGACTTAATTTTTAAAATGTAATCTATTTTTATTAATAATTTAAAATACTTTAAAATAAAATAAAATATGATTTTTAATATAGAATTGTAAAATAAATCAAAATTCTAAAAATGAATAAAGGTAGTTTTATTATTTTAAATTACACGATTTTAAATTTTACTTAAAAATTAAAAAAAAATCTTACTTTTTTATTTTTCAATTATGTTTCCCTTAATATTTTTACTTCAGTTGGATTATTGAAACATGCATTATTGACTTGGTGTAAATAACATAATGGGTCTTGTTCACACTATATATGTTGTCTAAAATATTTCAGGAAAATTTATACAAACTTCCCTATATTAAATTTTTTATTATAAAAGATTAATTTTATATTTTGTATTCATAATCTTTATTAACATTTTACTGAATATGTTTTTTTAGAAGAAAATAAGAGAGGTATTTGACATTTGATTGAAACATAAAGGACAGACTAATCGTTTATTAAAACTTTAATGAAGGTAAATGCTGGATGACAAATGAAAAAATTTAATGGTCACATTTAACTCTTACCCAACAGAGATTGGGAGCCTTGATATACAGTAATTACATTTTTTCAACCCAATGATTTATTTTTGTTGGAAATGTCTAATGGATTGTGAAATTGAAAAATATATTTTAAAAGATTATTTTGAATTATTTAATGGAAAATATATTTGTGGGTTTGAGATTATATTAGCTGAATATATATTTGAGATTACATAGTCTGAAATATATTTTTATACATTTTTAATTATATAATCTATAATCTATATATATATATATATATATATATATATATATATATATATATATATATATATATATATTGTGAATTATGTAATTTGAAATATATTTTTCAATTTTTAGATTGGATAATTTAAATATATTTTTAGAATATCCAACCTAAAATATATTTATGAACTGCATAATTCAAAATATAATTTTTAGTTCTAGATTCTACATTTTAAATATATTTCGCAGTTTTGAATTGAGTAGAATCTGAAATAGATTTTCAAAAAGTACAATCTAAAATGTTTCCAATTACCTTCACTTGGTAAGTACAAATGTCAAAATCAATTGGTGAGTTGGTTTTTAGAATACTAAGTTTAAGAAGTTTTTAATTATTTTTTAAAATATACAATTATTTTAATATTTGTTAAGATTTAATTGATCAATTAACTAATTAAAATAACTGTCATTTTTATATGTTAAATTAATTAATTACAGTTGAAACTTAAACTATAATTGTATTATATATTATATTTTTCAACAAAATAATATAAAATTTATAGTTCATTTTACTTTTTATTTTAATTGATTAACTTTAATACTTTGTACATACAACATAAAAATATAAGATATAAATGGTCGACCTAACAGCCTATTTGGTAACTTTTAAATAAATATGTATTTTTAAAAACTAGAGAAATACTAATGTCATTTTATGATAAATATAAGAAAAGTGCATATTTATTTTAAATTTAAAAAAACGGTGACTACTATTTAATACCACATAGGAATGTATATTTATTTTTTTTTAAAATTAATTAAGTAAGATTCTTAAAATTAATTCACTAGCACATTAAAAATTATTAGCATAAATATTCATAATGATGAAGCTTGATGTACCATTGTTTCACAAAATCCCTGGTTATTGTCTACTATCATAATCAAAAATTTAAAAAAAAATAAAAATCAATGATCTAGGCTCTAACTGATAATTATCCAAACTTGTTAGTCCAGATGGAAGTGTACTCATTTCTCTAATAGCGAATGAGATTTTTATTAAACTAGATCATCTCTACGTGTACGTAATCAAAGTGACTTTACATATAATAGTCGAGTCTACACTCTAATTTAAAAAAAAATATATATATATATATATATATATATATATATATATATATATATAACATATAATATTTCAAATTATATTATTTTTAGATATATTAATAATCGATAAATAACTTTATAATTTATATAATGTAATTTAATTATGTGAAAAACGGGTGTTATGTACACGAGTTTGACACGGAAAACAGAAAATGAAAGGAACCTCATATTCACAATTCATGGCAACTAAAAAGAACCACTAACAGAAAATGAAATCAACAAATGACTTTATAATTTATAATATAATTTAATTATGTAAAAAACTGGTCTCATGTATACAAGTTTGACAAGTAAGACAGAAAATGAAAGGAATGTCATACAACTCATGACATTGGGAATTGCTCAGAAAATTTGAGTGCCAAAAGGACATCTGTTGGTCATGTTTCCTTATAAACATATTAGGGCTGTTAATACAAGGTCCGCTCTATTAAATCTTATTGATTGTATGTTTTTTAGTCGTTTGATTGAATTAAAATTTTTATTTATTACATCAGTTAAAAGTGAATTGAATAAAATATTTATAAATTTTTAAACTCAATAAATCTGACTTTATTATATAACAAATTATTCATTTAATTTAAAACTGTATTGTATACGAAAATTAATAAATTAATTTATATTTAGTCATATAAATATTGTTCCATACTGTTCTAATGACAACTCCATAAAAAAATCACATTTCTTTCTCAGATTGTCATAAAGTAGTATGATATACTCACCAAGCCATCGGACTAATATTCTCTATAATATATATATATATATATATATAATTTGAGCTATCAAATATTATAATATAAATAAATCAAGATTTTTTTCCACTAATATTGTAATCACATATTTTCATTCATGTTTACCATATATTTTCATTTCTATTAGGAGTATGGTAATGAACAACTCGTATAATTGAAAAACAAATTTATCATAGACTTTGTATAAATTAAGTAATACAAGTTAAATACAATTTGTATAAAAGAGTAACAATGCCAATTAAAATCAAATAAATCTTTAGAACAAATTACACAAGAAACCCTAATTATTAAACTTTCTTTCAATGATCTCACTTTGAAATCATAAACTGAGGAAAAGTCACTTGAACAAATCATATTATATTACCAAACCCATATCACAATATGTAAAATAAAATAAAATAAAAAAACCTTGAATCTTAAGTTTCACAAAACATGCTGTTTAGTATACCAAACGCAGGTGAATATTAAATCAACATTTAGACTCTTATAATAAAAAAAATGGAAAATGTTGAAACTAACTTTAAAGAATAAGAGTAATAAGCATTAAAAATAATAGAATTTAAACTCAATTCAACTTTTAAAATCAATTGAGTAATATGAGTTTTATCTTTAATCTTATTTCTGATCAACATATGACTTAAAAACACTCTCTCTCTTACAGTATAAATCGAATGAAAGAATAAAGGTGAACTTGATAGGAATGCCATAACATACTCAACAAATTCAACTTTAAGATATACTTTTAGTGAATATAATAATATGTTATAGATTTCACATCGCCCATAGATATGACCAAATTATAATATGTAGATGGATGCAAATCTTATCTTATTAAGTTAGTTTAAATGGGAGTTTAACTTAAATTTTACTATCTTAATATGATATTAGAATCATTGTTTAAGATGATATCATAGTTATTTTTTATAATGATATCAAAGTCATTAAGAACTTATCCTAACAAAATTAATTGAGCTTATCAAGTTTTTTTATTCTCATACTGAATGTGGGGGTGTGTTAAAGACCATATATCAAATTATAGTATATAGATGAGTGCAAATCTTGAATGATCTAATTAGACATAAATTTTACTACCTTAATAATGAAAGTCAAGGCACATTCATATGAGAAATAAGTTAAAAATCCTATATTAACTAAAAATATAACTAAATTATAGTATATATGTAAGTACAAACCTCTTATTAAATTGATTTTGTAAGATTTAATTAAATTTAAAATTTATTATCAAAACAATGAAAATTAAAAAATACTTAAAAAAGTGAAGAACTTAAGAGCAAGAATAGCCAGAGAAAGTTTTAAAAAGAAAAATTTGATTTAAAAGAGAAGAATTTAAAGAAAACTTTGCTCAACTTTGAGATTACAAAAATATTCTAAAAGCCGACCATTTAAAGAAAAAAAAAGTAATATTTGAAAGGAGAATATATAATGGATTCCATATAATTTTTCCCATTCAAAATTACAATAGTAGAAACTACAAAATTGAAAAATCGACCATGTTGAATAAATTAATTTTATGCACAGGAATCACCACACTTATAATCTTTTGCATGATAAGGCTTGCGATTGTAAATTGAATCAATTATGATAAGTTGATCATTGTACAACTAGGTATAATAGACTTTAATAAACATAATCAATTTTCGAAGTAAGACAGTGTTATAGTATGCTTTCCACTTATATTTTAGTATTTTGAAAACCATCGTTTATATTATATTTAAATCATTATTACTTTATAAATATTTTAAAATATTATATAATTTAATTACGAGATATCCTCTATTTAAAATAAAAAATATTTTTTAATTATTAAATTAGATGACCTAATTCAATTATAATTATGTTATATAAGATTGAATTGCTAAACAAAAAAATAAACCTAATTTAACCGAGTCACTATGTACCATGGCGAAAACTATTAAATTGTTTGTACTAATAATGTAATAACTAAAAATATACATTAATTGTTGAAGTGACATAAGTAGGGGACACCGAAATCAGCAGCGCAGCCTCCCTCTTAATTATACAGCTTCGACACGTAACTATTCTCACCATTTATTTATTTATTTCCCACCGTGACCAATCTTTTTCTAAGAATATATTTTTTTATCTTTGACATTAATATTTAAGGATAATTACTTTTTATTCTGAGCAGAAACTTTCCTTGACCACAGAAATAGACCTTTACTTTAATTTTAACGTAGCGAAGTTTTGTTTGAAACTAAGAATTTAATAAAAGGAGTTTAAAAATAAAAAATGATGGTTATTTTTACAAATTTGAAAACTTGCAACTAACAATCGTTTCGAAAGAAAGGGGGGTTCTAGATTTGGTGAGGCGAAGCACATGCATTTGTTTTGCAACACTTCTGGATATATCTATGGACTAGAATGGAGCGGTTGGGGGGGCCGGTTGAAGAAAGAATAGTTAGGAATATGAATAAGAGGAATGTTAAAAATGGAAGGAAGAAAATGAACAGTGGGGTGATACAGTAGAACTAAAATAAAAAGAAGAGAGAGAGAGAGAGGGAGAGAGAGAGAGAGGATGGGTGAGAGTAGGGACGAACCTCTAACGCCGGCGGGGAGGCTGTTCCTGCAGGAAGAAACGAAGCAAGTAATCCACTGTGTGATAGGGTTGAAGAATCCCATCGACGTGGAGTTAGTGAAATCGGAGGTGCGGAAGTCAACTATGCTCCAACACCCACGCTTCAGCAGCCTGATGGTGAGAGACGAAAGAGGAGTGGAGCACTGGCGGCCCACCGAAGTGGAGATGGATCGGCACGTGCTTGTAATCGAGGAGGCGTTGGGGGAGGAAGGGGATGAACGGGCCATCAACGGCTACCTTGCTCAACTATCCATAGACTGCGATGGGCTTAGCATGGATAAGCCCCTGTGGGAAATCCATCTGCTCATGGCCCACAACTGCCTTATAATCCGAATCCATCACGCCCTCGGTGATGGCATTTCCTTGATGTCCATGTTCCTCGCCAGCTGCAGGAAACTCAACGATCCCCAGGCTCTTCCTGCCATCGCTTCTTCTGCATCTACCCCTTCTAACCCTCCCTTCACTTTCTGGAATCTCCTCGTCACTCTCTGGTTTTCTTTCCTCTTTATCCTCGACTTCATCCTCAGGTGTTTCTGGGTTCGTGACCCCAAATCCTCCATTACCGGTGGCGCCGGCGTTGAGCTCTGGCCCCGCAAAATTGCTACTGCCTCTTTCTCCCTCCAAGACATGAAGACGGTCAAGACTGCTGTTAATGCGGTAAATTTTCTCTCTTTTCTTCTTTTATTTTTATTACTATATTCTAAATCAAATTATCCTTCTTCACTATCGTCATTTTAGGCATCCAAAATTGACAACTCCTACTTTTCTATAATTCGTAAATTCCTTCCCGAAAACAATATTAAAACATTGTATATTTCAGTTCCATTTTCTTCACACTTCTTTTTTATTTCTGCTTTATTTCACCGGCATCGACTTTTTTTAACAGTTTCATCGTTACCGGCTCCCCCCTCGGATGAATAAATTCATCAATACTGTATTGTGATATACTATTTTGTTAAAAATTGATAAATTTTATATTATTGCCCAATCTCACCATTTGACTGACTAATATCATAATATATAATGATTAGCTTAACAATCATTTATGGTGAAAAAGTTGTTGGAAAGGTTTTTTATTACATGTTTACCGATCCGACGTCCCACTAGTTCCTTTTCTAGACAAAAATCAAATATTAAAAAACTCTAGTAAATTAAAAAGTCAGTTTTATCTTTTCAAATTTGGAGGTTTTCTTTTTGGTTGGAGGGGACATACGCAAGGTTTAGAAATGTTAACTATTGAAGTTTCTTTCTGATATGGTCAAACCTGGAATGCCCAGCATGATCGCTCATATTAGGCGGCTGCTAATTTAGCTTCTTTCGTTATCTCATACTATCCTGAGTAATGTCTTTCATAAAAAAGATGTGGTGAAAATGAACTTATAAGTTTTTCATGTAATTTTTTGCCAGTATCTATGACTACTGTTCGTTCTTGTGATTGTTAATTTTTGCTATTGTGCAGACCATAAATGACGTTCTATTTGCAGTTATATCATGTGGGATATCTAGATACCTGGACTTCCGGGCACCTAACGGTAAAATTCTGTTGTATTTTCTAATGAACAAAGCGTCTATTTCTACTTATGTACAAAAGGCGTGCGTGCACTCAAACACAGATTATCATAATTGATTGGATAATATTTTTCTGTAAGGGCTGCGGGACGGTGTTCAGCTAACAGGCTTAGCTATGGTTAATTTAAGAAAGCAGCCAGGATTGCAGGTCTACTCTTGCCTTGCCCGAATTTACTTTCCTTGTACACCTGTTTTCGATCTGCAACTTTACTGATAAAAGTGAATTATTATTATTGATCAGGAATTGTCCAATTTGATGAAAAGCAATTCAGGAGCGAGGTGGGGTAACAAATTTGGTATGATTCTGCTGCCAATATATTACCAGAGAAGCAACTTTTCAGATCCTTTAGGATATCTGAAGAGAGCTAAGGCAACGATCGACAGAAAGAAACGATCTCTGGAAGCCAGTTTCTCGTACAAAATTGGAGATTTTGTAATGTCCACTCTTGGTCCAAAGGTGCACTGATATAATGCACTTCCTTTTTCCTTGTTTTAAGACTATTTAGGTAGTGAAGTAGAAAGTTCCAATACTGTTTTATCTCTAAATTGCAGTTTGCTGGCCTTCTAAATTACCGGATACTCTGCCACACCACCTTTACAATCTCAAACGTGGTTGGTCCACAAGAGGAGATTATGATTGGAGGCAATCCTATAACGTTCTTAAGGGCAAATAATTCTGCCTTGCCACATGTATGGCCTCTAATCTCTGCTTTTCCTCACAGCCTTTTAAGTACTTCAAACTCGGGAGCATACTTGTAGGTGAATATAATTATGTTAATTGTTGGTGGCTGGTGTTTGGTATGCAGGCGCTGATTTTGAATATGGTGAGCTACGCTGGAAGGGCAGACATGCAAGTGCAGGTGGCCAAAGATATCATTCCCGATCCTGAGTTTCTTGCCAAGTGCTTTGAAGATTCATTGCTTGAAATGAAGGAGCAGGTTACGGCCAAAATCTGACATGTGGAGAAATTTGATTTTGTTAAATGTGATAACATTACTGTATGTGAATATTGAGATGCATACGATCACAGGCAAGTAATTTACATTATCACAACATTTACATAAAAGTTACACAGGACTTATTTGTGATACATCCGGCTCTCTCAAGTTTCCAGCGGTGGCTTATCTATATTTGGGTTAAAATCTTTTTACATTTAGTTATGTAAAAATTAGTTATATTAGGTCCTTAATAATATTTTATAAAATATAAATTTAATCAATCAGGTGGTTACACCAGGGAAATTAATCATCAGTAAAGTTGGAAGAGACTTGTTTCTTGAATGTGGGGGGATGGAAAAGCAAGAAAGGAGAAGAAAAATACTGGAAATTAGAGTTCTTTTGGATTGAAGAAAAATGAGTAGAGATGAATACAACCAGTTTTGATTGATGTAATAGGAAAAATATTAAATTAATTAGATAATGTAATAAATTACAAAAATATTCTTGATTAATTTTAACAAAAAGGAATATTAATTAAAATTAAAAAATATTAATTATAAAATAATCAATTTATAAAATTTAAATTAATATTCACATTTCTTTGTTGACAACATTCCATAAAAAATACATAAATTTAAAGAATAAGTAAATATTTAATATAATTTTACATATCCATGTAACTTTAATTTATTTTGCAAGAAAAAATATCACTAATATAAAATTAAGTAGAATGATTAAAAATTTTAAGATAATCCATTATGGACTTCATTTATGGGTGGACATGTAAATAAAAGGTAGTGTCTTCTCCCATCACCTCTCCTCCTATCCCTTTTGCAGATTCTTTTATTAAGATTTGCCTCATCATGTACAAGGGACAAATGAGTAAATTGAAACTCTCTATTTCTCCTGTATTTCTTCACGCAAGATCTTTCTTTCTTAAGTTTTCCACTTAAACCGTGAATACTTTTACGGCCTGCATTTCATCGTCCACATAGGATATGTGGATCCAAAGATACCCTCAGTGGTATCCCTTATACATATACAGGACATATTAGCAGGTTTATAAGCAATAAGTTCAAAGGATTGGTAGTGGTAGTCAGTCATGGAAATGTCGAAAAGGCAAGTGCCAATATGATATGATAGAGTCTCTATCATCACAGCAGTTAGCGCTGATTAATAAAAGATTAAAAGAATAATTCTTTAAACATACTTATTCTGTTTAAGCGTTTGGAAGGAGATGACGAGGAAACATTGGTCCAAATACAAGATTGAATTCAAAACTGCGTGTTAGAATATATTAGTGCCGAAGGCCATTGTATGACGCAAGGGATTACGTAAATTTTGAACAGACGAGAAGCAGTCTCGACCATCGAAAGCAATTGATATATTTTATTGAATAAATCATTGTCTTAGAGGTGTCCAAATATAATTTTGCTTCGTAGATCAAGTGTTGAGTATTTTATGATTTGACCAATTGTGAGACGGTGATCCATGTCTTACGGTTTTACATGTTATTGGTGAAAAAAGAAAGAGTTTCCGGTGGAAAACAAAACTTGAGACGGAGTAGCTATACAGTGTGAATCTAGAATAAGATCCAGTGTATGTTAAGCGTGAGTGAGGGGAAAATGGATGGGAAAGAGAAACTAAAGGTAATGTTGATTCCGTTTCCGGGTCAAGGACACTTGATTCCCATGGGTGACATGGCAAGAGCATTCAGTGGAAGAGGGGTGAGGGCAACTATAGTCACCACTCCACTCAACGTACCTACTATTCGCGGGACCATAGGAAAAAGCTCCGATTCAGACTCCGACTCCGAGATAGAAATCGTCAGCCTGAAATTCCCGTGTGTAGAGGCTGGCTTACCTGAGGGATGCGAAAATACAGAGTCAATCCCCTCCCCAGACTTGATACCCAATTTCTTCAACGCAACCACCATGCTACAACCCCAACTGGAACACCTCCTTCTTCGACACCCTCCACATTGCCTTATTGCAAGTGCTTTCTACCCCTGGGCATCTCGCTCTGCCGCTAAATTCAATATCCCAAGGCTTGTCTTTTATGGCACCGGTGTCTTCCCCATGTGCGTTTCAGAATGTCTGCGACTCTACCAGCCTCACAACAATCTTGCTTCTGACTCTGACCCATTTGTCATTCCTCATCTTCCAGGAAATATCAAAATGACAAGGACGATGTTGCCCGATTACGCTAAAACTGACGGGGAAGGTAAATACGCAGAACTGTTGCAGGCAATCAGGGAATCAGAGGCCGCAAGCTTGGGGGTTATTGTTAACAGCTTTTACGAACTGGAGCAGGCATACGTTGATTATTACGAAAAGCTACAGGGAAGGAGGGCGTGGTACATAGGTCCGCTTTCTCTGTGGAACCAACAGCAAGACAAAGGCAAGCGAGGGAAGGAAGCTTCGGTTGACGAAGGGGACATTTTGAAGTGGCTGGACTCGAAGAAAGCCAACACAGTGGTGTACGTTTGTTTTGGAAGCATAGCCAACTTCAGTGAAAGTCAGTTGAGAGAAATAGCGAGGGGACTCGAGGATTCGGGACAAGACTTCGTATGGGTTGTGAGGAGAAGTGACAAAAAATGGCTTCCGGAGGGGTTTGAGAGAAGAACAGAAGGAAGAGGAGTGATTATTTGGGGATGGGCACCTCAAGTTCTGATTCTGGACCATCAAGCGGTGGGCGCCTTTGTGACACACTGCGGATGGAATTCAACGCTGGAAGCAGTGTCCGCTGGGGTGCCCATGGTTACTTGGCCCGTTGCTGCTGAACAGTTTTACAATGAGAAGTTAGTGACTGAGGTACTTGAAATTGGGGTCCCTGTTGGTGTTAAAAAATGGGCTAGATTTGTGGGGGACAGCGTAGGCAGTGAGGCGCTGGAGAAGGCACTGAATCGTATAATGGCAGGGGAAGAAGCAGAGGCTATGAGAAACAGAGCACAGAAACTGGCGCAAATGGCAAGAACTGCTGTCGAAAGCAACGGATCATCTTCCCGTTACCTCACTGATCTGATACAACAGCTTCACTCTATTGCAGGCCTTCAAAATTGCCCAAAATCATGTCAATGACTCTAGTATGTCATCATTGAATAGGATGTACTTGTGACCTTAAAGCTATGTTTCCGTCAAGGCGGGGACTCTGCTTGCATAAAGGAAAACGACGAAATTAGATGTTTGGAGTTCATTTTGTGCAATGAAAGGTGGGGATAGATTTGAGGGCTTTTTGTTGAGAAGTAAGAAGCTGCAAGTCAGACTTCAAATTTAACCATGTTTTTCTTTGATCATGCACAACAAATTACGTAGTTTTATCATCTGTAAACTTATCTATCTGAATGTTGTCTTTGCCATTTTTTGATCTGCCATTGCGGCCTCTTTTCTCATAACGGTGTAGTTTTCTTTGGAATGGCCAAAATGCGCAAGCTTTTTTTTTTTTACTAAAATAGTCAAATCGTGTACGCACGATTGATGTCTATGCCGCACGATCAATCCGATTGAAAATTCATGATTTGTCTATTTTGTTAAACATAAAAAAAAAAAACTGCACTATTTTAATATGTGCATATGTTTGATAACTTGTCCGTTTTCATGTTTTAATATTTTAATAACAATTTAAAATTATTTTTTAATAATCTGTACCGTTTTAATATAAATTTAAAATAGTTTTATATAATAACAATAATAAATAATAATATTACTAATACAATAATAAATAATAAATATAATAATTAATATTTTCATAAATTTTTCATTCACTTTC
>Ga0209700_106336_pt1 | contig 18472 bp, 10 predicted proteins | sample SiratroredBW_FD_187528 | JGI IMG/M metagenome (GOLD analysis project Ga0209700, IMG submission 187528) | Root nodule microbial communities of legume samples collected from California, USA - Siratro red BW (SPAdes) (version 2) | ecosystem: Host-associated > Plants > Roots > Nodule | place: USA...
TTTTTTTTTTTTTTTTTTTAATCTTACATGTTAAAAAAAGCTATTTAAAAAGTAATTAAATTTTAAGTTTAAATTATTATGATTTCATTGAATTATAAAAATATAAGAAAATGAAATTCATTAAAAAAATTAGAGGATAAATTACTTTTTATTCTTTCATTTAAATTTCTTTTAATTTAATGATTAAATATAAATTACTTTTTAGAATTATTCTTGGACATACATGTACATATATATAGATTAAATATTAAAATTTGTTTGTTCATCTTTTAAAAATTATTTTAATGTTGATTGTCTTAAATTTTAAAGGTTCTAATAGAAGAAAATAATTGATTGAAAGATAATGTATTTCCTTATCCATTTTAGGTGTTTTCTTTGACAAAGATAACAACCAAAACATTCTTAAAGATAGAAAGATAGTGTAAAAATAAGAATTATTTTAAATGTGTATGAATTTTAATCTTGTTTTCCAAATTCAGATATGATATGCAACCAAATGTCTTATGAGAATGATTTTTAGTGTCAATAAATTGTAAAGAGAAACTGAAACCTTTTTAAATTAAAGCTACTAATATTTTGCTTTAAAAATGTTGTTACAAGATTAAATTAGCTTAAATAAAGAAATGTATGAAACTTCAATATAAAGTACTTTATGAATTGAAGAGTAGCTTATAGAATTAACTATATTTTAGGAAATCTAACAACAATAAGATGAAAAGTATTTTTTTTTATGATTAAAAGTATGAAGTGAATTTGATCAAGATGTATGTTACATAAAAAAAAATAATCATTTGAAGAAGAGGTATTGAGAGATAAGTCTTCAAAAAATTGCTTATATTATTAATTTAGGGGAGATCAACCTATAGGAGATTGAAATTGAGGAGATAATCTATATTATTATTATTATTATTGGGTTAGGGAAAATAAGGTTTTTGAGAAATTAGATTCAAAGAGATCAATCATGAGAAGATCCACTTTGAGGATATACACACCTCTTAATATTGTGATCATTATAAACTATAGATTTTTTTCAGCAAAAAAAAAAATAATAATAATAAAATTAGTGGTACATTTCAGATATCTCAACTCTTATACAAAATTATAGAGTATGTATAACTCTTTGTATAAGAAATAAAGTATCCCTTTCATGATTATATTTTTTATTATTGATAAAAAATACACTTAAATAAAAATAATTTTTTTGAGAAATATAGACAATAGCTTCTCAAATGACAATAAAGTAATAATATCAAATTTGCAATGTTTTTTATTTAAAATTATCACTAATTAATTTAAATTAAATAAATAAATAACTAAATTAAGTGACAAATTTAAAATAGATGATTCAAGACAAGAAATTTAAATGAAAACAACTATGTAATTTATTTGAGATAAATTTAATAAAGGAAAACTTTCAAAATTAAGTTTCATATAGAAACTTTTTATTGGCAAGGTTCTATATTATAAAAGTTCCTTTATTCTTTTTGTTGGAAGAGATTTAAGTTAATGTAATACAATTATAGTTGAATTGGTATTTACTTTAGTGTTATATAATTTAATTAGTACTTACTTTAATGATGATTATGTTTAAGGTGTAGTGGTGTTATGTTCAACTAATTAATTAAGAATTTTAGTAATTCATTTATTTAGATTAAACATAGTCTCTTACTTATTATATAAAATCATAGAAAAATTAAAGGAAAATTCAAAACAACAATAAATAGATTAAAAATTAATCATTATCATTGAGTTGTTAACTCAAAATGTGTAGTGTCTCGTAAATAAAGATCATTGACTCTAATATAAAAAGTATAAAAAGTGTAATCATATGCAAATTTGAGGTTATTTTAAAATGATACGAAATCATTTAAAGATAATTTTCTTTGCCAAATATATATATAAAAGGTAGATGAGGGAAAATATGTTTTAAATATATTAACAAGTTTTTACGGTAGGATTTCTTAAGCCAGTACACTTAGGTTTATTTGGTCTCATCAAAATTGTGTTAATGAGCGATAAATAATACAATATAGTCATATGGACATGGTAAAATGTTTTATCTATTTAGAATTTTTATAAATTATGTAGAAATATTCAAACAATGTCTATCAACTGCCTTACCGTGAAGGTAAATTCAAAAATAAAAAAAAAAATTTAAGTCTAGTAAAAAAACAATAATATTGGTCATAATTCTTCAATTCCAATAATACCTTAGAAAATGGTACTGTAGATAGGAAAAAGCATATTTTTACAAGAAACGACTTGAAAAATGTTTAACATAAATTTACCTCTTAAATACTTTTGAAAATAAGCAGTTAATACAACCTACATGAAACATGATTTACATTAACAATTTAATTCATTAAAAAGACTCGATATGAATTGGAAAAATATCAAAAGCTATAATAATATTTTTTATTTACATCATTAATGTCCTCATGATTTTTCTCATGATTTTACTTTTCTATTTTAAAACATCTAATACTTATATTGTAGAACTCTACAACATCCACTATTGAATAACTCGTTCAAGAAGTAAGATTCAATTACTATAAGTTTGATAAAGAAATTATTAGAGTTAGACATTCTTTTGCAAATTTAAATTTGTTGGAACAGCCACAAGATAGACTCAACAGGTCATCACTAATCTCTGCTGTAGATCCAGCGCTGTGATTGGAGCAGAGTAGCCTTGGCTTTGTGCTATGAGAGAGAGCGCCTGGTGCTTTTTTTCATGATGGTGCAGAGCAGCTTGTGGCATTGTGCAGAGTACCTTATGCCATTGGATAAGAGAACTGTAAATAGATAAAAGCAAGTTTGTTTGGTAATGTATGAATTCTATCAAGTCAAGTTATATAAGAGCATATTATGATTTCCTAAAATGTTAAACAAATAAGGACATGACATGACAAATTAAACATGAGAAAAAAAAAGTTTCCATGAGTTCTATGAGACGTCATGATTCTACAAGGTTACTTCCAATGCCGAGAAATTTGTATCAACGGAAGATATGAAATTACTTTGGTTATAAAATATTTTATTGTGAGTGGCTATATTATTTTTTTTTCTTTTTAAGTTACTAAACCTAAGAAGTTGGATTGATTAGATAACAATGTTGTAGTTATAATGTATTAATTGGAGATGTATTTTCTTCCACATTTTTTTTATATCATGGTCAATTTGACCATACATTTGGATCATACATTTATTTAGAGAAATTAGATTATATGGTTTCAATATCTGTACAACGGATGTATCTAAGCAATTCATGAAAATCTTAAAATGGTTATGTATAGAACGAATACCATCTTAAAACATTTATTATGAAAAGATATATTGCAAAAGAAGTTACTGAGTTTTATATAGAATAATTGTCAAAAGTTGAAGTTATAGTTATATTGTTGAGAAAGATAAAATTCTTCAAGCATTTTATATAATAAATGACAATCGAATGGATGAGAAATGACTTGTTTATGAGTATAACAAAAATTTCTTGAAGTGTTTAAAAAGTGGATTTAAAAATAGAATACAACTTCTAATACATTAAAATGACTAATATGTGAGTCTAAATTTAGTGTCATATGTTAGAGTTGTACAGTAAACAATTATTCATTAATGAAAAATCTAAAGATTAAAAGTACTTGGAAAATAGTGGAATAATGATTATGGTTGAATCAATACATTTCTTTTGAATAAATATCTTTAGGGTAATTGACATTTGGTCATTGATTATACTAGTTATAGAATATATATTTTTAAATGTAGATAGGTTCACAGTGATATCAAAAAATTGGTGACGTGAATTTTATCTTATTTGACCTAAAAAAAGATAGGGTATATAAAAAAGTCATTCACTATGACATATAACAAAAAAACAAATGTTTTATGTTATTAATATCGCTAACAAAACATGGTTAATCAGATTCAAAAGGAAGAACCATGCATGATATTTATTATTATAATGATAAGACTTGTTTTTCTTTTTAAGAGCAAAAAATAAATTAAATTAAATTAAACACTTCAGGGGTGTCCAAATCCTTATACACCAAAACAATATCTGGTACCAGTCTTTTGATTACCTATACATGTTTTCACAATAAGAAGAGTATCAATCTAAGCTTAGCACGATACACACACTAATACCCTCACTATTGACCAATTAGAAGTATGAATACTAAATATTTAGCACAAGGCCCCTTTAGGCAATACAATCAAAGAAAGAATCACTACTAAAGAATTGCACCGAAGCCTATCCATATGTAGCCCCCACATTCCCTCACATCTTCCAAGTATGATCCTCTCACCCCATCTGAATGTACCTGCAAAACAAACATCCTTCTACAGGACTAAATGTTAGATTGAGAACTCACACCTCACATATTGCCACCGAAGCTTCCTTTTTAGACATCTAACACCACCTGAATAAGACTAGACCAATGATTGAAGATACTGCACTGGTGAGAAGTACAAATCCGAATATGAGAAGGTAGTTCCCGTCATCTTATGCTTAAGCCATAACCAACCCTTTAGATGTGCTAGACTAAATATTTCTTCATGATCCACCACCCCGCCTTTAAAAACCACCTTATTTATGTGATTCCAAATTTCCAACACAATAGCCACCCACATCCCTTTCCATACTTTATTTACATTCGGTCTTTGGCTCAACAGATGGAAACTTCGAAAATGAATGATGACATCCTTATGTCTGACTGCCATGTTCCCAATCCATTTGTCACAAAGATCCCATACTTTTTGTGTCACCTTGCAAGTGACGAGTAGAAGTTGGGTAGTTTCTACATCTTCATGACACATTGGACACCTCATATTCCCTATCTGTATTTCCCTTCTAACTAAGTTTGACCTGGTTGGTACTCTATCCAGAAATAACCTCTAAGCACAGACTGCCGTTGATGGAGCTGTGTTTATACTTCACACTAATTGGAATACCTCACACGTCTGCATTAGATCCTCCTTAGGGAGCTATTTTTATACTCCACACTAATTGGAATACCTCACATGTCTGCATTAGATCATCCTTATTCAGTATACTGTAACCAAACTTAACTATATACTCTTGTTGGTCGTTTCCTACCCACATCAGCCTATCAATACCCTTCAAATTCCAATGAACTCTAGAAATGGTATCCACCAACTGTGCTTCTAATTGCTTTTCCCATTCAAACCTCTCCCTACGCCAGCCCAACTTCCAACTATTACACCTTTCACTCCTAATTTGTCCCGGTTCAGCAAGTTCACCCACCATACTATCCTTACACAAAGAAATTGTATACAACCTCGAGAATTATTCTTTCAAAACTTGTTCATTTGTCCACCTATCTTCCCAAAATTTAACACGACTCCTATCTGCAGGGATCCAGAGAGATCTACACTCAAACCAATTACCTTACTCTTAGCCTTGTTATCAATGAGCTTTCGTCTTTTTCCATAAATATACTCATCTTAGATGTTAATAATAAAGATGATAATGTGCATATCACGTGTGATGACCATAATAAAGGATTACAGAAAAATATTCTAACTTAACAATGTAAATCATTTATAAATTTAGTTGTATTATCCGTTTCTATAATTAACTAGTTTATTTAGAGTTGGTGTCGGTTGGTCACATTAAAAAAAGTGTTAGTGTGCAACTAGGCTAAGAGTTTAGTATAAAAATAGAATGTTGACGACAAATTATCTATCCAATTCCATGTACAAATAAGGTTTTAAAAGCATTATATAAAATGCACTAGCAATATATAAGAATTGTATATTAATTGAAGACCGGAATAATAATAATGAAACTAGATATGATAGAATATCATTACATGAAACCATAATTTATTCATAAACAAATTTATACAAGCATTTTATATATAATTAGTATTTATTATTACACCCCAAACAATAATGTGTGGAGGATGAAATGAATTTCTTATGATAAAAAATGAAAGAGGGGATTTAAAAGCAAACTTGTCTTAATGAATTGAATACACATCTAAAGAAGCTTAGAGCATAACTCAACGAATTGTAAGTAACTTATATTATAAGTGTTTATATGTTTATCTATATTACACGTAATTCGAATATGTTTGTTAAAATATGTTTTCACATGCTTGGGTTGTAACATCATCTTGTGTTGTAAAATCATCTAGTGTAGCAAAGCACGCACATCATTCATTTCATTTACATAATCTTAAAAATCAATGTAAACTTCCATGATTAACGTTAAATATGAATACTATAAAAATTGTTACTTTTAAATAATTGTTAAACAAATATTTTAAAAGACAATACTTTAGAAAACTATCATAAATATTTTAGTGATAAACTAGGGAAATTTTATCTTCATATGATCTCCAACCACATGCTTTTCGGAAAGATCTTGAATAAGTTAATATATTTTTACTTTTTCCAATCATAATTGATTTTTTTATCATTAGCTATTATTTCACTTAAGACTGTATAAATTTAATATTTTAAAAGGGTAAAATCTCAAATTACATTGAAAGTTGATAATATGACTCCACAGTATCTTTTTAATAAATTAATCAACTTGACTATTCTACTTTTAATATTTTTTGTTTCTTAATAGATAAATTTTGAACAAGGTGAATTTTCAAATGATATTAAAAGTGAGAAATTTGCCTTAATATATTATTGTAACTTAGGTATCTTGGAATATTTGAATTTAAGTTTGGTTCCTCTTCATTTAATTATACTTTGAAGAAGGAACATGCAAAACTGATAAACAACAAAATCATACGTTGTGAATTATTTGAAAGAGAATCTCAACAGACATAAGTAATCTATGAAAAATAAAGAGTCTTTGACATTAAATTAAATAAAGAGTTCATCCAACCAAACCTCAAATGAAATTTTTAAGCTATAATTACTTATTTCAAAATTAAGTATTTATTACTTCACGCCACCCAACTTAACTTCAACAGATAAAGATATTAAGTTCCCTCACCTACCCATCCTTTTCTATTTGACTAACAAAGTGAACTTTTATTGCAAACATTAAATCATCTCTCATGCAATCAATTAACTATTATCGTAATTATATTTAAATCAACCAACTTAATTATGCAAATTTTAATTCCTTAAATGAATAAATCTAAATTACTTAATTTTAATCTTAGTTTCTTAAAAATTCGAATGAAGTAATTAACTTAAGATTAATTAACTTAATTAAGTTTTAAGTATTTTATAAATTTAATTTTTTAATTAAATTTCTATTAAAAGATTTTATTTCATTGAATGTTTAAAATATTTTTTCTTATTAAGTATCTATCTAACAAGATGTAAGAAGGGAGTACTTATTATGGTATATGGTAGCTGATTTTAATATAATCAGGAAATTGCGAGAAAGGAGTGGTTCAGGTGGTGCCTAGTAGTTAGAGAGAGATTTTAACCTTCAATGGATTTATAGAAAACTTGGATCTGGCTGATATTCCCATGCTAGATAGAGTGTTTATGTCTTTAGAGTGGTTAGATGTGTGGCTTGAGCGTAAGCAGGTTGTCTTCGATAGGTCAGTCTCAAACCACTATGCCTTGGTGGTTAAACATATTTCCCACCCTTTCAACAAAATAGAAAACGGAGAAGCATTGAGATTAGATGCATGATGTTTTAATTTAACTTAAAAAAGTAAGAAAATATAGAAATATTATAATCATCACATATGTCCATGTATGCATAAGTTTAAATGAATAAACCTTTTTCACATGATATTGATCAACAATTCATGATCAATAAAAAGAGGTGAAAAATATTAATTCTATTCGGCTGGAGATAACAAAAACGGAACCATTCATACATACACTATCATCCCAAATCTTTTCTAGAATATGGTTGTTAGAATAGGTAAAATTATCTTATGTAAGAGAACTACTTCTCTAGCTAATTTTTCCAAATCTAAGAATATTGAATCAAAGTTTTCTGATGCAGAATGTCAGGAACATTCACGGTTAAAAGGTTTGGATGTTATCTTTTATAGTGTTTGTTTAGTTGAATTGATTTGAAAAGATTTAATATGTAAGAGGATGAATTTGAGGGAATAAAGGCTGTTTGGTTGACCTAATTTGAGAGAAGAGATAAGAAGGGATTTGAAGGATGACATCTTCCATGTGAAGTGATTTGAAGGAATGAAACTTGAAATTACAAAATAATCCTCATAAATGAAGTGAAAATTAGGAAATACCCTTATAAACATATATAACATTTAATGATAATCATATATATGTTAATAAGAGTATTTAATTTTGAATAATTATTTTTAATTAAATGTTATCTATTAATATTTTTTATTTCAAATTTAAGTACACCTTTAATTTGGTTTAGTCAATTTAAGTAGGCTGTTTATATATTTTTTATTATAACTTATTAATATTTTTATAGAAATAAAATAAGAATTCAAAAAATTGGTATTTAATCTCTTAAAAATATAGTAAAAAAATATTTAACTTTTTAAGTAAGAAAATTAATAAAAAAGTAAATTTAAAAAGCATTACAAACTCTTTTTATTTAGACTAATAATTTTAAAAGTTTCAATTTAAATAAAATGTAAAAATAATTTATACTTACAAAAACAACAATAAATCTCAATAAAAAAAAGTAGTTTAGATTGTTGGAATTTTTTTTACAGATTTTAGTTAATTATGATTTAGACTAAATTGTATATTTTAATAGAATAATAAATTTATGATTTTATTGCATTATGTAGGATTTATGGTTAATTTTAAATAATTTAGAAAATATGTTTTAAATAATTTTAAATAATTTTAGTAATGTTTTTTATATTAAAATCAATTTAATCCAATTCATTTTAATTTTTTACCATCTTATTTCACACGGGTTAATTAGTAATTTCAGAAATATATCAATTAAAAAAATAAAAAAATTCTATAACATCTATCAAATCATTCCCAAACTTTCATAATAAATCTCCTCAGATCCCTTCAAATCTTATCATCCATCCATTAATCTAAACAAAAATTTCATCCCCACACAATCTACTCAAATCTCTTCAAATCCATTTCCTCAAACCAGTTCCTCAACCAAACAAAGCCTTACTCTTATTATTACCACCATTCACTTTTTCTCTTCCACATAAAAGAAAATTGGGATTATGTGTCATAGTGTGTGAAACAGATTTTGATTTTGATAGTAACTCACATTCATTAATTTGGCATAATTATTTTTATATTGGTGTAAGGGGCCAACAAGAGAGAATAAATAATGCCGAAATAGTATAAACACAAGCAATAAAAAGCTTAAAGTCCAAAAAAAAAATTTGAAGAACTGACTTTGTCTCTTATCATGAGCAGAACAGCAATCCTTACAAGTGTATCTTGTATTTGAAGTTCTTCTTTTGGAACACCATCTAAAGACACATTATATTCAGCGTTGAGAGTAATAAATTACTTTGTATCACTTAGTATTATAAGTTTCTCATCTCTGTTGTAAATTTTTGAAGTTAAAACAAGTAAATATTTTACTTTTTCTCTTTCACCTATGTTTATGTTTTGATAGCTTGCGGAGAAAAAGGAGATGTATTTGAGGTGTCAAACATGTAGCTACTCTTTTCATGCAAGTTGGATACTCTCGTCCTATAAAAGCAGCATCTTTGGAGATAGGTGTTCTGAGTGTGTAAGTCTATCATACCTATAAGAAGTGTAATGCTTGAGTGATGGCTTTACCATTGTACTTACAACACCTACTTCTCACGAAGTTAGAGTCACAGAAATATATTATTAAGTGGAAGACTGCACAAGGTACATTCATTGATTATTTTGTTATTTTACAACTTTCTATTCTTTTCTTTGAATCTTGCTTTCTCTTATTTTATCACTGCATTTGTTAGATTTGAATATCTTGTTGGTTAATTTCTCTTTCAAAAATAAATAAAGTTCCTCAGCTAATTAGTGCTAAATCCCGTTTCTATTTTTATATGAAGTTTATTATTATTAGCTTTTGCAACTAAACTAAAGTATTTAATGTTCTTATATTTAAAGTTATTAACATTAACATTTTTTGTTGATTAATATTATGGTTGATTTACTATTGTTCTCCTCATTTCTATTTGGTAGGCAATTGCTTGAATAGTCTGGGAAGTTGCAATTGTCAAACAAGATGATGGTGAAACTAAAAGAGCAAGGTCATAGAGTCCTTATATAGTCCCAATTTCAGAGAATGCTTGACTTGCTGGAAGATTACTGTTGTTAGAAGATAGATGGGAAAGTTGGAGGTGGCGAAAGACAAGTAAAGATAGATTTGTTTAATGCTAAAGAAACTTCAAGATTTTGTTTTCTTCTTTCTACTAGAGTCGGAGGATTGAGGATAAACCTTACTACAGCTGACACAGTTATCATCCATGAGAGGTGGAGCTTTACATTTTTCAACATCTTTTTTCCTTTTTCTTTTCTAAATTAGAACTGCTACTTAGCCTATTCTTTAGTTAGCCTCTTAATTTCTTTTAAAAGCTGTCACATTGAAAATATAATCTTCATCTTTCATTCAATAAGGTTGATTTGTTTCATTGAAACCAAGAATGATATAATAAACAGTGGTCACTCTCACTACACTCATTTTTATTTTGGCATCCATATGATGCTGAGACATTAATTTTTCCCTACAACTTACTGATCCGACTGTGAACTACAGTGATTGGAACCCTCATGCTGATTTACAGGCCATTGCTCGAGCACATCGGTTAGGGCAAAGGAAGAAGGTTGAGGTTGTTTCTGATTAATTTGTAGTTGATTATTGTTGACATGAAAGGTCACAGTAGCTCTTCTGTTGTAGGTCATGGTCTATAGGCTTATAGCAAGCGGAACAACTGGTTCAAATGGTCTTGGAACACCTTGTTGTAAGCATGTTACAGGCTCAAAACCCAAGGTTTCGCCGTAGCAAGGCTGATGTTTTCTCGTATCCAATGACCACCAAACATAGGTTTTGCCGATAAAGAAAACGAAACATAGTTTTCAAAGTTCCATAAAAGAAAATGGTTCAATCGGTATCACGCGTAAGGACAAGATAAAGCGAGGTTGGACGTAAATGGTGGCGAACAGTAACAGCGGTAGATCTACAACAGCCGTGACAAAACGATGAGGATGACAGTGAAAAGAGCAATGTTTGAGGTTTGTTCAGTTTGAATGAATCATATGATTATAATATCGAAAAAATAATAACCGTTCTGATTGCATTACATTCTAAAGATAGACTTGATTTGCAGCTAATCACTTGATTACATAGCATTACATTCTAAAGATAGACTTGATTTGCAGCTAATCACTTGATTACATTGCATTACAATCTAAAGATAGACTTGATTACACTTGATTTGCATCTCTGCACCCTACATAGAAAAAAGCACAGAGATCAAGGTTGATTTTTTCTGGTATCCTCTACAGCACCAGAGATCAGTAATCACAGTGAAAAAAACAATAACAGCAGGAAGAGGTCCAAGGAGAAGAAGAGTGAGAAGAAGCTAAGAGTGAAGGGAAAAAACAGTGTAAGTGAAAGACATCACACTAATTAGTCTTCACACAAATACTTATAATCTCAATTTAACTTTTTGACCGACGTAATAGTTACTAAAATAATTATCATAAATACTTGATGAAGTTATCATTACTATAAAATTGTTATTTATTATAATAAGTTAATAGTAAATTTTAATTTTTATTGAAGTGAAAAATAAGTTCTCATAATGGAAATAAAATAAGAGATCTACAGCAGCATCAGAGATCTGTTTTATTAGCTGTTTCACATTTCTCCTTAGATAGCTTCCTGCTATTGTTTTTCTCTTATCCAACGCCACAAGCTGCTCTGCACAATACCACAAGCTGCTCTCCACTATACAACCACAAGGCGGAGAAACCCAAACCTCATTTTTGCAATAAAAGTTGTGAGTTTGTTTGACAAATAAAAATATAGGTAGGTGAGAGGAAAGATAATCTCTCTATATCTAAGTTAGGTGACGTAAAACATTAAATAGGTTAATTTTGAAATAGGTTAATCTCTTCTCAATGTCATCACTGATCTCTGCTGCAGTAGATCTAGGGCTGTCATTGGATACGAGAAAAAAATCAAGCTTGGGTTTGTGCTATATAGCAGAGCGCCTTGTTTAATGTTTTACGTCACCCAACTTATTTATGAAAGAACAGAAGAGAGAAGAGAGAATGTGGATAAGAACAAGAATAATTATTTATGAAAAACCAATAATCCTCACATCAAATAAAACGTTTACACCACTCAACCTCAAATATTATTTTTAAGTTATAATTACTTATTTCAAAATCAACTTATTTAATGTTTTACGCCACCCAACTTAGACACATGAAGAAATTATCTTTCGTCTCACCTATCCATTTTTCTATTTGTCAAACAAACTCACAATATTTATTGCAAAAATGAGGATTGGGTTTCTCCGCCTTGTGGTTGTATGGTGTAGAGGATCTTGTGGTATTGTGCAGAGCAGCTTAGAGAAAAACTGCCTTGTGGTTGTATGGTGTAGAGGATCTTGTGGTATTGTGCAGAGCAGCTTAGAGAAAAACAACAGCAAGAAGCTCTAAGGAGAAATGTGAAACAGCTAATAAAACAGATCTCCGCTGCTGTAGATCCAGCGCTGTGATTGGAGCTATGATGCTCTTTTTCATGATGGTGCAGAGCACCTTATGGTGGATAAAAGAGCTGTAAACAGATAAAGCATATCAAAGTTTGTTTTATTACGAATGAATTTCTTATGTTCAAAGGAAGAGATTTAAGAGCAAACTTGTCTTCTCATTAAATTGAATTCTAATTATACTTTTAGTTTAGGTTTTTTTTTAGGCAATTTTTGGTTTAGTGTTTTAACTATTTTTTACTGTAATTAAGAAGCTTAGGGCATAACTCTAACTCAACTTGTAAATTATGTTTATAGTATTACATTTAATTCAAGAAGTCTTTTAAATTTGTTTTCAAAGATTTGTATATGTATTACATTTCACTTGCAACAATGTAAAATTTCTTCCAGAATTAACTTTGAATATGTATTTTACTTAAAGACGGTATACATTCAATATTTTAACAGAGTAAAATCTCATTCAAAGTTAAAAATATGACTCAATAGTCTTTTTATTTAATAAACTTTTTTCTTAATACAGATAAATTTTGAATAAGGTGGATTTTCAAATATGTTGAAGTGGAAAAGTTTCCTTAATATATTAATATATTAATGTAACTGAGGAACAATGAGACCTTTGAATTTAAGTTTGATTCCTCATTTAATTGTATACTGTCAACAACATGCAAAACTGAAAAAAAATGACATTGAAACTACAGAAGAAAGAATCTGGACAAGCACAAAAAGAGTAACCTATGAAAAACAAAGAATCCTCACATGAAATAAAGAGTTCACAATCCAACTTCATGGGGTTTTCAAACTATAATTACTTATTTCAAAATTAACTTATTTAATGTTTCACGTCACCCAACTTCAACATATAAAGAGATTATGTTCTCTCTCACCTATCCATCGTTTTCTATTTGCCAAACACACTCACAACTTTTATTGCAAATACTATTTGGCTAGTTCACACATCAAACTAAGTATTTATTTAATAACAAATAACATTGATACCACTTTTTCAATTTATTTTCATTTGATACTGAAAATTTAATGTAGATGTTAAAAAATTTAAAAACCTTAAATCCTCATTTTTTATTGATGTTTTTTCTTATGTTTAACTTCTCTTAGGTTTTCATTGTACATTGTTCATATTTTTTTTTTTTTTTTTTTTTTTTTTTTTTTTTTTTTTTTCTCTCCTTCTTCTTTTATGTGATGTTAAAGTTCTATGTTTAATGTTAAACAATAATGTGGACATCCAAGCCCAATTTTACGAGATCCATGATGAGAAAGTCCAAGTCCCCGAAGTAAAAAATAAAATCCAAGATCGAATTCAAGATTTAGGTAGGTCCATGACTAGAAAAAGACTTAACAAGACCCAAGAAACTTTGCAATACAAGGTGACCTATGTTAAAGGCCCAATTATTAAAAAACAATAATATGAAAGATATTAGATTGATTACCTTAACAGATCGCGGACTTCAGACGATTGCTTACATTATCGAACTAGGGAAGACTGAATTAGAGTATACTGGATCTGAAAATATCACCTATATAATGATGATAGGATTAGAAAAAATCAGACTCAAGGAGATTAATTATAAGAAGTCAATCTTGGAGACATGCATATTCCTTAGTACTCTGATCATTATAGACTATGGATAGCTTTTGTTTTGTGTTTCTATTTTAATATATTATTTATGACAGATAAAAAAATTAGTTTAATACTAACAAATAAATATAAAATTCTATTTTAATATATTATTTATTACAGATAAAATAATTAGTTTAATACTACCAAATAAATATAAAATTTGAGAAGTATAGGCAATAACTTTTTAGGTGACAATAAAGTGATGTATGAAATTTAGAAGTCCACGCTCTCATCAAATAATAATATTAAATTTGCCATGTTTTCCGTTTGAAATTATCACTAATTGGTTTAAACTAAAGAATAAGAAAATAACTAAAATTGAGTGGCAAATTTAAAATAGACCATTGAGGAAAAAAAATAGATTAAAATAACTATGTAATTTAATTGGGATAAATTTAATAAAGGAAAACTTTCAAGATTAAATTTCATTAAGTTTCATAAAGAAACTTCTTAGTGAGAAACTTCTATATTATAAAAGCTCTTCTGTTCTCTTTTGTTTGAAGAGATTTATGCTAAGGTAATTAAGGTAATATGATTACAAGATTGTATATAATTGAATTAGTATTTACTTTAGTGGTAAATAATCAAATTAGTCTTTATTTTAATGATAACTATGTTGAAGGTTTAGTGATGTTATGTTCAACTAATTAATTAAGAATTTTATTACTTCATTTTTTAAAATAAATATTGTCTCATTATTTATTATGTAAAATAAAAAAAATTAAAAGGAGAATTTAAAACAACAAATGATAAATAAATTGAAAATTAATAGTTATTATTGAGTTTGTTAACTTAGAATATGTGGTGTGTTGTGTCTCATAAAGAAAGATGATAGAATCTGACATAAAAAATGTAGTCATGGGAATTTGAGATTATTCTCAAAATTTTAAGAAACATGATATTCTCAAAATTTTAAGAAACATAATATTACAAGGGATTTATTAGTAATATTATTCAAAGACAATCTTCCTTTTGTGAAACATGTATAGAAGATAAATAAGTGAAAACATATTTTAAATGTATTAACAAATTTTTTACTGAAGTCGTTTTTGAGGTAATACGCTTAGATTTGTTTAGAATTACCTGAATTGTGTCTATGAGTAATAAATGATACAATCTAGTATAAAGAATTTTACCCAAAAGATGAGACTTTTAGCATATTTTATAAAAATGTTTAAATCGGGTCTATCAGGTGTTTTAAGTCACTCTGAGGATGAATTCAAAAATAAAAAGTAACAAGTCTTTCACAAAAACCAATCCAATAATATTAATCATCATTTTTTAATTCTAATAGCATCTTAAGAAAATGGTAATGTGGATATCAAATTCATACTTTAAAAAAAGAAATGACTTGAAAAATGCTTAACACAAACTTATGTCTTTTGGGAATAAGTAATTAATGCAACATCCATAGAACATGATTTACATTAACAATTGATTAAAAAGACTCCCTACAAATTGGGGAATATCAAAAGTTAATGTTTCTTATTTATACCATTTTGAGTTCAAAGTCTCAATCTCAATGTCAAGAAGATTTTGGTAAAGCTTGATTCAATAAGTGATGAAAGGATCTTACTTTGTTATTTTAAAACATCTAATGAGTTTATAGAGTCTAGAACTCTAGAATGATTCAATAAGTTTGTGTAAAACATCTAATAGATTTATGTGACCATTAGATGGTATACCTGCATCACATGCATGTAATGAGCTTCTTATATAATAAATGTGAAACATTTTTTCTCTGCATTACTTCTCTTTTTTATCTTAAATATTTAAGAAAAAATTATTTCCACCAAACTTTAAAAAGGTAATCAATGTTAGAACCATCACTTTATTTTCAACAAACAAACTACCTTTCTCAACCAATAAATGATCTTTTTGCTACAATTGGTGAAGATATTTCTTTTGAGGCATTATAAAATCGAAAATATGATGAGATTTTTGTAATAAACATAGTAATTAAAAGGAATACTCTAAATGGTTTATAAAATTCTGAGAGTCACTCTCTCCTACATTACTAAGCCCAGAGCACACAACTCTCATTTATGCACATGGTACAAAAATCTTTCTAGTTTAAATAAGAGGAACACCACAATTTCATCAACTCGTGACTTTTTTCCCTTCACTCTCAGCTTCTTCTCACTCTTCTTCTCCTTGGACCGCTTCCTGCTGTTGCTGTTGCTCTTGTGGTGTCCATAACAACTGTCTTTTAAAATAAATTAATCAACGTGATTATTCTATTATTAATAAAAAAATTTCTTAATATAAATAAATTTTCTTTAATATATTATTATAACAGTGTATCATTAGGACCTTTGAATTTAAGTTTGATTCCTCTTCATTTAATTGTGTACTTTGAAGAACATGCAATACTCTTAAAAAATAACATCTGTATGAACATGCAATACTCTTAAAAAATAACATCATACAGATGTGAGTTATTTGAAAAAACATAAGAAAGAATGTAGATAATCACAAGAAGAATTATTTATAAAAATCAAGAATCCTGACATCAAATAAAGAATTCACACAATCCAACTTCAAATGTTGCTTTTAAGCTATAATTTCTTATTTTAAAATTAACCTATTTAATGCTTCAGGTGACCCAACTTCAACACATAAAGAGATTATCTTTCCTCTCACCTACCCATCTTTTTATCTGTCAAACAAACTCACAACTTTTATTGCAAAAATGAGGCTTGGGTTTCTCAGCCCCTTGTGGTTGTATGGTGCAGAGGAGCTTGTGGTATTGTGCAGAGCAGCTTGTGGCATTGGATAAGAGAAAAACAACAGCAGGTAGCTATCTAAGGATAAATGTGAAACAGCTAATAAAATAAATCTCTGCTGCTGCTGTAGATGTCTTATTTTATTTCCACTATGAGACTTATTTTTCACTTTAATAAAAATTAAAATTTACAATTAACTTATTATAATAAATAAAAATTTTATAGTAATGATTACTTCATCAAGTATTGATCATAATTAAAAAAGTGACAGATTGGTGAGGAACATTAATGTACTTGAAAGTAAAAAAGAAATGAAGAGTCTCTTTTTTTACTTTCTTTTGCTGTGTTTACTTCTCATTCCAATTTCCAATCCCAACCCCATTTTAAATGAAGAGTCTCTCCTCTCTCCTGTTGCATTTCACCCATTCATTAGTTTACCAGTTTCATAAAACTAAATTAATTAATTTAATTAAGGCAAATCAAGAGTCAAAGAAGAGTCTCCTCTACTGCATTTCAGCAAGAGTGTGTCTTTGACTCTTCATTTGCCTTAATTAAATTAATTTAGTTTTATGAAATCCAATAAATTCGTGGACAGGAGAGAGGAGAGACTCTTCATTTCATTTAAGATGGGGTTGGAAATTGGAATGAGAAGTAAACACACCAAAAGAGACTCTTCATTTCTTTTAAACTTTCAAGTATTAATTAGATGGTGATAGGTAACAGCTAACCAACTCCTCTCCTCCTCACCAATAATTTGTCACAGTGCAGTTTAAAAAAAAATTGAACGGAATGGCATCCGGTTCACAAATTTACAAACCGGATGAGGTCCACCCACCACCCATTCGGTTTGCAATTTTTTTACCTTATAACAATGGGATGGGGTGGCGTCCGGTTCACAACTTACCCCCCATCCAGTCCATCCGGTTAACAATTTATGAACCGGACGTCAGGTTGTCCGGTTCTCAAATTTCAGAAAAATGAGAACTGGATGGCCTCATCTGGGTGCCTACCAGAAACTTCAAAGTTACTTAATTAAATAAGGGTATTTGGGTAATTTTAACAAGGACAGTTGTGGAAATAAAATTTTGTATGGGGTGCAGGAAGAGGGTATGGGGGTGGGGGAAGAATTTGTCTCAAGATTTAGGTGGGTCCATGACTAGAAAAAGATTTAGGGGTGTAGGGTGATCAGTACGTAATTACAGGTTCTTGTTTTTTTTTTTTTTCATTTTAGAAAAGAGACTTTGAAAATAATATGGAATTTCCATTTCAAAGAAATATTTTATTGTGATTATTATATATCTTTATTATATATGTTTTTATTTAGTAATATTTCATGAGATATGATTGGTTATATTGGATATGTATTTATTGTATTAGTGTAAGAGAAAGTTTAGGAAAATACTGTTATATATATTTTAATTTTCTGAGAAATAAAGGAGTGGAGTATTTTGTCATCGTATCAGAGTCATACCCATATATTC
>Ga0209700_106338_pt1 | contig 18461 bp, 9 predicted proteins | sample SiratroredBW_FD_187528 | JGI IMG/M metagenome (GOLD analysis project Ga0209700, IMG submission 187528) | Root nodule microbial communities of legume samples collected from California, USA - Siratro red BW (SPAdes) (version 2) | ecosystem: Host-associated > Plants > Roots > Nodule | place: USA...
GAACCAAGCTCTTGGAGCTTGTTTTAACCCGTAAAGAGCTTTTTGTAGCTTGTAAACTTTGTGTTCACTTCCCTCCCTTACATACCCCTTCGGTTGATCAACATACACGTCTTCATTGATTTCACCACTTTGTTGAGTAAAATGGAAATACTCTGCTACTTTTTATTCAAACTCAAATAGGCTTTAAATAGTCTTTACAAAATAACCAACTACAGAAAAATAGGAAACGTTAACAACTCAAAAGAACTAGTCAACAACTAATTAAGATCTACTGAAACAGAAAAATATCAGCTCCTAATTTCAAGCAAACACTCACGACCCTTTCAGAAACTCTCTCTTCAGCGTTAATTTTTAATATTTCCTTTAATAAACAAATCTAGCAATTACTAAAGAATAAAACGTGCTTAGTTATATTAATTATTGAAAGACTTCAAACAAAACTAACACTATTAAAATTTGTAAATTAAGATTGTATTTTTTTCTTCTTTAACTAAATATGAATATTAAAATTAATATTAACCTAACCCTTACTAATTTTAATATATTTAATTTTATTAATTAATTATTTTAATTTTTCAGCTTAAAATCGGTTTTACCGATTGTATTCAGATTTATCATGTAACCAAGTTCAAAAGAGATATATGAAGTACCTAAACCATCAAGTTATCATGTTAAGTACCCAACACTCTTAAATTTTCAAATGTATCACAATAAACTAAATATGTTTTCAGGTGCAGACACCTATTTAATATATTTTAAACATTTTTTCACATAACTTAAATATGAGTGAAGAGAGTAAGGAAACATTTATTGATTAAATACTTCCTAGACATTACTATCATATAAAAGTGAAAAAAGAGCAACTTATATTATAAATAATGCAAGATTTATAACATTTTTTTGAAGTTTATTTCATAAGATTTAATGATTTATTTTAACTATTAAGAGATGTGTTTTTACCATTCTAAGAAATTTGTCTAAATAATGCAAGATCTAACCAACCCAAGGGTGGCTCAAGGCCCAAGCAGGTAAAGCAACCGCTTTAGGCCTCAAGGCCTCAAAGGCCTCAAAAAAATTTAATATGCTTTAGGTCTCAAAGTCACAAAGGCCTAAAAAATATTTAATATGCTTTAGGCCTCAAGGCCTAAAAAAATATTTCATACTTACGTATTATTATAAAATAAAAAATATTTAATTTTAAAATTATACTAACAAAATTTTAATTAAAAATTTAAATATTTTAATTGACTTTAAATTTACATTGGTGCTATAAATATTATTTAATGACTTTAAATTTATATTGGTACTAATGAATAATATTCTTGAAACTTTTTTATAATAAATTAATAATATTTTAAAAAAATTGAATAGTCAAGGAATCTTTCTCAAAACTTTCTAATTTATCTCTTTCCTGTATTCTAACAAATTGATATCATCTAAATTGAATAGTCAAGGAATCTTTCTCAAAACTTTCTAATTTATCTCTTCCCTATATTCTAACAAATTAATATCATCTAAATTGAATACTCGAGGAATCTTTCTCAAAACTTTCTAATTTATCTATTCCCTATATTGATTATAGGATTGGAAAATGATAAACCAGTTCATATTCTTAATTATATAAAACAGAGTAAATTCTTTTCCAAATGCATATATAGAACAATGTTAACAATTCCAGTATCAGTTGCTTCAGCTGAAAGGAGTTTTTCAAAACATAAACTAATAAAATCTTATTTAAGATCAACAATGTCTCAACAAAAATAAAACGGATTAGCTTTATTGTCTATTGAAAATATTTTTTAAATGAAATTAATTATAATAATTTAATAGATAATTTTGCATCATAAAAAGCTTGAAAAATAAATTTTAGATAAATATCATAATTTTAATTATTTTATTAATTAGAAAATGTCTCATTTTTTTATTCGCTTTAGGCCTCCAAAAGTCTTGAGCCGTGACTGAACCTACCTTGGCGGAACCATGAACAGTGAGAATATGACAAAAGTGGTGGTTGAAGCCACTAAAAACAAGTCACAGTAGACACCACAATTATATCTTAAAAGGGATGTAACTAACAAGGATGGTAGATAAGAGAAGAAATCACAATAATAATGAGGGTAAAAAAGAAGTTAAACTTAGGGTGGCCTTCATCTGATACTGTACAGGGGAATCAAAATGTTTCTCATGTGCAAATATAACGTCAATCCATGCATGATTATCACATCCATGCTTCAAACCAAACGAGGAAACAATAATCAGAAGATTATTGCCAAAAATTAGAGATCGAGGAAAGATCATAAGTTTCCATTCATCAGATAACTAATTTCAAAACATCGAAGCATATGAATGCTAACAAAGGAAATATGCAAGGTGCTAATAATAAATTCAGATTCTATGTGAATTTTTAGTATTATGTCTAAAGTGTATTTTGAAGATACACTAGAAAGACAACACCAAAAACTTACAGAATCTAAATTTGCCAATAATAAAAAACGATACAAAAGGAAGCAATGAATATTTCAAAATATTTATGATGTAACTAGGGTAAAGAAATCCACCATCAATATTATAATTATCTAATGTTCAGCGCCACTCCAATGACAATCCTTTTAAACTTTACTCACATTAGTATTCAGTTTGTAGTGAACTACTTATGTAGTATAACTTTCAATGAAAACTTTAATTGTTAGGGTTTAAGTAACCTAAAAAACTAGTCCATTAGGTGAGAGAATTTCAAAGACTTAAGGATCCAATGGAGGAACTTATCTTACTTTCCACACTCCTAATATGTACTATTCTGCAATGTTTCTTGCTATTCTGGTGGAGGATAAAGAGCCAAATAATCAAGCTAATATGGGTGGTCTTGAAGAGACAACAAGAGGACCAAACAGTGCAACCTTTTAGCTTCAAATACTGGCTGAGTGGTTCCACCTATCTTGCCTATGTCTTAGGACTTTCATTGGACTAATCTTTACAAGTTTTTCCATGGATTTCTTCAATGATCTCCCTACGATTTCATGGAATATAAGTGGTGTTATGGGTAAAAACACTAGGAGACATGCTAAGGAGATGGTCAAACATTTTAGTTCATCACTTTTTTTAATTTAAAAAACACATCAATCTTATATAAATCCTTTTTGCCGTACACAGTAAGCGATTCAGGTGGAACTCTGGGTGAACATCTGCTACACAAAAGGTAAGGAATGTGTAGTACATGTAAACAGAACTATGGCTGGATGGTAACATCACATATATTGTTAATGTATAAGGTCAGGGAGAGTGGTGCTGGCTAGGTCATCAGACAGTAGGGCTTACATTTTGGTATTCATGCTTTTTGAGCTGTGGGATTATGTAATCAATTAACCTAGGATGGGGAGGATACATGTTTATGAATGCAGGTTTTAATCTAAATAGGACACAAATTCTATAATAGCTTGAAAATGTATAGGTAAATATTATGTGGAATTTTTAATACACTTTTCTCACGTTGAGATGAGCGTGAAACTTATATGTAAGTATAGTCTGATAGTGGTCCGATAGGAGCCTAACAACCTTAATAGGATAAATTTTGATATCATATCAAGAAGTGAATTTTAAGTCTAACTTAACTTTACAAAACTGATTTATAACATGGGATTTATACTCACTTATAAATTATTAAAAGACATCAATTTTAGTCGATGTGAGATCTCTAACACATACAATTACAAAGCGTGCGTAAAACATAGATGAATATAAAAAAGATAAAATCAGTTGAGAACCAATAATGAGTGCCAACATATGCTCCTGTATATATAAATATAATGGTGGAGTACTCTAGTAAGGGGGAATGAGTAGAGGGTCCAAGATAAGTAAGTTTTGATTGGTGATCACAGAATTAATCACAAAAAAATTGCAGAGAAAAGCTCAGCCATAAATCAAGAAATTGAATATTCACAAGAACTCTAATGCATTACAAACAAGGACTGGATTTTCATGTGGATGGAATGACCCAAATCTACGAGGGACTACTCTCATATTAATCATAAGCACTACATGAACAATTTCCACAATGCAATAATGTATAAAAGGTTCTTGAAAATTTTGGCTTTTAGTACAGTAGATGAGTGTATTGTCAACGAGAACGGGCATAAGAAAGTCACTCAATTGTAATTTTGTTTATCTCTTCTTAGATGCAAGATGTAACATTGTATAAACTTTTAGTTGTATAGGGAGTGGAGCATATTAAATGTTCCTATTTAAATTTATTCTTTGATGATAAAAGAAAAAACGTAATCATTACTCCTTTATGGGGTTCAAACCAAGAATTGAGGGAACACTAAATTTAGGTTCTTTGTGCAAGAATTTTATGGTTTTCAAAAGAAAACAACTAAAATCATATTACAAGGTTAAATAATTGGGACCTAATGTTTAAACAATAGCCCTGACAATAAATTTTCAACTAATGTTTTTTATTAAGATGACAAATTTTATAACTGTCTTATAATGTTATAATAACCTACATTTTTCTTTTGTTGTGTTTAAACAAAAATTTTATGTGCAACGTTTAGACAACATATTTTAAATATTTTAAATATTGTCTATTGTTTAGACAATATTTTTTAAAATGTTGTTATGTGCTTTAGTCATTAGATATTGTTTCTCTTTTAAACATCATTTTTTTGTTTTGTAGACATATTTTCTGTTGACAAAAACAATTGAATATTAGATAATATTTTATAAGTTGTTGTTATATATTTAAGTTTTAAAAAACTACATTTTAGTTAATATTCAACAGTTTTAGAACCGTTATTGTTTGAGTCATTGTTAAAATCTAAAATTTTAAATAATAATTTGAAATGTTGTTGTATGTAATACATATGATAATGGCTATACATAAAACTATTGTTGTATGTGTTACATACGACGAAAGTTGTAAAGAGAATCATTATCATAGAGACAATGAAGATACACCTTGAAGTCAATTACAAAATATTTAATAAAATATACAATAAAATCAATTTCAATACAGTTAAAATATATTTCAAAATTATATAGAATACGATATCTTTTCACAATGCAAACTAAATTTCAAAAGTTATCAAAGTAAAAATCATAAAGAGTACAAGAACCTACCAGGATAAAGATAATCTAATGAAGGCAATGGTGACAATAGAAATTAAACTAGAGCACATAGGCAATGATGCAATCAGTTGAGCAATGGCACAACCAATGGTGGCGGCAATGCGTGGTTGGACAACCAAAACAATGGTGACATAAGTTATGGTGATATATAGATACAAAGATAGAGGATGACAAAAGAGGAGGGTGGAAGGAGAGAAAAGATGAAAATGAAAGAAACACAAAGATCAACTATTTTCTAGGATGAGAGTGTCTAGAACCTAATAGCTTAGATCGTCTTGTATAATGTGTTGCTTATCAATAACGTCTATTGAGTTAGATCATGCAATAGTATTTATCCTTATCAGTTGTAATCATTTGTTTGTTTAACTATTTTAGTTCACTTAGTTAATAGTGTTTCAACCTAACTTTTAGCAGAGAAGACCTTTTTGCATGATGTAATAAATGAGAGTGATTCATTTTTGTTATTTTATTTTGTGTGTTCTTTGTTCATTCATCCCTAGTATGTGTAATTCACAACTAGTGTTGCACCCTTTATTTCATTGTGTGTGGATTCATTCTAGCACGTTGTGCACAACAAATTGGTAAGAATGCCAATTTCATTGATTTGTATTGTTCATGATTAGGGTTCTTGCAAGATCAAGAACTTCAATGGTAGAATAGTTTCAACCTTTAGAAGATCAAGATTAGAGCCTTGCTCAAGGAGCAAGGGTATGGGCACTATTTGTCAAGAGTATATCACACATAGCTAGGCATGTGTTAGAGCAGATGGAATGATTCATTTGATGATCTTTCTACTGTTGTCAGACAAGGTACTCTATATAGTTGTAGATGAGAACACCTTTGCAAAAATGTTCCTGAAGTTGGAGAAACTTTTCATAACAAAGTTCATATTCAATAACCTCCTCTTAAAGAAAAGGTTATCCATATTGTGTATGGAAGAGGGTGCCTCACTAAAAACTCATCTTGATAAGCTCAATTTAGTCTTGGTTGAGTGTTGGGACATAAACGCTATGGGAAATGGTGAAGACGCAATATTATGTTAGGACAGAAACATAATATTATGGTTAATGGTAAATGTTAGATGAGTGAAGGTAATTTATATTTCATTAAAGGAACATTTTTGAAGCATTTAGGAAACATTTATCTCAACGTCATCTAGTGTTTTACTTAGTGTAACAATTTGGCACATGTTTTGATGATACATATGGGCCAAAGGATTGGATATTTTGTTCAAACAGGAGTTATTAGGCAGCCGAAGGTTGGAAAGTTTATCATTTTGTGGGCATAGAGTGTATGAGAAGCAATGCTAGAAAAGCTTTCTTACAACATTGTACAAGATGAATACCAAATTAGATTGTTGTCCATATGGACAATTAGGGCCATAGAAAGTTCCATCATTGGGTGGTTTTAAGTATCTTCTCTCAGTCATCAATGATTACTCAAGGTTCATACACTTATTCATAATGAAAGAAAATCAAAATTCGTTAAAAAGTTTTAGCATTGAATATTCCTAGTGATTAACCAAAACAGAAATATAATAAGAATATAAGGGCCAGAGACAATTTGAAATTCTACTCTAAGAAATTGATAACTTTTCTAGAAATACTTATTGTTTCTCATAGTCTAGAGAAAAATAAAGTTATTGAGATCAGTTTAACAACTTCTATGAAAATAATCTCTATATAGATTTGTTTTTCACAAAACAAATATTGACATCTTTGTGATTTGAATCATCCATATCTTCTCATGTCATCACATAAACCTTATTTCTTGCAAGTTTTTCCCTTGAGAATAATTTTTTTACCTTTGTTTTGGAAAGCTCCTCTTTTTTCCATATATGGTGAAGCCTCTATGAGATGATATATCATTGTCTTTCCTAAAGTTTTTATTATTTGAGGACTCATTTGACGGTTGTTATGCTTTGAGATCTTTGATGGAAAGAAAATTTCTCTTTTTTATAGTTCCATCATTCAATGCCTCTGAATCATATACTTTAGCTATCTCCACAATCTTTATCATGAACGTGCATAACCATTTTGAAGCTAGTAGAGCAATTACATGCAATCTCCATTCACTAGATTAAATATTAGCATTATATTTTTGAATGTGATTAAATTTTAAAACAATTATAATATTTTATTTTAATTCATTATTAAAATATAAGCACAATTATAAATAACCACTTTATAAATGATAATAATAAATAATAAATAAATGAATCAAATTATACTGTTACAAAATATTTAATTTACATGGTTACGGTATTAACTATTTCAAAACTTAAATAATTTCATCTAATTAAATTAAAAATTCATTAGAAAAGTATTAGTTAATAAATGTGAACATATTATTCATAGTAACATAAATAAATACTCAAATTCATAAGATTTTGCAATTTACAAAAGTTTTAATATAAATATTAATTAAAAATATAATTAATCTTCTTCATAATATAATTATATTTAATATGGTATAAATATTTCAAAAATTAATTTAATGTATACACATATATCCTTACATAAATACTAAATATAAATTTAAAAATATATAATTTAAAAACTAAATTGTATTTTTAATATTTTAAGTATAGCATTGGTATGATTTTAGGATCTTCTAGCAGTGTCAATTGGGTCCTTCGAATGGTTTGTTCTCAAATTTCAATGTTACATAAGTCAATGTCACATCAATAAATTCTAAATGGGAAAAGAAACTAAATCTTATTCTAAATGTCACTCAAAAATCATATTGCTTGATTATAAAAATTTTTGTGCACAAGTTTTGACATCCATATCATTGTCTTTATGCAAATTAACCATTCATTTTTTTAAAAAAAAAAAAAAAAGTATATACACAAAATGCCAGAGCTCAGACAACTAACTGTATGGGACACTTCCAGCATCTAAATTGGCTGTTATGGCTAAACTGGAAGTCTGCAATGCTGGCTGAAAAATGAATAACAGAAAGAGACTCTAATTTTCAAGTAACCCTCATCTACAATGATGAATTGTTCAAGAGCTTGTTCATGGATGACAATGGATTTATTAGAAGGTATTCAATCCTCCTCTGACTCTGCAGACATCAGAATAGATATCAGGCAAGGGTTTGTTAGAAGAATAGACATGCATACTTAATAAGGGAAGCAACAAGTTGGGCACAATGGAATTTCAAGGCAGAAATTATATACCGGAAAAATGGAGTTACCACTTTACCACCGGTTTCCATACAACAGATACATGAAAATGACACAGAAAAACAGCTTCAACTTTCACTTCAGTCATTCTCTTACCATGTATGGCTTCCATGTTATTTTCCTTGAAAACACCTAGAGGTGATCCATGAACAGAGAGAAGCATCTCGCCAGGTTTGGGCAGTCTAAGTGTTTTGGGTGTCGTCCCAATAGACATCCTCTGACTAGTCACCTGCAAAATGGTTACAGAGCCAAATTAAATTCATAACTAATTAGGTGAAATTGGCTTTTCTAAACATCACAAAATCATTATAACAGTTGAATGAAAATCAGACAATTCAGATCTCAAATAAATGTTGTAATTCCGATTTACTGAGATAAAATATAAATTATTCCAATCTTCATCTAGCACTCTAGAGTTGTTGACCGTGTCAATGCATAGAAAGACTAACTCAAATGAATCCAGATCCAATTCATTCAGCTGTTAAAACTTAGGAGAACCAGGATATCCTTATTTCTTAGCCAAACAAACCAGAGTTCATATAAAACAAACAAAAAATTCATAATAAAGTAGCAAGAAAGAAGATACGAACCCCGGGAGTCTGAAAACCTTCCTGCACTGCTAGAGTGTGAGTGTCAGATGGCTCCTCCAAAGCCTGTATAAATAATAGAAATTTAGATCTAAATAGGACCAAAATATTGAAGAATTCTTCAAATCACTTTACAAATAAGAATGGATGAACTAAACGCATTTTGGAGTTAAACCCTGTTTATTACCACATACTCTACTGCAACTTAAGAGTAATTAAGGCTACTGCTAAGACGGAAAACATTGAGGAGATGTTCTTTTTATGTCAGGATTTATGTTTTTGAATTAATAACACCACATCGATCTTATGTAATATCTTCAGCATGGCGCGCCATTCAAAGCACCCTACCAAAAGGTGTATGACAATAACTAATAAATATTCAAAGTGAAAAGAGAACAAACATACAATGTCCTTGAATTGCAGGTTATCAGCACCAATAGAACTCATTCTCCCTGCCGCCAAAGAAGTAACTATTGTCAATTATAAGAAAATATGTCAGGTTTTGCTAGTACGTATAAGCATGGATAAAAAAGTAGGATGAAACACATTTTGATTCCGAAGAGCATGAAACGTTGTGTTTGAATTTCTTCTCAATTTAAAATTTGTTTATATTTAAATTAATTTATAATGATAACAAAAAAAAACAAAAGATAAGAAGTTATGGAAAGGAAGTAGAACATGATTTCTGATATCAACTCCAGCAAAGAATCTCAATATACAATGCTAAAATAATATATAAATATATAAATACGACAATAGCATGATGACCAAACCATCCTTAACTATGTTTCAGAAGCTAAACTTTCAGAAGCTATTAAGTAGCAATTTTTTTTGTAATTTTCTCAATTTCATAACTACAGTGAAAGTTTTGGACATTTTTGGAATTCGAAAGTACCTGCACTAACAGAATAGTCAAAGCCTTGAAGGCGAGGGATCGTTGCGATGGTCAACCTTTCGAGCAGAGAAGCGTGGAAATCCATTTCATCATTACAGCCCTCATTCTCCTTCCATTTAACTTCTATATTCTTGTTACGTTCATCGTTCACGACAGAGAGATTAGGTAGTTTTTCTTTAAAAACCTTTTTCACAGGCTTATGTAGCTCCTCGCTGAAATGCGAACGCAACAATTGCAGTTGCGTGCGCAAGTGCTCAATCTCCACATCGCGAACCCCCCGAATCGCTCGCTCCATCGCTATACTGGATTTCAATCAAACTCAAAACACATAAAAAAGAAAACTAAAATCGAAAGTGAAGGTGAACCTTTATTTTCGAAGTCGATGAATTGAGGTGTCTGAATTTGAGAGTGCGGTATCGATTCGCGTGCTTTCCTGGTTGTCTTCTTTCTACGCGTAGGCATTTTCAGATTTGAACAAGAACAAAATGTAAAAGAATAGGAACGGACTCAACTCTCTATTCAATTCAACTGCATCTGTTGAAGGTAGATTTTCTTTGGGAAAGAAGGCGGAAAAAAGAAAATGTAGATTTGAAATTTGAACATATTGGGCCCTTGTTTATTAGACTAACTATGACAATTGCTTCCGGCACCCCTCAATTTTTCGTAATTTCACCGTTGCCCTTGCTAGAATATATAATGAGGAAATTAGGTTTTTTTGTGGATTTGTAAAAACGGAAAATCGTAGTGGTGGGTGACAGCAGAGGAGTTAAAACGGTGACGACATTAAAGATTAATGACAACAAAGGATAAGGCAGAGCAGCAGGGTGACATGAAAAAGTAGGGCAACAACGGCGGAGGAGTAATGAAGAAGTTTGGAGCAGCCTTTTTATGGACGGGATAGTTTTTCTCTTTAATTGCAAAAATCATTTTTTATTAAATTTTTGAAAATATTTTTCGTAGTTAAATTTTTCTTTTGAAAAACAGTTTAAAAGGACTTTCTTCTGATGAAAAACTTTTTTTATAATAAGATAAGTTGTTTATGAAAATCATTTTCTATAATACACTTCTTCTTCTATGCTATAACCTGAATGTCCTCTCATAAAAAATATTTTTTGTAAATAACTCTTCCTTTTACGAAAAACATTTTTCATAAGCTCTTATACTCACTACTAACAACAAATTTTTTTTATAAAAAACATTTTCCGTAATTACTTCTCCTCTTATAGAAAACATTTTCCATAAACACTCGTTCTTACATCTCGTATATATAAAAAAACAGTTCCCGTAACACAATAAGCTTCTACAGAATAAGTTTTCCGTAATGTATTTCAGCAATCCACATTCTATTTATGGATTTCATTTTTTTAAGAGATTATCATTAAATAAAAAATCGAATCACCTAACTTTGTACCCCTACACCACGCCTGTACCCCTACACCACGCCTAAACCATGTAAACTAAAAATAATTTACCTACGAACCTGTCAAAGAATTTTGTTGCAGCACCTCTACTACCTCTCACTGAAGAACCTACAGTCACCACCTATTCACTAAACCACTTTCCCCCTTTATATATTCTGGTAAATACACTTTTGGCATTATAAATAAATGATGGGATGCAGGAAGTAATTGTGGGAGTGCAGAAGCAATTGCCGCTAACTATTCAGAAACAGCGGCCCATGATTCGACCAAGTATGGGCAATGGTAGTGGCATCCGCACATATTTTTGTTACGGCAATGGCTTCTAACACTGAATTTTATTGTTTTTTATTTAAAAAACTCTTAATATATCAATAATATTTTTATTATTTTTTTAAATTATTTATTAAATAATCTTTTTTCTTTATTATACATGTAATTGAGTCACATAAAAAGACGATTAACGTCTTATATTAACAAACCTTTTTAATAAATAATAATAAATTATTTTAATAAATATTAAAAAAACTCTCTTAAAAAATGATAAAAAAATAATCCTATAAATATTAATAAATATTTGTATTTTAAAAAAAATATTAAATTAGTTATAAAATAAATAAATATTTAAAAAAATATGTTGAATGGAATTTTTTAAATTAATTATGCTACTGATCCATATTGAAAAAACAAAAGATTATACAAATAATTATATATATTTATTATGCAGAAAGTAAATGTCAATTTTATTTTCATTATTATTAGAAAGTAAAAATATATCATATTTTTTAGTATGACAAAAATATTTTTACGGGTGTGAAAGAAAAAATAAATTATTTAATATATAAATTTAAATTATTCATTAGTTAAAAATTTATTTGATGCAAGAGGCAATTTGGATAGTGCAGGAAGGAACTGCCTCTTATTATTTGTTATGATTAGATTTGTACTGGTAAAAAAGACACTGCCAATTTTTTTTTTAAGTTTTTATATATACTGAAATTTTAATTGTGCCCTTGTTTGGAATATCTTTTATACGTAACACCATTATTTTTATTATATTATGTGAAATCATCTATTATTATGTATAAATGAAAATTTTTTTCGCACATTTTATTTTATAATATATATAACTATTTTATTTTCTTCTCCTATGCTATTCTAAATAACCGTTAAAATTAATTCTCCGTCCCCTCTCATATTCCATTGATTTTTCATAACTTTGAAATTATTCATTTCCTTATATATTATTTATTAATTTCTCTAACTTTGACTTCAAAATTTTAAATTTCTCCACATCACTCTTCGATATATGTATTTGTATTTATGTACTGTAAAGTCGGAAAATATAAATAAATATTTTTAAAATCGTGATCCAAGTCAGATTATTTATTTATTTGCTCTTGCTAAATTGTAAAATGTGTGTTGAAATGCATTCCATACCATAAAACTTACATAACAACATTTATACCTTTATAATTAATCTATCTTATCAATTTAGAACCAAATATATAAAATAATGTTGATTTATCATCCCAAACCAACGGCTTAATGGATACGAAGCAGGACAAATACAAAGAGATTAATAAATCTTTTGCATGATTTAAATTTTATTTCATTACTTCATATGGAATAAGTTTTGTTTAGGTTTAAACTGCTAATATTTTTTAGATTAATTAAAAAATATGCATATGAGATATGATATACTAGTCTTTTATATACAGAGAGATTAAAACATATAATGAAATTTTTTAATTGCAATAATCAATGTTTAAAAATATTAAAAAAATAAAAATATTTAAAATTATTATATTAGCATTAATATTAATAATTATAATTATTTTATTTTGTACGTTGAATTATTTAAATTATATCCGCCAAAGATGATTTAAATCTAATTATGTAAGACCCTAAATATTTATTCTAAAGTAATAATATGTAACAACGCATTAGAGTAAAATGACATTAGTAAAATGATATTGGAATATTTTATTGTTAAAATGATAAATTTATATAAATAGGAAAACCTGATATTCATACATCATCTTATTAATGTCACTAGTTTTTTTCTTCATTTTAGTGTAATTTTTCTACAAAATTTTTATAATGGGCAAAAAAATTATTTCCATTTTGAACAAATCCAATTTTAAAAATTTAACTGAAATGATGTTATATCAACAATAAAGTTGAATTGAAATTATGTCACATCATTTAGAAATAACTAAAATGTGTCATGACACCATTTGAATTAATGCATTAAAATCATATCATAATGATAAGATTTCTTTCTTTTTAAATTAAATAAAATTGTTGGCATGATCTCCCCAAAATGGGAATAAAATGATAAAATCTTGCCAACACTATTTACCATATGGGAAATTAAAAAAAATGCCCATTTTAGAAATTTTGTAAAAAAATTACACCAAAATGAAAAAAAAATCAATATAACTTATAATTCAAGGTTATTTCTTAAGTATTTACATAGTACTACTTTATAGCAGATTTCAAAAAAAAAATTAAAAAAAAATGTTTCTTTATTTTTTCTCTCTATTTTGGTCATTGATTCTTTTATAGTGAAAAATGTGAATTTAATAGAAATGATTTATTTATATTAAGATTGAATAGTATTGATGATTTTATAATTTTTAAGATACTTGAATTGAGATAGATTAAAAATATATATATATATATATATATATATAAATGAATGAGTAATGAGTATATATATATATATATATATATATATATATCACATGTATGTCTGTGTCAATTAGGATATGCATTATTTAAAGATTTGTTCAATAACAATTTATAGTTTGATTTTACTAGTAATAAGAATCAAATAAATTAATGAATATTATCAAGTGTTGAGAGTCCAATGAGGTCTAAATAAGGTGACTGCAACTTGAAATATAGGTGGTCAGAAAAGTCTTAGGAGACTAACCTTGCCATATAAGATTGTTGATTTAATTATTTAGAGACTGTGTAGATTCACAATTTAGAGTTGTATGACAAGGCATATTTGGTCGTCTATTTAATGCAAAGTCTTACAGAAGTATAATTAAGTTTGTCTATATTGTTTAAGGTCATGAGTTCATATTCTTTTGTATGAGTTGGATGATTAATTATATGAATGAATTGATATGTGTTAAATGTTATCTATATGTGATCAATTTAGATTATATTAAAAATCTTTTAAACACTAGCTTATTTTTTTTTTTTGTCATCTGTGATTAATTGTTATACGATAATGTTGCAGATGGGTCAGTCGATAATGTTCAAATGTTACAAATTTTCTTTAGATATTTTAAAAAACCATTCATTTATTTTATATATAAATATATTTTGTTTAAAATTTCCTATAAAAAAATATATTTTGATCTAATTTTTTATTAAACAACTTATATACATATCTAAAAGTATACATGTTTAATCACTTATGATAATTTGGGTGTTACAGATTATGAGCACTATTTGTATTTGTATAGTAAAAAAAAACATGTCACGGAACAAAATTAATATATCTTAGAAAGTTGTACAAGATCTGAATTATTTACATAAATTCAACTTACTTTTAATTACATTGAAATAAAATACATTTAGTAGTTTGTTTGTATCATTCTAAATCGTATTCAATCAATTAGTATTTATGTACATAAAAATAATTAATAATTATATTTATGTAAATGCAGTTCGAATGAAGTGAACAGTAGAGTATTATACCAGTCTTATTTATAATAAACTTGTTTCAAAACGAGAATAAGCTTTATGTATGAAAAAAATAAAATAGAAAAGTATTAGTAGTATACTTGTTTTTTATTTTCTTAAATTAAACAATCTTATAATTTTATTTTTATTCTATAAATAGAATTGTGACCGGAACTCTCCAACTATTTTTGCACCAAATGAGAAGAAGTCCAGTTACTATGTTAAACATAAAAAGTGCTCATGCTAATGGTCTTTTTAACAACCATCAAATGTTCTATCTTCTATGTAATTATTAGAGTATCTTTATCTTTTGTAATTTTGCTATATATATCCCTTTTAACACATTATTACTTTTAAAATTTTTAAAATTTTTATTCAATATAATTTTATTAATATTTTATTTAATTGTTGGTAAACATATATGTTTTTGAAAAAGAAAATCGTTTTCTATTTTATTTTTATGATCTATAATCTTTTATGGCAATAATCTTACAAAAACACATATCTCAAATTTATAACATAATGTAAGAGCTGAGCAATGGACATACTGTTGTAGCCATGATCAACTCAATGGAAGCGTTTATAAAGAAACGTGCACATAATTAAGTTATTGATGAACTATTTTCATTTATTAATTATTCCTTTCAATTTATGAAATTTATATCAAAATAATAATTTTATTTATAAATAAATTTCATAAGCAACTTCTAGAAATCTACCAATGTTACAAAGCCACATTCCCGAAAGTCAATCTCAACACGTAATGTCGTTTTCATTAATGAAAAGTGTAGTGACTTGTTGCAGTTTATTAGAATGATAACATCTTATCAAACTAATGTTTACAGCTAAGCTTTGCGTGAAATCATAAAAAAATGTTTATCAACAATGTCTTCAAAAAAAAAAAGTGACGGCGAGAAAAAATAAGTTAATTTTTTTTATCCTGAAACAATTTAAATTAATTTACAAGATTTAAAATGTATTAATAACTTAGTTAATTTAAATATATTTTTAATTAAAATGAGATAAATAGAATTTATAAAGTAAAATAGCAAAAGAAAATATATATATATATATATATATATATATATATTTTATATTATAAAAAATATAAAAATTTAAATAATTATTTAACGAAAATTCTAAACCTAAACGTTTGAAAATAAAAATAAAAGAATGAATTCACAAGTTAACTTGTACTAATATATTAATAGTTTACTCGACTGATATCTATAAGTTAATGTTGAATTACCTAATATGTTATTCCAAAATGACTATAAATAAAATGAACTAATATTTAATATTTAATGAACTTTTATTTATATTTTTTAATTTATTTAAATTTTTATTGAAGATCGAATTGATATATGAACGAGATTAGTTAAAATTGACTTGATCTGTATCCAAACACTGTTGATCTGAATAGTGATAGTTTTAAAGAGATAGTTTTAGAGATCAAATGGAGTTTTACATATAAAATATTTTCTGACTCTCAGTTTAGACTAGTTGAGAAAAGTGAGGTGAAAAGTATATGAATGTGAAAATTAAATAAAAAGTAAGTGATACTTCCCTTCTTGTAATAAGTATTTATATATATAATGGATTGAGTTGTTAAGTCCAAATCCATGATAAAAGTATGAGCGGTTATTCATTTACTATATGTGAAAGTCGGTGTTTAGAAAAAATAACAATACAAACTCTTAGATATTGGGCATAATCATAACTCACTAAAAAATATCAAATGGTAACATACATATATTTATTAAGTTTGTATTTACAAGATATAAAATAATTATTTATTTTAATAAGTGAAATATTTAAATTGTTATTAATAAGTGTGAAAAACTATAAATTAAAACCAATTTTGGATTATTTTTTTTAATTTTTATAATATTTTAATTTTAGAAGTTATTACAATAATAAGTTTAATTAATTATTTGACAGAGTTTAGAGTGTATGATTCATGGTTGATGATATATAAAATTTAAATTCTAAATATAATTGAAATGTGTGCAAATTAATCTTCCAATGATTTCATCATATAGATATTGCATTTTTTTATTTCAAAAATACGAGATTTTTTTTTCATTTCTAAAATAGCAGACATAATCTATTTTCTTCATTACATTTCTTTCTGTTTGAAAAAAAAAACTTGTATAGTGAGTTTATTTAATTTTCATGTTATATGTAACAACCTAGAAAATTTATCATCTGAGTAGAAGTGGTAAAAGTGGAATGAACATTTGATTATTATATTATTAAACTGAAAACACATTTATAGGAAAAGTTAGTAATCAAGTCATTCCCACTTGAGCCACCATCTCTCTAAAACCTCTGACCTCCCTCTTCTCTAACTTCTCTCTAAGACTTCGCGTCTGTCTTCCATCAGTTTCTCGAGCGGAGCCCACCATTGGACTCGTGGCGGAGAACAGAGCAAGTCTATCCGATCAGAATATCCAATAGAGTAAGTTCGTTTTCTGCCCCTTCTCTTAGAATCAGTTTTAGGTTTTCTCTTTCCTTTGTTTACTGAGCTTGCATGTGGCCTCTGAGCCATCAGACGGTGGCTCTGTGAGCTCAGCTTCATAGTCTGTTAGTCTGATTGTTGATTAGAGGTCCTTTAATGTAGATTCGAGTTCCTAAGGACCATAGGCTATTAGGATTGTTATAGAGAATTTCAATTGCAATTCAGGTGAGGGAGGCTAACCTTAGTGCTTGTTAGATTTACAAATTTAAGTCTTGAATAGAGAAGTTAATGATGGTAGTAATTGTACAATTTGTATCTGGTAAAGTTTCCTGCAGGTCTGAAATGTTGAATTGAATGTTGCATGTATGAGATAGTTGTGTGAAAATTGAGGATATGTTGATATGTTGAATAGATAATTTATGCTAGGGTAGATCATTCATCGTGTATGTGGCTTGATTTTCACCCAATTTAGTCATCTGAGGCATGCATGGTAACTCTGATATAGTGAATTCTGTTGAATTTTCTGCATAATTCGCCCAGGCGACATCATCTCGCCCAGGCGAGAATGGTTTCGAGTAGCAAGTATACTCTCTGGACTGTTTTCGCCCAAGTGGGAAACTACTCGCCTAGGCGAGAAAGTAGTTTGCTCAAGCGAGGGTACAGTCGCCTAGGCGAGGAAGCCCCTGGACCAAGTGTGCTCTCTGGAGTGCTTTCGCCTAGGCGAGAAATCTTTCGCCCAAGCGAGGAGGTATTCTCGCCCAGGCGAGAGTATTTTCGCTCAGGCGAGAGTATTTTCGCTCAGGCAAAAATAAACCTTGCTCTCTGGACTACTTTCGCCGAAGCGATAAATTTTTCGCTCAGGCGAGGGGTATTTTCGCCCGGGCGAAATTGGTCTCGCCCAAGCTAAAAAAAAAGTTTTTTTTTTTTGGCTTTTTGTTTCTGAATGTTTAGCTCATTGGAATGCAATGTATGTATTTAGTAAAACCAATTAATTGATAATTTAAGTTTAATTATATTGATAGTTTAGTGATTTCTTTAAATGTTGAGATTGAAGTGGAGATTGAGATTTAAAAGTGAATGA
>Ga0209700_106340_pt1 | contig 18459 bp, 8 predicted proteins | sample SiratroredBW_FD_187528 | JGI IMG/M metagenome (GOLD analysis project Ga0209700, IMG submission 187528) | Root nodule microbial communities of legume samples collected from California, USA - Siratro red BW (SPAdes) (version 2) | ecosystem: Host-associated > Plants > Roots > Nodule | place: USA...
CCATCAACAACAGTTTTAGGAACATAAGGGTCATTCACAATTGCATCCCAAATGCCTCTATCAAGAGATTCAATAAAAATTTTCATTCGAATTTTCCAAAACTGGTAGTTTACTCCACTGAACAGAGGAGGTCTGTTAATAGAAGCACCTTCACCAAAAGGTAACTTTCCCTCAGCCATAGGATCGAAAACTTAAGTAACTTTCAAGACTTAGCTCTTGATACCAATTGAAAATATATTTGGCTGAGTTCAAGAGTGGGGTGAATTGAACTTTAAAAAATTTTTCCAATTTAAAACACTGAAAACAATTTAGTGAATAGAAAACCTTTTCTGAATCTCAATGATAAAAGATTTAAGGTGCAGTGGTGAAATAAATTGATTTTAGGCACGAATAAATCGATTTATTTTGCTGGCAGAGAGCAAATTTCAAACAGCACACACAACAGTTGAATTTTATGCAGCAAATATGATTCTAAACAATATTAACCAGCAAAGACAATATAAGGCAAATTAAATCACCCAATTTTAAAGTAATATATCACACAGATTCAATCACACCAAATTGCACACAAGATAGAATACAAAGAGAAATATTAATACTCAATTTCCAAGTTTAAGTAACTGAGATATATAAAAAATAATATTAACTAAGAATGTCAAGTCCAATGCAACTATATCAAACACAACAGTTCAGCAGACTCAATACAAAGATGATCAATACCAAAGATTCACAATCACTTCAATAGTATCACACCAGCACACCAAAGAAAGTTTTACAAATCAGTACTGAAATACTTATTTTGGATTTCAAAAATTAAGAAGGATTAACACTGCTACTATCAAGATCAGATTGGATAACCACTAAGATTGAAAACAGATATTGAAATTCAATTACTACAATAATAGCAGTTCTGCAAATTATTCAGAATTCAATTGGAACAAATCAGTTGTGATTTGAAATAAAAAACAAAGACACAATCTCTACAGAAGAATCACAAAACAATTTACAATTTGAAGTTTTAGTATAATATCACAAAACAGGTTACTTTTCAGTTTCAGAGATGTTACAGACCCTTGTGAAGGCAAAGTTATACCCAATGCAAATCACAAAAACCAAACCCAATAAGCAGTATAGCAATTTAAACCAATTACTCTTCAGATTATCAAGAATCAATTCTATTACCAATTTATTTCAATGAGCAGTGCAAGAACATTTTAGAATTGAAAGAGTAAGGTCAAGAATAGCAGAACATAGTCAATGATACTGGTTCACCCTTCCTCAAGGGCTACGTCGAGTCTCCTTTGCCCCTCAAGCAAAGAAAGTTCCACTATATCAATTAATTGTTCAATTTACAATCAATCACACAATTCCTACTCCATGTAAGAATCAAGAACCCACTGAAATGATCAACTACTCCCTGCAGTCCCCCAATCAATTCAGCAAACACACAAGGCTAAATCCTATAGCCTAAAACAGTACGAACATTCAAGTGTTTCACAGAATTACAAACAATCAACGCATATCTTGATACAAAAGGGATCAAGAATGGTTAAGAAAGACTCCCTGATTGGCACGCAGAAGAGGCCTTTGCACAGTCTTGAAGAATTCCAATGGCACAGTGAATTGGTCAAGAGTGATTCTTCAAGAAAAAGCCCCAATTGATTTTGATCAAGAAATTCTCAACTACCCAGAGTGTTTTTTTTTTTCACAGTAATATCAAGAATTAACTCTCAATTTCTGTAAGACTATAGCGCACATTAGAAACCTTGCAGTGTTTATAAAGGAAAAACCCCCAATTCTATTTTTCACAAATAAGTTATTTAAGTTCTGCCAAACACGAATAAATCGATTTCTTGAAAACTGGAATCGATTTATTTTTGTCTAGTGCAGTGTATTTCAATCCAGTTTGCACCAAACTTTGGCTAGCTCACTTTGATTAGTTTTTAATAATTCTTAGACCATTGTGCTGGTGGACATCTCCTCAATTATGCATAGGTTCTTTGCCAATCAAGCTCTCACTCACTCACACAAGACCAAATCCCAAATCTCCTCCAATTGCTTACTTGCTTTGTCTTGCTTGTTTTGTCTTGTTTGACTTCATCAAATCTTTATTCTTGTGAGAGTACTAACAACCACGTTTCTGCTAGGCTCAAACCAAAAACCTTTGTTGCCAACAACCTTTGTGACTCCAATGGTTATTTCATCTGGTGATGAAGAAGTCGTGGAGATTAACTGAAGATGTTCACCCCTTGTTATTGATGGTTAAAATGGGGAAGAATTGAGTAAATAGGGAAAACAAGATTTAAAAAGGGAGTATAAAAAAAGGGAAGAAGATTGTGTAAAGGGGGAGTAGAGTAAGAAAAAAAGAAGATCAAAGTTTTTAAGTTGTTTTGTTCTTGCGTTAAACTGTAACATATCAATGTTTTTGTAGTTTTAATTCTTTTTTACTATGGACGAAGGCCTAGACAAGGTCCTATTATAAGATCTATGGCCAAGCAAATAGAGGAGCAGTGGGAATCTGAGGCACAAAGGCACATCAAAATGCTCACAAAGCTAACTCCTTGATACTATAAATGCAAAAATATTCAAAATAGAAGTATAATAAAACTCTAGGTGCATTAGGGTTAGGGTTGCACCTTAGGGTTAGGGTTAACACCTCCTTTGCCTTCTGCCACATGTCAACACAACATTCGAAGCTTGTTAAGCAAGCTAGGGTTACGTAGCCTAGGATATGAAGCGTGTGGAGCACACTAGGGTTAGGGTATAGTAGATTGCTCCATACTCTAGGGTTGGGAAGCTTCTTCCATAACCTTTTCCTTCTTTCTTCTATAAATATGTGTGGAGTTCATGTACAAAATAACTTGATTGACATTAATTAAATGCTGCTGAATTTTTCCAGCACTTGTCTTGAACTCTTCTTTGTTTGCTCTCGTTAGAGTTAGACTTAGAAAACCCTTGTTAATTGGCCTAACCTCTATCAAGAACCTTGTTCCATCTAGCACATCATTCTCCATAGTATCAAAGTTGTAGACAACTCCATCTAGTTGCGCTTCACCTCACGGAACTAGATCCATAAATTGGCTTCCGCACCACGTCTTGGAGTTGCATTCCAATTCCTATTTGAGCATCTACAAAGTTAATCAGAAATATGCAAGTTGTTCAAAGTGAAACACAAGTAAAAAAATATTCAAGTCAAGAAAGAAAGAATATATCAAAATTTTCCTTATCAAGGAACTACCAGATGAAGATGAAGCTACAAGACAATAATTTCACAAAAGATTATCAGAGAGAATCAAAGCTTCAAAAATCAAGAATTTAATGTAAAAAGAATTTAAATGCATTGAATATAAAAGTTATATAATCAAGATGTTGAGAATAAATCAAATAAGGAGTTTCCTTTAGAGTGTCAAATGCAATGAAGAAGAATAAATAACACAAATTATAGAAAGATCAGGTACAAATATAATAGAGCTCAAAGTTCAAATTTGAAACAACAAAGGAATGTTATCAAATGATTCAAAATCAAGTTATGTTGATCATCAATGCAAAATTTGTCATTCAAAGAAGATACAAGCTTTAAAGGTCATCATCCCAAAGGTTATATAAAGATCATTAAAGATGAAGAACAAAACACAACACATACGAGAAACACATACGAAGAAGGACACTACGAGAAATACAAGAGAAATATTTTGAGCGAGTTCATTGCTTATATCTTGGTATCGAGAAAAATTAGAAAAGAGGTTATGTGTTAAACTGTTGTAAATCCTTCACCTTGTGAAGAATACCTTGTGAGCTTTCATTTGTTGAGAGTGTTTCTCATTTTTTGAGAGGTTTTAATCTCAGGAGGAGATTAAGATTGGGGTACCTAGAGAGGTGTTATAATACATGTCCTTGGAGATGTGTTGAAATCCATACATGGAGAGGTGTAATAATACATGTTCCTCGAGAGACGTGAAACTTGTTACCTAGAAAGGTGCAAAATATGTTGATTGTAGGATGAACTAGTATAAATCTATGTCTATTTCTTTTTACTGTTTACTTTATTTTATATTATCTTTGAATTATTTATATTTCACTTTTTGTGTTCAAACTTTATTCAATTCCCTTTTAAAACCAACTGCACCTTAATGTATTACCCATTAAACATTTAAATTGTTTAAATAATGTGGTGATAATGTTAATCATAATAAGGTTACAAATATTTCTACTAACTTGAGTATTTTGTATATTTCTACTAACGTAGTGATAATGTTAATCATAATAAGGTCTGAAAGGTTATTTACTTTGTAAATTTATTGAACACAAATTAAAAACGTTATTAGATTATTTTTTTAATTTTTAGAAAGTAAAAAATAATGCTAATATCTCTTTTAACCAGAAAAAAGATAATAATAACTACAAAGAGCATTTTTATCCAAACTCTCATGACATATAAAATATAACCTGTTTTATCATGTTTACAAAATAGAATAAATAAAAAAATTATTTAAATATGATTTTCTTATGAGAAAAATAAAATAAGACTCCGATTTGTACTCATAGAGTTTAAAGAGCGGCCCCAAATGGTGATTGCCATGATAGGGAGAAAGTATATGGTCACAATCATTAGGAGGACACCCCCAACCTAACCTATATTCTTTCCTTGGTTGGTTTTACTTTACACTATGTAGTGCACTACTCATAACTAACATTTTTTAGGCAAATAATATATATTCTAATAAATGTCAACAAACACTTTTTATTATTCATTAAGATCTATTATAAATTATAAAAATATTAAAAAATATATCAAATAAGAAGTGCAATCGCTCAATTATATAATTTTAATTTTTAATTGGAAAATATATTGGAAATTATTAATATTTTTTTCAAGTTTAGTTTCCGTTTTTTAAATTATATACATACAACAAATTAAAAAAAATTATAAAAGAGCGTTTATTATTAATTGAAACTAAAATATTATAAAATTATTTTTTTAAAAATTAATGCGGACTAAAACATAAATAAGCAATTCCTTTTTAAATTCACAAAAATATAAAACGAAATAAACAAGATAATATATTTTGATTCTTTTTTTCATTTAATTCTCTTACTTTTTTTTTTTTTTTTTTTATTTTTTTTTTTTTATTTTTTTTTTTTTTTTTTTTTTTTTTTTTTTTTTTTTTTTGCCAACTTAAGTTATTTACACGTTTTGTTTTCTTCTTATTTATTTTAATGCTTCTATAATAATGTAAAGCAGACTTCAAGTTAAATATTTCAATGGAAATGTTTTATTTAATGGAATTTTATATTGGTCTTTATTTGATAAAATAATTATTTTGAATTATATAAGTATAAAATTATTAACTAGTGTAATAATATATTATTCAGTGTCAATAATAAAGGTTCTAAAACTGGAAATATTTTATCTAAATTAATTAAATATTTATTCACGAATGACATATTCCATTAGTAAAAAAATCTAATTTCGCTTTGATATAATTTAATGAAGTAGTTTGTTATATGTGATAATACTTGTGTAACAAGTTTTAATGTGATAAACGATTTATCAAACTCTATCATAGTCTATCTTATCTTCCAGGATTATTTGGTTAATCTGTTTATTCATTTTTATTAAATAAACAAGTCATAATTGAACACATATTTTTTAGAATAAATCAAGTAATAAAACGTTCTTATCAAACGACTAGCTTATCTACTAAAAGAAATAATTTTATATGCAAATGGTCCAATTGGAAAACATTTTCGAAAATAATTTAAACAGAGATATTGATACTTTGTATATCTACAAATATTATGTGAAATTATTTATCTTTATAAGAATATTTAAAGAAAAAAATTATTATCATCAAGACTTTCCATTAAAGAAGATATTACATAGATCAAGTTTTTCTTGATCAAAACCTACAATGGTCATATCTAATAAGCTATATAAAGTGTTCATGGATAAAGATAGCAGAAGTGAGGTGGGTCAAATTATAATCAAACAGTGACATTTAGGTTGTTATGCTCTTAAGTAGAAAAGGACATTGTTTTGACTATGTTATAACTTTTCATTTATAGGTAAGTGTTCGATCCAATAGTTAGGACTACTTGTAGATAAATCCATATGGATAACAAATTTACATATAGTTCTTAGTCCGTACATAATTTATATACATAAATAATATTTTTCTACGGATCCAAATTTGTAAGTAAATATGAACAAGTAAGCAACAAATTTATTGTATTGTAATCATATAATTAATTAATCTTATGAATGTACTTAGGATTCTAAACTTTCAAGACGCATGAAAGTGTCTCTTCCACGTCCTAGGTTGTGGTGAGAGTCACTCTCTCATGTAAAAATCACTTTAAGATTGAATGAATTTTAAAAATCTTATTTTGATTCTTATTTTGAAAAGCTTTTTTAAGTGATAAATTCTCAAAAAAGAATTTATCTTTTGGGATTTCTCTTGAAAATGACATTTTCTATCCATTTTCTTTCTTTCAATACATTTTCTATTTTATTTTACAATTTGTTCTTGTTTTCTTAATTATTCTTAAATACATAGCAAGCAAACTCACTTATTCTTCATGCTTATGCCATTTTTTATTCCTTTTCTAATGGTTTGAATTCTTAGAACATCTTTTGAGTGATTCTAGATTTTTCCAACCTTTAAAGATTTACATTAGAAAATTTGTCTCTTAAAGAAAAGAAAAAACCACAAAGAGCAATACCTGTATCACATTTATACACAACAACCTACATATACAGTGACAGATCTTCAAGAAGTATTGTGGAAATGTCAAAATTTTTTTATAGGTGTACAAAAGATTTAAGATTGTCATATATATAAAATATACTAATATTAAAAAAATTGTTTTTATTTCTATATTAAATTGTATATATATAAAAAAAAATTGAGAGGCCAATATATAACCAAGCTCTGCTACTACACACATATAATCAAAAAGAAAAAGAGAAAAATAAATATTTACGAAAAATAATACATACTCCAAAATAAAGATAATCTAGTGAGAGTGAGATTATCCTAAATTTTATTATCTTCTAAAGTGTGAATTGTGATTGAAAAAACAATAGAAATGGTATAAAAAAATTAAGAAAAAAAGATAGAGAGAATTTGACGAAAAAAAAAATTGAAAAGATGATGAGATTTTATAACTAAAATTAAATAGTTAAAATTCTTATTTATATCTTGAATATAACTTAATTTTTTTATGTTTTTTAAACGCCATCCATACTAAACATAAAAAAAGTAGTCGTGCATAAGAGATTGTCATAAAATTTAGGAAAATTAAGTACTTAGGACCAAATTTACGAAATTATAAGACGTGATGGTACAATTTGCTCAAAAGTTTAATGAATATTGAAAAGGTATGCTGAATTATCCATTATTGGCGTTGTTTTGGGTGGTGATCCATGTTTTATTTCGTGCAACTCAGCGTAGAATTAAATCAATGAATGATGGACCACCAAAGACTACCGTCCCGTGCTTGGGAGTTTGATGCACGTGCATGCATGTGAATGTTCCTTATTAAGCCAGCGTTGTAATTTAACAACCCCATCCATGTGATTGCCATTTCATAATACCTACAAATTTTTCTTGTCATTATTTGACAAAGCCACATTTCTTCCTAATCCAAATAAAGAATTACCCTTTCATTAAGAAATTATCCTTAGACTATAATATATTATCTGTTTAATTTATTTCAACAGTTTTCAAAATAGATAAACGTTTTTATCTAAAATTATAATAATTCTCCTAACATGCATAGATAGATGTGAAAGTTAGTCCATTCAGTGTATCGTTAATTTGAATAATATTTCATATTTTTATATGATGGAAACTAACCTTTTGTTTGGATAAGAAATTTTAAGAGGATAATTATGTTTTTAAAATATGTAAATTATTTTATGATAAAATATGTTGTTTGAGTAAAGAATTTTAAAAGAAATTGAAAATTTTAAAATTTTATTTACCTTGTATTTGGATAGGTTGAATTTAAATTAATTTCATTTTAAATTGTTTCATTTTTTAAATATCTTTGTTTGGATGAGCATTTAATTTTAATTTTTCTTTTGTTTGAAAAAGTATTTCAATTACCATCAAATTTAAAAAATTATTTAAATATAAAAGAATATTAAAAATTCAAAATATCAATAATGACAATCTTTTGGTAGATCTTCATTAATGTTATTTTCTTTAAGTTTTTTCAAGATTTTTTCATTTTATATTTGTAAATTTGTTTCTCAATTTACATTAAATGAGATTATTTTTAAGTTATGAAATGTTACATTGCTTCAGACCCAAATAAGATAATACTAATAAGTCAGACTTATGCAAAGTTAGGTCCATTCAGCCCAAATTATGGAAGTAGTCTTTTAATTATGTTTTTCTTAAGTTTTTCTTCTCACTCTACTTGAAAAATATTTAAACTTCTCTTTTGAAATTTGAAAGAAACCCACTTCTTCCAAGATAGCATTATAGCTGTTGGTTGAAGAACTTTTAGAAACTATTTTTTTAAGAGACTTTGGAAGAAGGGAAAAACATTTTGAGAAGTGAAAACCTTTGAGAGGAAACACCATTGGTTACTAGATCGAAAACACAAAAATAAAAGTTAACAAAGTATCAAAGTTGAATTAATGGAAATTTCGTCACAAATTCACAAATCCGTCACTAAAATTTATGGCTAATTTGTTTCATAATTTTTTGTAACTTGATCTTGTCACTAATTTTGTAAGTTTTGTTGCAAACTTTGCTTTGTAATTTTCCTTCATTTTCTTGGGTGTCATGGGAAAATGCTTTTGGTACAATCTCATCTACCAATTTAAACGTTGTAATCATTTCGTTTTAGACTTGTAGAAGTGTTTCATGGGGATTACAAGTGTCACTTGGACTTTCATATATTTTAAGTTTATTTTGCTTTTGATTTCCTATATTTTAAGTTTTCTAGTGTTTTATATTCGAGACAAGACTATGAAATACCTCTTGAAACATTTAGTGACCTTCTTTTGGTCCTTAGGTGTACTTGTACATTCAAACACTTGAAAAATATTTTTGAAATTTTTTTATTAAGAAAGATTATGAAAATGCTCTAGAAAAAATTCTGACTAGGAAAAACTTGATATTTAAGTATGCCCACTTGTGACCCATCTTTCTTTTTTGGAATTATAATTAGTAAACTTTCAACATCTTTTATTTGTAGAAAGCTTCTCTAGAAAAACTTTTTTGAAAACATTTATCACTCATTTATATAAATTTTTGGAAACTTTGTGAAATGTATTTTGGATAAAAAAACATAAGTGATCATACACAATATTTTAGTGTACATGGTAGTTTTAGGAATCAACAAGAGGGGGAACACTTGATAGTTGAGCTCCAAAAAAATAAAATAAAATAAAATAAAATCAATGGAAGAGCTAAAAAATCATGTTTGCTTAGTACATGCATCGATAAGGTAAATCTAAAAGTAAACATAAAAAGGGGTTAAATAGAATAAGAGAACATCATAAGGACTCTCATTCCCAAAAGGGTGTATTGTAGTCATCACCATGATGATTCTTATCAATCACCCTCTAGGCATTATCATAGGCCTAAAAATCATACTCGTCCTAATGAGCCTAAAGTAGGCTTTCCTCCCCTACAGAAAAGGGATAAAATTAAAGAAATGAAAGATCTTGTAGTAAAAGGAAGAAAAATTATAATAAAAGAAAAAAATATATAAGAAAAGAAAAAGTGTTCATAGAAAAGAAGGCAAGCTCTTATTAGAAAGAAAGTAGAGCAAGAAAGGATCAAAAAGTAGAGGAAGAAAAAAGAAAGATAATCCTTAAAGGGAGATTGCAATACTTTGAACTCTTGTTTTCACTTAAATCACAGTGCTAACTCTTCTTCCCAAAAATCTCAAAAACATCACTTTGTCTTGTTGTTGTTACATGACACAAAACAATGACAAAAACAAAGTGAAGAAAAAAGATATTCCTAAAACAGTGACCCTTAGTTTTCTCCAAAATTTTTTGCAAAAATAAAAGGCATTGTTTCATTAAATTTTCTTTCAATTTTTTTTTTAGAATTCTTTTATTACAAAGAAAATTATTTAACTTTTGCTTTCTGCTTACTATAGATGGATCTTTTATCATAGAGGGAAAATGATAAAAATACAAACAAATAAAGCATACAATCACTAAATCTTTTCTCAAGTGGGAAGAAGAAGAAGAAGAAGAAGAATCTCAATTAGGGTAGATTGGGTGGTTAAAATCTTAGTTCTCAAGTCAATTTTGTCCATCCCCAATTAGGCCTCAATTGGAGAGTTAAAAACCCTACAAAGGAGGTCAACACATGGCCACAAATCAATCCATATACAAGCCACACGACCATGAACCAAACAAGGGAGCAAAAATGGTTATAAAGACATGAATTTGCCTTAAATTGCAAGATGTGAGACTTGAAACTAGTTTGGAGCGCCAATTTGGAGTGTGCAACTGCATTTGTCATTCTTTTTTGTCCCACATCCCTTAAAACATGAAGTGTAAGAGGACTCTTCCATCTATATCTAGAGCCCTTTGCCCCCTCTTGTTATCCACTTTTAGAATTGAGTTGCTCTTATGCATTCTTCTAGTTCTTTTAATGTCTTAAAATGAGAATATTCACTTAAGGAATCTTCTCCAAGGATCCTTCCTTGAAAAAGGAACCCTAGTTCTGAGTTTTCTTTGAGAAACTTGGAAAAAATTCTAAGATTTTTCTAAATCTTCCATTGCTCCCGAGGGTACTTCCACCAATATTCATCCGTACCAATATTCATCCGTGTCATATGCCAGAAAATTTTGTTAATATTTACATTCCCATACAAGACAAAGTTTCAACATTAGTCATTTTGTTTTTTTAAAAAAATTAAGAAAAGTAATGTTAGGCTCAAATATCCCTTGCTGGGCATGTCTTCATCTTTATCGAGGTAGAAGGACTCCTTTCCATACTAGTCTTATTCTTCCTATTCTTGGGGGAGGTTTTTTGTCACCTTTCTTAGGAACTCATTATTCTTCTTTTTTATCTCCTTCTAACTAGTTGTGCCTAATCCCATTTTGCATATATCTTAATTCTTATTATTACTTCTACTTTAATCATCTCTTTTAGTGAAAAACATGATGAATATGACCTATATATTGTTAAGAAAGAGATGCACAAAAACAGAAAAAGAAAAAAAAAATTGATAACTTATAGATCAAATGAAATCCAAAAAAAAAATTATAATAAAAATCTCATAAAAGAAATAAAAAAATTATTTCAATTTTCTTCTATATAGTATGATTACAAAATATACTCTACTAATAATAATAAATTAGAATAATAATTTATAAAAATATTTTTATAAAGAATAAATAAAATTATTTCAATTTTCTTCTATATAGTATGATTACAAAATATACTCTACTAATAATAATAAATTAGAATAATAATTTATAAAAATATTTTTATAAAGAATAAATAAAATTTAATTATCATTATTATTAATATTATCAAAAACTTTCAATATTTTTAATAATCTTGAAATTGTTGAGAAAATATGAGGGGAGAAACATCGAGGAGATCAAACACAATGAGACAAGAGCCCAACCCATACATGGGAATAACACCACCTTCAACCCAAAAGCTTAATGTATTGGGTTTGTGGGTCTTCTTTCTTATATGTTGCTCAACTTTCTCATTTATACTCTATGTGAGACTTAAACTCACACTTTGATACCTAACAATCTCCCTCTCAAGTGAGAATCTCTCTTCCACATTGATACACTCCCCCGCTCACTTAAATGGGACACACTTTCTTGAAACATTTGTCAGGAAGACTTTCGACACAGGGATCAAACTACACTCGTCTAAGTCGATCACCACCACAAATCATCGGGTCTGATATCACTTGTTGGGAGAATCCGAGGGAGAGAATACTGAGGAGATCAAACAAGAATGAGATAGAGCCTGACCTAAATAAGGGAATGACACTACCTTCAACCCAAAACCTTAAGACATTGGCTTTGTGGGTCTTCTTTCTTATATGTTGTTCAATTTTTTCATTTCTACTCAATGTGGGACTTAGACTCATACTTGGATACCCAACAATACTTGTTAGGAGAATTCGAAGGAGACAATACTGGGAAGATCAAACAAGAATAAGACAAGAGTTTGACCCACATAAGAGAATGACACCACCTTCAACCAAAAACCTTAAGGCATTAAGTTTGTGGGTTAATGTGAGACTTAGACTCACACTTTGATACCTAACAATCTCCTTCTCAAGTGAGACTCCCTCTTTCCCATTATTATGCTCCCGGGCGGAAACATTTTCAAATACGAGTATCTCTCTCACAATGACCCTCACTTGAATTGTCTTTTACACACTTAAATGGGACACGATTGCTTGAAACTTCCGTCAGGAAGACTTTCGATACTGGGATCAAATTGTACTCGTTTGAGCTGGTCACCGCTAACCATCAACTCTAATATCACTTGTTCGAAAAATCTGAGAGAAGAAACACTGGGAGATCAAATACAATGAGACAAGAGCCCAACCTAAACAAGGAAATGACACCACCTTCAACCCAAAATCTTAAGGCATTGGATTTGTGGGTCTTCTTTCTTATATGTTGTTCAACTTTCTCATTTCTACTCAATGTGAAACTTAGACTCACACTTGAATACATAAAAAAAATATTATTAATTGGGAAAATAAATTTAATTTTAATTATTAATTTTTAATTATAATCATAAATATGAATTAATTAATAATTATTAACCAAAACTAGTGGTAATAACATCACTAAATATTAATTCTTATAAAAGTCATTTTTATTAATTATTTTTATATTAATTAAATTACGTATCATTTTATTAATGATATTAAACATATTAACTATTAATTATACTTTTATTAAAATAAATAAAATTAATTTAAAAAATATTTTAAATATTTAAGACAATAAAGCACTATGGATGGAAATTGGTCCCCGGAGCGAATTTTCAGGAAAAGAAATAGTTGAAAACTAATGTCAAGAGTAAAATAATTTATTTTAGATAACATACGCTCATTATATATATCGGGGTAATTTTTTTTATTTGAGTTTATTTTGAGTAAAGAAAAAGAGTAAGATTTTTGTTTGAAAAGAAGTCCTGCAACACAGATCACACCCTTCAAGATCCTAGTTATGAAAGAGATGGTTAGAAAAATCATTGTACACGTGTCAATAGAAAAATCTATATAATTTAATATTTATTTTTCACTAGATTGAATCACTACCAACACAAACATATAATGATAAGTTTCTAGTCTTTTTTTTTTTTTTTTAAAAAATAAAAGTTATATGCCTTTTAGCATCATTATAAATCTTCATGTTTCAATCAGGTTAAATCTCAGAATTCACTAATTATTTACACATAAAGAAAATAATATTATTTAAAAAATTAAAAATAAAAACAATAATATTCAAGAAAACTAAACTAAAACTCATGATAAATCAAGAAAATTTAAAGTTCGATAATTCCAACTGATTCTTAATCAAATTTATTAATCTCTAAATTAATCTTAATTATCACCACATGTTGCCTTCTCGGGATGCATTCATTCTACTTCTAATCAAACTCTTTTTATTTAATTTATTTTTACTTTATTTTCTAAACTTTCGTTTTTTTTCCCTCTAAACTTGTAATTTTTTCAATTATCTTTTATGTATCTAAAGTGATAATAGTTATTATATATAAAGTAAAAGGATTACTTTTTTCAAAACAAATGAATAATTTTATTACAACATAAATAATGGTTATTACTTTGAAGAACGTGCAAGTGTGCAATTTTCTTAATTTGAAATCATACGTCATTACATATCTGATGAAAATAACTTACAATCGAACTATGGATGATGTGTTTCGTGCACGAAACATTCTTATTTATTAAGCTTGAATCTCTGTGATCCTTCAACATTTTACCGTTAACACTCTTAAAAATTCGTGATCTTTCAACATTGTCCATTTGTCCAACAATTAAATTTTTCGTTTTTTATTAAAAAACAAATAAGCAATAAAAAAAAAGGGAAATTGGTACCAGTACGTATTTGATTTAAGATTTGGAAAGAAAATGACACGAGAAAATTGGGTACAGAAGGAGTGATTTGGCACATCACAGGATTTTGATGACAATGGGTAGAAAGCAATTATTTTAACCTTTTTCTGTGTGGTTTCGATCATGTGATATGAACTTTTTGATGATCTTTCTTTTGTTAAGATTGAACGTGTGTGCTTGTGTGAAAAAAAATAAAGAAAATAAGATTGAATGTTTGTTTTAACATTGCAGTTCAATCCCTTTCTAAAACATTACACTTGAATCAAAATTTTAATGGTTTTCCGAACAAATAATTAAAATTACTTTTGAATGTGCAATCAAGAGTATGTGCACTTTATAGTATAGTTACTATTAGTGTATTTATTTTAGGGATATGATCATGACAATGTTGTATTCCTTTATTTGTTCTTAACATTTAAAAATAATTTTGAATATGTAACTTCTATTATTATTATTATTATTATTATTATTATTATTATTATTATTATTATTATGTTTTTCTATATTTTATTACCATTAGAAGGATGAGAATATAATATTTTCTCCGTGAAAAATTATTATGTAATACGCATGCAGTTTTTTTATTTAAATTACTTTAAATTTTAAATACATTCTTAGAAACAGTTAAACATATCTATACACTTTTTAAATTTGTGCATCAACAGCATTCTAAATTATAATATTTTAGAAATAAGGTTCTAACTATAAAATATAATTTTATAAACCAAATACTCATTTAATATTACAATATTAAATTTATTATACTATTCAGAACTACTATTATATTCTAACCATTTATTCAATATGTTTCTTTAAAAAAATAAAAGTTTTAATTTTATTTTATATTGAATATATAAATCAAAATTTTAAATATTTATTTATAAATCAAACCATCTTAATTGTTTCTAAGTTTTAACTTTCTAGATTGATTCTTATCATAACGTTAAGGTGATGATCAATTTTGACCGATCAAAAATTTAATTAAAGTAATTTTTTATTTTCTCTATATTTCAATTTCTTCTTTCTTATTTTATTTTCATGTAAGCCTTTTGTTACTACATATGAGATCAACGTCAAATATATTAATCTCTACTAGACTAGGTATACAGTGACATGTTTCACTCTTGAATAGGCATCCTTAGTCAAGGTAGAACTTTTCTATGTTTTGGAGCAATTCCTAGAAGGAAACATGACTTGAGGAAGTGGGTGGAGTTTGATCCTAAGTTTAAATTAAATGAATTATAATGAGTTGGAGCATTTTAGATACTCAGTAACCAATTTGTGCAGGATTAGAACTTGACTAAATAAGATTTAGATTAGTTGCATTTTTTAGTTTAGTAACGTTATAACATGTAGAATTTGGAAAAATTGATGTTTTATTTGATTTATGTTAGAGATTAATTGATTTGATTTGATTTTTATTTTTATTTTTTAATTTAATGTAAATTGAATTAATGTTGAGAATTACCTTAAATGAGAATTTCATAAAGTTAATTAGGATAGAAATTGGATATACAAGATGAAGTAGTTGAATTATGATTGATATGGCGTATTTGTAGGGTGTTATAAAATTACATGTCGGAAATAAGATTATATTTTTTTTGTTAAATGTTGTGTGTTGATATAATATATTTTGATTGAGGATTAAAGTGTGTTTTTGATTTCAAAATTGTTGTTGACCTATTGCGTGTTTAAAGTAATTGTATTTGGATGTTGTAAATAAGTTATAATGGATGTTTCGGTGGAATTGATTTTAAATTATTTGTTACAATGCTACCTGTAACATCCCAACAATTATTTATAACATCTAATTTATTCAAATCAGTAGTTAAAATATAATGCACAATATAGACATATATACCAACCATTCATGAACATTATACTTCAAAAGATTTCCCTCTTCGTATAGAATTAAAACATAACTAATTACACATTTACACATATATGCATATAAATAAAATAAGAGTTTTTCAAAAAGCTTTTAAAACCGCAATTGGTTCATTCAAAAGCATCTTCCATAGTACCATTTGTAATATTACCTTCTCCCGTGTATAATACGATCATCACAATATAAACGAACACATAACACAAACAAGAAAGGGTAAGCTAGTAATTCAAAATATCTCAATTAATCTCAAATAATCACAAGTATACATCATTTAAGAATTAACAATCAATTGACAACATCTATCATCCAACTCAAGACATCACATAATATAGACAGACTCAATCTATTTCTGGAAGACTCGTGCATTGAATAGACCCCGAGATTTGCACCTGTCATACTACCTCGATTAATGTGTCTCATCTCATCACCATTAATCTCATATGATAGGGTTAATCCATATAACTGTCTTGACCAACCCTTTTTCATGCAGCAATTTCAGTCATATGAATCTCCTTCGACTCTCACCACCTAGTAATATTCATCTATTTGATTCTTATTACTAGTAGAGTCAGGATATCAATCGTTAAACTAGATCCTTAGACAATGCACATCCTATTTCTCAGCATAAATGTTTTCTTTCCTGAAAATACTATGCCTACGCATCACATACAATTCATATCATACATCATCAATTTTCATTCATCTATTCATTCACTTTCCATTTCAATCTCAACAATCTCAATAAAACTTCACCACTTTATATAATTGTACAATATCAGATACGATTCCTCAATTAATCATGCACAAAGACATATCCACATGTCATACCTATCAAAGTCTTATCACTAGTCATATTCAATCTATCAAACAACAATAAAAAGTTCTCACATGTTACTTTCTAACATCATTATTCAAATCAGGTTAATTGATCCCACCAAATCAATATAAACAATCAAACTCATTCAGTGCTCAATGACTAGTCAGACTTGCAAGAAAAACTTGAGCACTGACAATCATATATTCAATATTCTAAAGTTCTATTTGAAAGTAACTAATTAGTATAAAACAAGTTACTATTTTCCCTTACCTGATGAAGATCTCTACAACAGTTCCTCCAATACCCAAACGAGATACTAATCCTAAAATCTAGGGATCTAGAACAAGTTATCAGAACAAAACTAAATTTCAATATAATCTTAAGTAAGTTGAGAGAAATACTTTTCTCAATTGTCCTTACTAAGATTGATGACAAAAACCTAAGGAAAAACAGAGATTATGGGATCTTTAGAGCAAATATGAACTTACTCTGTTTGAGATTCTGATCGATTAGAAATGATCTCTAACTCCCCAGCTATTGCCTATGAAGCTCGGATATGCCAATAATCACCCGCTTCCCCGCTTCGACACTCTGCCGACACGGATACGCTGCAGGAGCGGGCACGACACCGCGTCGGCCACCCTCCTCCCCGCTAGACACGGTCAACACTTAAGACACGTGTTCAAGACACATTTAATTATTACTGGACACACATTTTTTATTCCAAAATCACAAAATCAACGTATTCTTTACCAAAATCACAAAATCCACTCGGGAATGATAACAAAATATTTATAAAATCTAAAACAATTACATTCAAATCTGAAAATCATATCATATAAAATATTTTGATTCCTTAGATTTCTCTCAAAATTACTATAAATTTTGGAAGATACAATAGAAACGACGGTGGTGGTGGTGGGAGATGATGGAATACGAGTTCTCTGTGGTGGTGGGAGACGACGGAATACGAGTTGAACACGAAGAATATTGGTGTTTTTGTAGAAGGAAGCCGAAGAGACTGGATAGAAAGTTTTCGTAGAAGGCACTGAAGAGTCTGGGTGGGAAGAAGAGTCTAAGTGGGAAGAAGAAACCATTGGTTATAATTCAGTGTGGGTGGGAAGAAGAAACCATTGGTTATAAATTCTTCGTGTTTTTCGGGAACTGAAGAGTCTTCAAAAAAGAAATAAGGTAATTTTCTTTGTTAATTTTATTTTTCGGGAACTGAATAAGGTTTGTTTTATTATATAATTCTAATTTTTTATTTATATGTTGTGAATTTATCGATATATTATAAATTTATTTCAATTTTGATTTCAATTTTATTATATAATATTTTTTTATATATTTTTTTTATGAAATTAAGATGAATAATCAAGCTATGGAACAAGAAGATGAAACAAAACCTTTGTGGAGATATGTTTCAAAACTGACAAAAACTTCTGCTGGAGGGAATGATGTGATCAAATGCAGTTTATGTGATTTTTCATTCAATGGATCTTACACTAGAGTGAGAGTTCATTTATTACAACTTAAGGGAGAAGGAGTTAGAAGTTGTCCAAAGGTAAATTCGTCAAAACTTGTTGAGTTTAAAAAATTAGACAATGAAGCAACATTGAAAATAGAGATTTCAAAGAAAAAAAAG
>Ga0209700_106341_pt1 | contig 18457 bp, 4 predicted proteins | sample SiratroredBW_FD_187528 | JGI IMG/M metagenome (GOLD analysis project Ga0209700, IMG submission 187528) | Root nodule microbial communities of legume samples collected from California, USA - Siratro red BW (SPAdes) (version 2) | ecosystem: Host-associated > Plants > Roots > Nodule | place: USA...
ATATATATATATATATATATATATATATATATATATATATATATATATATATATATATATATATATATATATATATATATATATATATATATATATATATATATATATATTATGATTTGTGATTAACTAAATTTGTGTTAGCTTATCTTTGTGTGTTATTTTTTATTTGGGATGATTATTATAAGTGTACTTGGTATATATGAATAGATGGTTATAAGTTTGGGAGAACATCCAAAAACTGCATAGAGGATTGATCAAATAGAAGATTTTATTTTTGAAAAATAAACTCTGCACTATGTGTGTATAATTGAGATGATGACCCTTCACTGAGATAGGTAAACAGGGGTGTTACATAGCTAATAAAAAGTCAAATTCAAAGTGAATTTTCTCTAAAAAAGAAAATATGATGAATAGAAGGATAAGAACACCATGAAAGACCAAGAAGAAGATTTAAAAACTATATTGTAAATAGAAATTATGTATCTGTAACTAACAAAAACTTATCATATAGCTTAATGAAACAACTTAATAAGTATGAACCTAATAGTCTTATATATTAATATAAATGATTTTTTTTTTTTCACTTTAGTAATAAGTTTTGATTCATTTGTTATTTAAGTTTGATGTTCTGCAAGAATTTTTTTCCTCTAAGTTCTTGTAGAAAATATTTTACTTTTATATTTGATTTGTTAACTTAAAATAATTTTTTTTATTAATATATCAATCAATTTTTATTGTTACATTTTTTTCTTTTTTTATTTCTTTGTATTTTCCATCTTTTATGTCATTAACAATTCATTCATCCTAATATATGATTAGGTGTGAATTGACACTCTTGTTTTAAATTGATTCGTTGGTAAGTTTATTGGTTACTTTTTTTTAATTTTCTAATTCTTTTCAAGATGAACTTTAATTATAATTGACCAATTCATTTACAACATTTTTCTAATATGCATTTTCTATTTAGCATTTTATTTTGAAAAATAAAATGTATTTATAATAAATAGGATTATTTAACAAATTAGAATCTGGTAGAGTGAAAATGCATATAAATTGTTATGAAGTTCTCATCTACTATACAAAAATATTATATTAAAGTCTTAAAATATGTGCATAGATTCCTGTTCATTTTTCTAGTTTTGTATTTTGAAAATTAAGCTTGAAGAGAGTTAACCAGAATTAAAAGAAGTAGCCTTACTTCTATTATCCTTTTAATTTTGTTTTTAAAAAGTTTAAAATATAAGACACGAATTAAATTAAAAACCATTTTATATAGGAAAAAATGAATTGAATTTCTTAATCAACCACATCTAGTTCCACTAATGATTGTATAGTTTTTGAAGTGAATTTTACCACATATCTCTCCTTAAATAGGGCCATTTCATTAGTTTTGAACTAAAAAAAATAGTTGAGGTCCTTAGAAAAAAATATTACGCTTTAAAATCATGTGTTGTATATTATTATTTTTAAATAATATATATATATATATATACATTAAATTTATATTAATAACTTAATATTCAATAGTATGTGTCAATTTCTATACCAGCATCAGTATTTGTTAGTATAATATATTATAATATTAATTTCAAAATGTTTATATCAATCAATTTACTTTTCAAATAGAGAGAAACGAAACTAATAAAGATTGCAGAGAAAAGAATGAAAAACCTCTTCCCTCCTTATTTGCCTCCATTTTTTTCCTCACTTCTTCCTTCCATTAGAATCTCTTATAATTTTTCTTTCAATAAAAAACAACAAAAAGAGAAACATATAACTTGTATGGTGTAGACATGATCAAAGCATCGACCATTAACTAGGGAGTATATAGAAGATGAGTTCAGTACAATGCATATCCCTTAGATTTACTTACTTTACATCATCATTTGTTTTTGACTTCAAACACTGGATTCAATCGGTTTTGACTGACACATAAAGGAAGCGAACAATCTACAATTTTGTTGATTATTATTTAAGGTAACCTGAAAGCCACAAAGATAGACGAACTCAAATGAGTAGCCTCCAACAACTATGGATAACATAGCAGTTCAATTTTTCTAAGAATATATAAAGCTTATTCCTAAATAGGGCACTCATAAGCTTCAATTAATGTATAGAAAAAGTAACTAACCCCAACTTGAGAGATGTGTCACTACCACCATCTTCAGGAAGATAAGATGAATTGCTAATGGATTCCGATGATTGCCTGTGTGAGTTGATAAGGTTTGGTACCTAAATTTTACAAGTATTATTTCCAATAGTTCCCTCTTGAGAGATTGTATATAAATATTGAACAAGCACAACTTTGAAAAGCTGATATCACCTGTTTCAATCTTTGGTTTTCCTCCATTAGTTCCACTCCCTGTATGGGCAACACAATCAAACATTGTAGCAAAGAGTTGCAAAGAAAGCAAGCTCTATCTTCTTTCACCCCATTACATACAAAAGATAAAGTTCATTCATTTGGGTACTATCTCTCAGATAAATTCACCCTTTTGACGAGTTTAGTTAGATTATTGATACTAATGCTTAATGTTACATCTATAAAGGATTTCTTTACATCTTCTACTTCAATTATCTTAATGTTTTGAAGATGGATGATAATCACTCTAGAGGTGTACAATCAAGAAACCTACCTCCAAAACCTATTTTTGTTTTTTCTGATAAAATAAACCAAGCCTAACTGGTCAATACCATGTTGATAAGAATAGAGTTTCAGGAACTTTAAATCAATCCGTAAGTGTCAAAACAACAGTCAATGGTGACCTTTAGATTCTTAAGTAGGGGGCAAAGACGGTGATTGGTATATTGGTACTCTTTGTTTAGAAACCATTTGAAAAATGTGAAGCATGCATCAAATGTTTATTTATATTTGATTTCTACCAGAGTACTTTATTCAGTACTTTTGGAGGAGGTTGCTTTATACAATGGTCACTAGAGGAAAATATTGACTTTATGATTTGAAGAGGAAAACCTAGGTGTTTGGTGTCTTTAATATCAGTTCAGGCTTTTGTAGAAAAAGAAATGGGAAACAAGTTTAAATACTGCAAATAACAAGTATTAGATGTCTATCTCTGGACTCCTTATTGTGATCGTAACCAAGCAGAAAGGAAGAATAAATTGTTAAGGTAAAGAGTCATGTTTAAAGCAAAGTTATTTGAATCTTTTTGGTTGTGCCTTTACATACTATTACTTATAAACTTGTCTGTCACTTTGCAGATTGTTATGTAGTAAGGATATTTTCTGTAACATATCTTTGGACTGGATGTCAAAGTCAGATGTGAAGACAAGATATTTTGCATATTTTAAATCTAAACGTAGTATTTTGTGTCATGCTGTTTAAAGCTAGTAATAAATTGCTTTCACTTCTTATAAACACAATTTCTCTATCAAAGAATGATTCTAAATGCTTCTATTACTTCTCTTATTTAAATACATATTTTATATATTCCATAGATATTGTGTTTTGATTCATTCTATGTATATAAGTTTTCTTCTTGAATTATGATATACTTCAAATGTAAACATTACATTTTGAGTATTTTCTTTTGACATGCATTTAAAACTTTATTCGTCTCCTTCAGTATATTTGTTTCAAAAATCAACAAAGCATCTCAATAATATTGTTACTTTCAAATATTTAAATCAATTCACAATTGCATTACTTCAATGAGCTTCAAAATTTTTTATTAACTGAGATCAAATTTGATTCGAAATGTTATCCCTTTCTATAAGGTCTTCTGCAGAAAGAAAAAAAAAAAAAAAAAAAAAAAAAACTCAGGACTTCCAAACAACATCAGCATGTGTTGCGAAGTGTTAACAGAGTGACATCCATTATAAATAAATTCTAATTCTTTTAATGAAAATGCTTTAAAAAGTAAAAATGATTTTGTTGCCCTATTTAATTATCAATTTAGATAAATGTATTCTACTTTTTTGAAAGACAAAATAATTTGAAAGGAATATATGTGTCAATTCCACATCGGTTTGACGCATTTGATATGATATGATATGAACTGTGCACATCTGTTGGGTTCCTGACAGACATAACGTAAGCGTACTGACAATTTACCAGCCAAGCCTGACATCTTTTTTCTTTGTTTATAGAATATATATAATACAAATGTATTTCGTACAACTATAATATTTCTAATAAATCACACTTATATTTTCTATATTTGGTAACATTCTTTTTCATACCTTTTCTTTATTTATTTTATACTAGCTGCCTTACTTTGGAAATTACAACAACAACACTCTCTATATATTAAAATATTTCTTTAAATTATTTGGAAATATTACATTGCATATCACTATAAAAGATATACCGTAAAGGTTTAAAAAAAAAGAAGTTATGTTAAAGTTAAAAAAATCCTAAAAAGAGTTAATATAATCTACTCTAGTGTTTATCTTCCTATAATTCTCTTAACATTTTATATAAAAACTATAGAAAGATAACAATTTAATACCTATTATTCTAAAGATACAGGAAGGTTAGTAGAAAGATAATGAACAAAAGTATAGACCTATTTTTTTTCCCATGTAAGAATAGCTTATTATAAACATAAATTCACTTTTTTTTTTATATCATTTCCAGCATTAATCTTGACTGCCATAATCAAGATTATTATCACATTGAATTGACTCCTTTGAAAAAAAAAAGACTACTTTAAATAAAGTACAATTTATAAGCAGTAATTAGAACATCAAGAATTGAGATTATAATTCATTTTAATTTTTATGTATATTTAATTTTAACATATATCAATAATTGTGACATTTTATCTTCTGAAGTACATCCCAAAATAGAAAGTCAAATCCCATTACACTATCTCTCCTTGATTATACAATGATTCGAAATCTTGCAGAGCTACATCGAAATTTGCTATTGAGGATATTTTATTTGTACTTTATTTTATTTTTCTATCATTTTACCAGGGGTGCTAACCATAGCCATGAATGAGAATTATATTTTATAAGCATAACATTTTTTATTCATAACCAATTTGGATGTTTTAAAACCAGGTTTGATTAAAAAAAAAAAAAAAAACTATTTATATAACAAAATATAACCTAAAAATTGTTTTTCAAGTTATGATTTAAAAATTTAAGTTCAAGTTGAAGACATTTTAGTTGAAGTTGATGGAAAGATATTCTGAGCTAAGTTGAAATAAAAATGTTTTACTAAGCTAAAATTACTTTGGCCAAACTGAGTTAAATATACACTAAGCAAGGCTAAGTTCAGGATGTTTCAATCTTGCCAGATTGAAATTATTAAGGTGAAGATGAGATTACCTTGGTTAAAGTCAAATAAAAAAAAATACTTTGATCAAGACTAATCTAAATTATCTCCCAGAGAGCAAGTTGAAAATATTGTAACTGAATATTTTGGTAAAAAATAACTAAAAACTGATAAAGGACTGCAGTGATTAACCTAAAAATACAGTGATTAAACTTTATTACCAATATTAATTAACCAGTCATTATAAAACCAGTTAAATATGGTTACGATATTAAATTTTCCATAATCGCATACCCCAGTTTCCCTTATTTTTATCTTCTTTCTGTACTTGTTTTTCCTTCTCTCATTTCCACTCCAATATTCTGCACATATTTTGGGAAAGTTTAGTACGTGTTCCTATTTTCAGAGTGAAAAGAAAGCTGAACCATGATCCAGCAAGAAGTTGGATACAAATTGACACATCGAAACGCCAAAAGCTTCTAAATAAGAAAGGCAAAAGACACTCATAATGCGAGGTTTTGCCCTTAATGCAAATCTTTGACTCACTTCACTGACAGCCCCCTAATGTTAAAGGAAGTTCAACAGAAGAACCTGGTCTAAAAGGATTTTACTGATTACCGTTATCTCAATCATTAGATGCATACAACACTCATTTAATACGTTAATTAGATATATACATTATAGTAATAATAACGACAGAGTATATGAGATTTGAAATGTATCAGAGATTTTGTTAAGGTTTTACCTTTCTTTTAAGGGCACTGATCTCTTGCATAGCTTTTTCATCCTAAAACACAATATTGTCCTATATATCAGAAGCACATATGCATACGTTTCCCCACAATCATAAATAATCAAAAGGAGAAGGTTGCAACATTGCAGGCATATATAGGTTCTAGTATGGATTTTAATCCCTTGTGAGAAATGAAGTACTATACCCTAGTAATTAAATACTGAACTGTGAGTATCATCGATCATTGGGCACAAACCTTTTGTTTTGAAACATTGCTCAAACCTCTTTTAAGATGTTCCTCTATTTTCTGCAGTTCTTGTAGTGTCAATCCTTGCAGATCTTCCCCATTCAACTGCCTGTGTTGGAAAACCACGTTATGTTTATATGGTACATGCAACATATGAAATATTGCACACATATTTACCTCAGTTCATGATTCGTATCTTCTACTTTCTTGCGCAGGATGTCGTTGGATTCACTCTCAATCTGTGCATAAATTTAAAAATAACCTTTAACTTTTGTTATTATGCAGAAAATGTCAAAAAAATAATTGTACTTTTTTCTTGCAGTCACGAGATTATTAACTCAATTTGCAGTTTTCCGTATACACCTCAATTATACCTGTCAAGTCTGAAAAGAAACACATTCATGCAACCGACAGAAAATTCACAATTATTCTACCTCAAATGTTAATGCTTACCAAAAAAGGACAAAAAGTTGGTATGAAAATTTCATTAGCAGAAGTTTCAATAGAACTGCTAAGATATGTGTTTTTCAAAAAACTTCCCTCCCCCATCTATTATATCTTCCAACCTCAGGCTCATTCTTAAGCTTGTCCAAACTTTCAAAAGGTCACCCTCCACCTTGAAATTACATTGTGCTGAGTTACAAATGGTGAGTTCCTCTTGTACTCACAATCAACTAATTAAACCTTTTTTGCTGCTCAAAAACAACAATCGTGTAAAAGTTTGCCTTTGGATTTATGTATTGGCTTCTATAATGTGGAACTATGCGGTTGTAGAACATACTTGTAAGTTTCTTGTTCACTAATTCACTTGCTTGCTTTAAATATAATAAATATTTTACTTGATTAAATTTAAGTAATTTTCAATCCAGTCTCTATTACAAATTTTCATTATAATGAAAATTCAAAATATTTTCTATTTTCATTTAATGATGTTGTTGTTTGATCTTATCATTAAGAGGGTGACGTAGTTGTTATTTCTATATTTTCCTCTTTAACTCATCAATTAATATGTAGCTTTCCTTTCCAATCTTTTTCAACTTGTTAATTTGCTTTTGAAAGTTGGAAGAATTTGGAGAAGAAAGAGAGTTGATTGGTGAGTTGAAAGAGAGAAGACAAAAGTAACGGTCATATAATTTCCAATTCAAATTTATTATCTACTTCAAAATTAATTAGAACTAAATATTTTGCTTAATTGAATCACGATAGTAATTTAGTAATTAAATCCCTTTGATATGTAAAAATTGGAATTTTGGTAGGTTCATGACGTATTTGGGAAATTATTTGTTTACAGATATTAATTAGAGTGAAACTTCTTATTTTAAACATAATTACTCTATTTGATTTTAGTAATTAATTTGTTCTCTTTATTCTTCAGCTTTAGCTTTTATATATTTGGAGCAAGCCATTTAAGTGTTAAATTCTTTGTTTTTTCTATAAAATTTTTAGTTTTGCTGTCATTAGATTGACAGCATACTTTAGGTACTTTGACTGAGATGAGATACTTTTCTTTATTTCATTAAATTTAGTGATGATTTAGGGTGAACAAATTGTGAAATTGAATTTACCTTTAAAAGTGATATGAGAAATTTCAAATGTATAAAAGTTTAAATGAATTGAACTAGATTAGATCATATTTGAATAAATTGAACTAGTATAATTGTTTGAATCATTTATTACCCATGGTATTTCTTCCTATCTAATAAGTTATAGTCCAATTTATTTCAAACATTCTTATTTAGGAGAATTCAGTTTTAGAAAACTACATGAATTTATAACAATTTAGTATAGTATTTTTTAAATAATTTTTTTATAGGATTTAGTTCAGTTAAATTATAGTGATGGCGATACACATTCATTTACCTTAATCTCATTGCAAGAACAATTTGTACTTTATTTTTAACATAGCATACAAGCTATTCTTGAATTATCCAAAAGTATACAATCTATGATTGAAGATTCAAATTTAGTCAACTAAATGTCAAATAAGAGGGCAATCATTTTGAAGATAAGACTACTAAAATGTTTGAGGAAATTGTGTAAGTTATGACAAGAAGATAAAGTTATATGATCTGAAGATAGTTATACAAAGTTGTCAGCGAAGATAAAGTTGTATGATTTGAAGATAACTAATGGATATATCGATAAAACCTTAGAAGTTTGCCAACACTTCTAAAAAATATGTTGTTGATGAATTAATAATTTACTTATGGGTTAAACATGGGAGGTTAAAAATGTATTCTGTTATTGGTACGAGCTATGAAAACATATACCAGTAATAATGCTTATATATTGTCTTAAAATGAATATGCATTATTAAATAGTTGTTCTATATGTAATGTTTCACAGTAAAGAAGGAATTAAGTCTAGAATGTCATAATCAAACACATTCCCCTGAATGTTGTTATCATCAGAGAGCAGAATATCATATGGAAGCATACCAAGATCAAAACCCTAATTTAATGTCTTTTGACTCGTCCAACACCTCAAGAACAATGTTCTTTATGAGCCAAGAATAATGAAAAGAATAAAAAGAACGTTCCATTAAGCATTGTCCATGCATATAGGATCTAGAATAACCACGCCAGAAAACTATGACAGCTTTCCAAGTGACACACCAAATCTCAGTGAAGTTCGGTCAATTCCATGAGAAAGTGAGTCACGCAAGGCACTATGTAAATTACTTGATATGACATACAAGTAAAAAGACTTAAGATGTGACAAGTTTTTGACCCCTTCAAGATTCTCCATAATGGAGGAAAATTGATTACAAGTACCCTGATATATGGTGATTAATAACTTACTTGCAATCACCATGCTGAAACACAAGTTTGAGATTTTTTTCTATTAGTTTTTTGGCACAACCAACAGAGAAACAATCCCAATCACTCGACTTCTTTTGAATGAAATTTTGAATCACATTAGGGAGACAGGCAAAGATACATTTTGTTATTAATTTAATTAGGTACGAAAGAATAGAAAGTGGTGAATCAGATAGTCCCAACAACAAAACAATACTTGTTTGTTTATATTGGAATTAATGTTTGTCAAATTGTGCTAATCTCCAAATATAATTGTAAGTGAGGAATCCTTTCAAAAGCAACATTTAGGAAGATGAGTTATCATGCATACACTTTGTATTTTTATTTATTTTCACTCAATTTTTTCTTTCTACTCCTCTCATTGTACTATATAATATATTTATTTCTTTTTCTCTATTCCTTTATGTTCAGATCAACTTTTTTCTCATATGATGGACTTATACACATTTTATTAGATATTATGTGCAGTGAAAAATGTATAAAAATTTATAAAACATTATAAATATATAACTGTATAATCAAATTAAAAACACATTAAAAATTGCTGAAGTGAAAAAAAAATATAACTTCCCGTCATTATAAATTACTTCCTATTATTTACGAATAGAAATTGAATTGTGAATCTAATCCCAAAATAATTCATAGAGCAATTTTCATTTTTGGATATGGAGAAACAATGTTTTTATATTACGCATACTTGTTCATTTCACTTACTTTTATTAGATATAAATCTTTTAAAGGCATGAAGCGCTTCAACACATATTGGTAGAGCATCTGACGCTATTGATATCAAGTACACGAATCAAATAAATATATAGAAGTTTCGTAGGTTTAGATATTCATGGATGTATCAATAAAATGCTCAAGAGTATTGATCTTGGATACGTACATGAAGCAAATTAAAGCAAAGACACTTCAGCTTTTTATTGAGAAAGATATATATGCAGACACTTTCTGAAGAAATTAAAAAAAAAAAAAAAATCAATGACATGCTGGTTTGCTCTTAAAAGTGGTGATATTTGTACTTAAAGAAATGTAGGTTCCTACATAGAGTTCAGAACTTTCCAGGAACAAAGAGCAAAAGGAGAATCGAGCATCAAGGAAAAGGACTTTAGGAAACATAACCCCAGCAGATTAGAGGACAGTTTTAAAAAAATTGTGTAGATGAGAAAACTCAAAAACTCGAGGTAAAATTATATTATCGGTGTATAATATTAAGTTATCTTTATATATTTGATTTCCTTTTCTACTTAATTACTATGCATCAATTTTTGGTAACAATCAGTATGTATTCCTTTTATTTGGTAACAATTATAGTATGCATTCCTAACATAATTATGTCTTTGTTATAGATGTTAAGCAACAAAAGATAGTGTACTAGCCCTATGAGTTCTTTAAGCAAATTCTTACTTATTAGTACAGCTCCTTTGGAATTGATAGACCAACGTCTTTAGCAGGTCTACTATCTATGTTCCCTTTATACTATTCCCTTAATCTATTTTGGCTTATCAAATAAAATAAATAAATATGTAATTCAATCCTAAAAAATCCCATTTTTCAGGTGGACACATCAGTATTTGAAAATTTAGAACCAAATTCACAATTAGTCTCTTTTAATGCGTCCCGTATGAAAATCTAATAACTTATATTTGTGATTAAACCAATGTTGATATTTTATATCATCAAGGACTAGATTAATTGACTGTACTTTGTTAAATTTATCTCGGAAAAAATTGGGTTTTTATATGAAAGAAAATTCCAGATCTATATCAACTTTTGCCTACATATTATGTTATTTATTTACATCTAAAACACACAAGGTCACTTTTGTTTTAGTGTTTATGGAGATATAAGGATATAGTGAATGCTCATGGAATATCTTTCACCTAATAATTGCATTGCATGAGACACTTCAATTCATTTATACTATAGTGGAGGTATTTTTTTGAGATAACAATGGTTAGTTTCTGGAAGCGTTCTGAGCTTACAATTGGGATAAATAAGGCCTTCACGGCCGAGATCTTGACTATTATTATGATCATTGAATATGTGGAGAATGTAGACGACATTATATATGGATTGAATGTGATTCCATATTAGTTTTAAAAACTTTCAATGATTATTCTATGGTTCCTTTGTTCCTTTTCAAAGCTCACACATCTACTGTGAAAGGAATACAAGCAAAATATGCTGTCTAATTTTAGTTTGGATGATAATCATATATCAAGATGGTGGTCCAATTTACCTAGTCTCGTAGGTTATAACTTTTCCTGAAATAGAATTGATCTTCTTCTTTTCTTTCATTTTGGTTAGTTTTACTAGGAGGGGTTTTGGTCTGGTCCCATATTTTTATCTTTGTCTACTCTTCTTTTTTTTATATGAATTTTTTTATGTGCTTTCCACTTGCAAGTTAATAAAAGAAATTCAGGATATATATCAATATCATTCAAGCAACTAATGTTACTAAAGCTAACCTGCAGCTCCATAGAGGGACGATCCAATCTATGCATTGCTGAATGACGATCGCGCCTTTCAATTATTTGTTGCATACTGAAAACAACAAACATTAGGTTTACATTTTCAATTTCCCTTCTTTCCTTTGAATTAATGATGCTCATAAAATTAAGAACTTCATATCATTTCAAAGCTCATATATTGCCAATAAAACCATTTACCTTGATTTTTCTTAATTGAAGAAAATTGCCTAAAATTATACAAGTATTCATTTTATTTCATAGTGTTTCCAGTTTCGTTAAAATGATACAATCATAAAACGTTTGGATTGGATAGTGATCAGTTGAAGGGAGTGGAATGCGATAAGAAGGGGATTAATCGCTATATATGTTATTGATATTATAATAAATGAAATATACCTATGAATATTCCATTCTATCAAAGATCACTCTTTGTAACCAAACATGTTCACACTACAGTTATATCAAGCCTTGGTATACTAATGAGGTATACAAAACCTGTGATAGAATTTTTACAGATACGAATTTGGCATATCACCATCAACTAGTTGTATTTCAGAAGAGATGGTCTGAAATCAAAATGCATTTCAAATATTTCTTATAAGACTACTCTTTAGACTTTGGTAATGTTGATTGAAAGCTAATTTCTAAATGCACATTTGCTTTTAAGCAAAAGTGTTAAGAAATGCAAGCAAAGGGTTAGCTGCGGACGTTTTTCTGCATAATGGGGTTCCAACTTCTGCAGCATAAAGTTCCTTATAGAGAAGTTTACACACCTACTGCTACTAATTAACTAGTTTGAGAAAACTAAAAGCTGCAGAAACATACAAGAGAGAGTAGAAGCCATTTTTGACAAAGTTTAACTTTTAAAGACACTGCTCGAAGAGAGAGAGAAATTTGTTTGGTAACAACCCAATAATTAAGATAAAATTAAAAGAATTTGAAAATATATAATAAAGCATATATGTATACAGAAAATCCATTACTCTATTATGATATCCTGAGTCCGTGAGACAGTTGTTATTATATATATATAATAATAATAATCTTTCCTCTTTGCATCTCTACCCATGAAAGAAAGGAATTAACTATTAAGGAATCAAAAAGGAGCTTAATTAATAATACTTCAGAAAATGCAAAATGAAAGGAACACTAATAGAATACCTTGAACTGGCATAATCAAAAAGCTTGCTAGTTGCAGAAAAGACTATGAGAGCGATATCTGCATCACAAAGGGTTGATAACTCCTGAGCCTTCTTGAAAAGCCCTTTTCTTCTCTTGGAGAAAGTCACCTGCCTGGAACTGATGTTGTCGATTTTCTTGATCTGTATCCTCTTTCTAGTCATCTCCCTACGGCAAAAGAATCATCCAAACCATTACATCTAAGGGAGAAAAAAGGAAACAGAAAGAAAGACTTTCTCCAGAAAAAACAAATTATATGAAATAAATCACACAAAATGGAGAAAACATCAACAATTCTCAAGAAAATGGATCGAGACGAAATCATGTACGGCCAGGAATAGGATGCTACAGGAAGAAGGAACACAAACAAATTGAAACCACTCCACCATTTATTTAAACCTTAAACTGCACTTACAAGGGAATTTAATTTGCTTTAGTTAAAGGAAAAAAAAATGCTTTACACACCATATATGGAAAGTTGGAGGTAGAGAGAGAAGGAGTAATATAAAAAAACCAAAAGAGTGACAAACCAGGTTCTTGAAATAGCAAAAACAAGTAGGTCTGTGGAAGAAGAATCTTAGAGCAAGGAGTCCTTGGGTAGCAGAAAATGGAAAACTTGAAGATAAAGCAGTTGGAAGAGGAAAAAGTTGAAAGTTGAACTTACAATAGTGAAAAGGGTGTAGCTACCAATGCTTCCTGAAATGGGTTTCAGGAATACACAACTGGCAAGTCCTCAACAAGTTTATTATGTCAACAGTTAGATAGATTGATGATACATAGGATACAATGTGGTGTGGGGTGGGGCAACACACTTATGCCTTTTATGGTCAAGTTGCTGTTTCTGCAACTTATTAAATTTATGGTTCTTTTTCCACTACTACAATAAAGAAAATGATGCTTTCACACTGGACTTGAATATCTACTTTGAAGGGTAGTCTGGTCATCCAAAAAAGTAAACTTGAAAAGAATCCAAAAATTTATGATCTGATTGGTCTGCAACAGAGTATAACCAAAGAACACGGTGTGGAAGTTGAGGTTAGTTGGCAGAGGGAAATTACATATTAAATCAAAGGATCGAAATAAAATAATACTTACTATATGTGCTAAGTTAGACGGTTTGTTCCATTAGAGTTAAGTTAGTCACTTGTAAAATAATAGTCAATGAAATGATAACTTTAGTGTATCTAATTTTGTAAAATAACTTATGTAAAAATTTTATCTTTAAGAAAAATAAATTAAAGTTAAATAAAATTAAAATAACAATATTATAAAAATGAATAATTTTAATTTATGAAAAAGTTAATTACAATTTTTATTATCCTTAAATAAAATTGTTATTTAGCAAGTTGTATTTTGGACATGTGCCGCTGGTGTATTTACAATCCTGAATTCCAACTTGAGTGCAAGGAATGGGAAAGAAAAAAGAAACACAAAAATTGATTTTAACACATGTAAAAAGAAAAATTTAATGAATGATCATCAAATGTGAAAAGTGACTAGATAGTAATTATTGATACACTAAAAGCAAGAAGCTTGTACCAGGATACACACCCCTTTGGATTTCATTCAGGTCCCTCTAATATATGAACAATTTGATTATGGTACGAGTAGGACATATTAATAATTAACTATGATTATCTCAATATTATATTATTGTAAATCTTCATTGTGAATAAACTAAGGGTAAAGGAGGAAATGAATCAATGTTACTTTTTTTCTTTTTACTTTTACTTTATCCTTACATAATTTTAAATTAATATAAAATAATTTCCTTAAATACGTCTTAAGATTTTTAAACTGTTATGTCTTCTTTTATTCTTTGTGAACATTTTTCTATTTTTAAATTTTTGAAATTTTTGTTATACTATTATTAGTTCTTATTATAATTAATTATGATTAATTTAATAATAAAATATATATAAAATATATTATTTTAGATACATAATTATGTTACCATCACTGAATTATAATATCAAAATTACTATATAAAAATATATTGAAAAATATAAGTAAATTATACTTCTTTTAAATAAAAAATATATAATCTTAAGAGTAAATCATTGAATAAAAATAAAATTATATTTATAATTCTCCTATTTATATTAAATAATAAATATATTTGTAATTAAAATATATACTTAAAAAATACACTATCTTAATTTGAAATATTATTCTTTAACTTAGTTATACAAATTAATAGTTTTTAGTGTTAAATTAATTATAGTTAATGATAAAGACTAGAAAATAAAAGAAGAAATTTCAAATTAACTATATTTACATGAACTAAAAGTATATTTACATTAATTTAGTAATATTAATATATGCAAAGGCCGATTTAAATAATTTTTATGAATAAAAGTCAAATTAAAAACTTTTACATATATATAAAAATAAATCACATGTTTAATAAAATTTTCTTCAAATAATTAATTGAATAGTATTATCAAAACTTGAATAGAAAATATTTAACATTGCTATATATTTACATTTTAATTTAAAATTATCGATTATGTTGAAAACATTTCTTGTGATGAGTTCATGTAAATGATCAGTAGTGGCATATATATTAGAGTAATCCGAATTGAAACTTGTTTATACGTAATAAAACAATACATTGCTAATGGTTTCAAAATATCTTCAATAATAATAAATCAATTAAATTTTAATGTATTTTTAGTTAATTTTTTATTAAAAACATTTGTTTTATTAAATTCTTAAAAATACTTTTATTTTTTACTTAAATACTCAATCACATTATTTTTATTTTATTTTTCCAACTCGTTTATTTCTTTTTCAATCTCTTCAGTTCATTCCTTTTCTCTGCAAAAGTAAATTAATCAGCACATTTTAAAAAGTTAAGTAAGAAATAAGTGAATTAATTGAAGAAGTAAACATAAAAAAAAAAAAACAAAAATGAGTGTTGTATGCATCTAATGATAAAATAGAATGACAGAATATGATAACAAAAAAAAATTATTTTAAAATAAAATATTTTAATAAAAATTTTATTAAAATATAATATAATTGTACTTAATTTAATTTTAAAAAATTAAAGATATTCTCCACTTAAAATATAATAAAATGCATGAATGAGTGGGTTGTGGCAGTGATAAACAGTAGCCTGATACAGGTATATGGTTGGGAAAAGTAAAAGTGATAGTATTGTTTTCCGAAAGTAGAATTGGTTTATTTATTTGGTTTTTCTATTTTATTGGTGTCCGTACAAGTAGTAGTCATCTTGAATCGAGGTCACGACAACGACAACTGATGTACCCTCGTACTCACTGCCCTACCCTCGTACTACCTTTCTCTCTCACTCTGGTCCCTCTTGCAGTTCTTAATTCGTAGCAGAACCATATCCACAATTATTATTTTACTCTTCTCTGTAAATATTTCTTTATTGTTAATTCATCTCAAATAATTATTATATATTATGACTTTTGAATTCAATTACGTGTTATTGTAACTCACTCCTATCTTTGTTTCAATAGTAAAAAAGCAAAAAGAAAATAGTCAAAATAGAGATAGTTTGGTTGAGAAAAATGAGAATAAAATATTTCTATCTAGTGATATTATTTGTGATAGAAAAAAACTCTTATGTACAACTATTTGTTGTGTTGTATTATTTTCATTTTCCACGTTGTTTGGCTCGTAAGTTAATTATACCACACGTTTTATTGATTTTCTAATTTTCCACACTTTTATTCAATCAAATCCAACATTTTATTTTTCCTTTTTCGTATTTTTTTAAAACACAAACTATTTTTATATATATTTAGAAAAAAGTTTATAATTTATGAATGATTACACTCCATCAATATCAGTCACTATTTATACTTAATTGGTATATGATAATTAAATTTATGATTCATAAGTGACAGTATAGATGTTAAAGTTATGAGAATGATAATTCAGGTGAAAGTTTATAGTTTAAAAAAGAAATAAATTGAGATAATTTTTTTTCTTTAGAAGAATTTCGCTTAAATGAAATATTGATCACTTGGATAGGGGTGGTGATAGTGTGCATGAGTTATGAAATTTTGAAGGTTCTTTTATATTAATTGAGCAACTCTATCAAGGGTTGGTTGCTCAATCGTCAGTGAAGGAGTGGTTGAAGCTTTGAAACTTATTGGAAGAAATACAACATGTATTTACGTTCAAGTGTGTGAAGACGTTCAAACATGAAAATTGATGCTTAAGTGAGAGAGAAATATAGCTTAGTTTTGATCTCTGGGAGTTTCTCACTCAAGTGATATGATATCGTTCAAGCGAGAAAGACTTTTTCAATTACGATTGATGATGTTACTCAAGCAAGAGGAGTTTGCTTAAGCAATGTTCAACCAAGAGGGTGATGTATGAAGTATGTAGTTAAATATATACATATTGAAATATATTATTGATGAATTATTGGATTGAGTGTTCACCACCAGTCAAGTTGCAACTCCTTCTACTTAAGAGTATAACAATCAAGTATCAGAATTCGATTTTGACTTGGCCCACCCAGATTACACCACGAGACAATTGATGAACCCTACAACAATCTCTTTCTCAACAACTAGGAATCAAATTCTTTGATTGTGACTTGACCCACCTGACCTAGGCCATGTGATAATTGTACAACTCGATACAATCCTCCTCTGAACAATTGCTCCATTAAAATTTAAACTTGTGACCTAATACCATCTGTAAAACAAAGAATGACTGAAAACACAACCAAGAGAGGGTGAATTGGTTTAAAAATGACCTTTAAAACTTCAAAAAATTTTCTTTTCTTAAACGGTTGTTTATAAGAGAAATTAAGTGCAACTGTTAATGAACACCAAGAACAACAAATAATTCAAGATAATGAGAGAAAGATGAACCACAAAGACACATTTTTTATACTGGTTTGATTTTTTCCTAGACATCTAATTAATCTAAATGACGTAAGTAGGATTTTTCACTAAAAACTTGATTTATCCAATTACAAGAACATTTATGAAATTATAACAAAAATCAAAAACATTTCTTGAAACATTCTTCAATACGCTCTACACTAGGTAAATAAATCACTCAATTACTTATAATACACACATCAAATATTAGTGCAAGACTTACAAATCAAACTATAAGAAAGGAGAAAATATCACATGATATGTGAAAAAAATTGTAACAAAACAATCCTATAGTATAATCACCATTCCTTGAGCAATCCTTTTACTAAACAATTGTATTATGGAAAAGTACTCTTCAAGAATTTTTTTTTTTTATCATAACAAAGTTCTTTCTTTTAAAAATACGAAGAATTGTGTAATTTAAAAGAGAGATTTCTTTTAAAGTGAATTGTATGGTTAATGATTGATATAATTGATTATAATTAAACATTATCTATTATTATGTTTTTCATCTACTTCATAAAGTATTTTAAAACCAAATTAATTGATTATTTTCGGAAGGTTGAGTTTTTCAAATTACCTAACATAATCAATTATTTTTTTGTAATAATCAATTATTTGCAAAAACATGTAAAAATAATTTATGACCAACATAATCAATTATTTTTTAACATAATTGATGTTGGAAACTGTTTTGGCTGAAATACAAGAGGGGGCTGAATTGGATTTCAAAACTTTTTTAAACAATTTGATATTTTTTAGTAAAATGCAATTCTGTTTCACAGACTGGATCTTTATTTGAATTTACTGAATCAGAACAGTTGCATGAAACAGTAAGCAGAATCAAAAATCAATTCAGAACCCAGTCCAGTAATAATACAATTCA
>Ga0209700_106343_pt1 | contig 18450 bp, 15 predicted proteins | sample SiratroredBW_FD_187528 | JGI IMG/M metagenome (GOLD analysis project Ga0209700, IMG submission 187528) | Root nodule microbial communities of legume samples collected from California, USA - Siratro red BW (SPAdes) (version 2) | ecosystem: Host-associated > Plants > Roots > Nodule | place: USA...
GGACCTTTCAAAGTGTTGGCCAAAATCAATGATAATGCTTATAAAATTGATTTGCCAGGTGAGTATAATGTTAGTAATACCTTTAATGTGTCTGATCTTTCTCTATATGATGCAGACAATGAGTTTAGAGCTTTGAGGCCAAAGGCTTCTGAAGAAGGAGGGAATGATGAGGACATCCAGGCCCAAGCCCAAGAAGCTAGAGGAGTCATTACAACAAGTGGTGGCAACAATCTTTAAAGCTGCGGCAAATAAGAAAGACTTAGAGGCCATAATTCAAAATGTACTACTAATTGAAGGCCAATAGTTACTTAGACAAATAATAAAATAAATAAATGTTGGTGACAAGTTTTGAGACCAAGACCTTGAGCTTCTTTGGTCTCAATTAACCATAGAGCCACTTTTATCTGTGTTTGTCATGTTGACAATTTATTTGTCTTTTATACGCATTTTAGTACTTCAGACCTAATTTGTATAAATCATTTGGGGTTTAATGAAAAAGGAGATTTTGGATGTTATATTCTGCAGTGTGAGATTTTCTCTGCTAGGGTTCTTCCTTGAATCTTTGATCTTATCAAGAATTTCCAATTCTTGTGGCGATCGTAAGGACTTATCAAACGTCAATCGTTTGTTGCGTCCTATTTTTCCTTCATTCTATTCTGATTCGTTTAACTCTATTTCTGCAACGATAATTTTTCCAGATTTTACGTTTTAGCCTGAAAATTGCACACAGATCGTATCAACAGGTGAGGAGGTAGGGGATGAAGGAAGGGCCGTTGGAGGAAGGTTAGTCAACAAGTGGGGGAGTGGGCCATGAGTGATTGGACTCCTCATAAGCATGAGTAATGGGTATGGCAATGGGCTTTATAGGGGTAGGGTTAGGGCCAAGAGGTAGTGAAAAAGAAGTAGAGTATGATTTTGAATGTTTCAAGAAAGGAAAAATTAATTAATGAAAAATGACATTTCTAGAAATAAATATTTTCCTAGTGTCTAAATCTAGAACAATGTATGCCTTCATCCTATTTTGAAAACCCAAGAAAACACCATGTTTAGATTGAGGGTTGAATTTTTGTCGATGAATTGCATGAGTTGATGCATAACAAAGACAACCAAAAACTTCAATCATGTCAAAATTGGGTGAGTGATTATGCAAGAGTTCAAAAGGTGTTTTGTTATCGATTATAGGAGATGGACAAGATTAATGAGAAAAACAGTGTGTCTGATTGCATTGGACCAAAAATAATTTAGAATGTGTGATTGAAAAAGCAAAGCTCGTGCTACATTAAAGATATGTTGGTGTTTTCTCTCAACACATCCATTTTGTTGAGATGTTGCAACATAAATTATTTGATCTAAATTTCCTTTAGAAGAAAATAAATCCTTTGAGAAAAACTCAGGACCTTTGTCAGATCGAATGCACTTAACTTTCTTGTTAAATTCATTTTCAACAAATACAATAAAATTATGGACATAAGAGTTAACTTCTCCTTTGGGTTTTAATAAAATTACCCGGGTGTACCGACTATAATCATCAACAATTGTGAGAAAATATTTGACCCTTAATAGAATTCCTGGAAAATGGACCCCAAATATCCAAGTGAAGTAATTCAAGAGATGAAGAAGCTTTACTAAGACTAGGCAAATAAGATAATTTTTGTTATTTTGCCAAATGGAAAACATCACAATGCTCATCAATATGTTTTGGAATAAAAGGAAAATGTTGGTGGAGAATATCAAAGTGATTTCCAAATAAATCTCTTAACCGAAAATGCTAAAGGTTGTTGTTGGTGATGGGTGTAGTGATACGGGTATTGATATATGAATGTGATGTGAGTCAGTCTTTCTCATTAATTACCAAGTGGTACAAATTGCTTTCCAATATAGCCAAACCAATCATTTACAATGAATTCTTCTGTATGTAGCAAAAAATAGTAGAGAAAGTGAGTGTGCATTACAAAGAATAAATTAATTTTGAGATAAAAATAAGGTTAAAACAAAATCCTGGTATGAAGATTTTGTGAGTGTTTGAAGTGAGTGATGAGAAGAACAAGAAATAAAATGGTTACCGCTAGTTGGGCCAAGAGAACCTAATGTTGGCCCAACAAAGAGGCTGTGGAGATATTACTTTTAGCTTGTGAATTTTGTCCCGTAGAGCTGGAGTTATTTGCATTAATGTGAAGCAAGGTCATGAGACTTTCAATTTGGGCTTTGGAAAAGGGAAAAACAGGCCCATATAGAGACTCCCCTTCTTTGCCTTTCTCCTTCACAACAAATATATAACCTTCAATGGCAGCAGCGTTCACAGAAGCATGTTTTGGGTTGAATCGTGGGTGCCTGACGGGATAGTCATGCTTACGATGGCATTCTTCCACGGTGTGGCCACTACAATTGCAGTAGGTGCAGACGGGTCTGAAAGACCCACGACCACCACCTTGGTTAGCAGAACCTCCACGTCCTCGTCCAAAGATGGTTGAATAGTGATAAGAGTTGGCAGAAAGGGCGTTGTGGTCTAGAAAGCCAGGAGATAAAAGAGGATTTTGTCGTTCTAGTTGGATCAACATGGCAAAGATGATATTCGTTGATGGTAGAGGATCCATTAATAGAACCTGAGAGCGGATAATGGAGAATCGCTCGTGTAGGTTCTAGCAGAGCAAGTGTAGGGCTTAAGAGATCGATAGTTGTCGAGTTCTTCCTTTAAGCTTTTGAGGCTTGTGTAGAATTCGATGACTATACCTTGCGCCTTGTTTCATTGAATACAGCTCCTCTTGAAGCTCAGAAATACACATCAAATCGCCTTGGGAGAAATGGTGGCGGAGATCTGACCAAACATCAGTGGCACGTTCAAGGTAAATGACGCTTTGAGCGATTGATGGGGATAAGGAATTGAGTAGCCAAGACATGATTATGGTGTTGCAGCGTTTCCATGTTGGGTAAAGAGGGTCTGTGAGTGTCGGGATAGGTATGGAATTAGATAGAAAACCCATTTTGTTTTTAGGGATAAGTGTCATTCTGAAATAGCGAGACTAAGAGTGATAGTTGTTGCCTATGAGTGGCGGTGTAACGAGAACAAAAGTTAGGTTTTCGCTCGGGTGGATGTAGTAAGAGCTGGAAGGATTTTGTGTAAGCACTGTTGTGTTGTTGATTGGTTTTGGAGAACAAGGAATGTGTTCTTCCATGGTTAAAGTAGGAGTTCTGCATCACAAGAAATAATAGTATTACGTGTAAATTCTATTATGCTCTTATTCAATGTAAATGTGGAATACATATATAAGCAGAGGTTGAAGGTATGTCAAGGACACACACCATACATCTGCTATAACAACCAACAGAAAAAGTAGAAAATACTGTCAAGGACACACACCACACCATGTGCAATAACAACCAACAGAAAATACATAAAATATTGTCAATGACACACACCATGTGGAACAACAACCAACAGAAAAGTAGAAAAATACAGTTGTCAAGCCAGAGCAAATGCAGAGGCATCCCCCAAAATAGAAAAGATACAAATAGGCAGAGAAAAGATGCAGAAACATGTTTAGGCAAAAATAAAAATGCTAAGTAATTTCTTGTATAGTGCATTTTTGCATCAGTTGAGCCTGGTTCTGGTCCTTTGTTAGAGACCCTTCAACCCCAACCTCATTAGGCTACCTGGACCTACCTCTCCCACCCTACCACACTATAACTAACAAAGGAATAAAACTAGCAATTGTTGAAGTTTTGGCCTATGGTGCAATAGATGGTTGCTCTTCCACCATTTACTCTAAACTTCTATGCCTTGGAGGGACATATCATAAGGCATTGGAAACATCTTTTCCTATCAATTTGCTAAGGACCATATCGTTATTGCTCCTTTCTCTACGAGGGTGACTCCTCAAATAGTTTATAAGGTGTTTTCAGACATTGTTTACTCTAGATTGCCAACGTTTAACTCCAAAAAGTTCAAGGTAATAAGATCGTCTACTCCCATAAACGTCCAAGCTTCTTCCTTTAGTTTTTCCATAGCGATTGGAATTATGTTTTCCAAGAGAAGAAAGGGTTTGCTAAAACCTTAGATGAAGAAGAAGTTGTTGGTGTATAAAAAGAAAAGCTAATGAATGATTCTAAGCTAACCTTAGCATCTCATGTCTACAATAGCAAGTTTCCTCATATTCAGAGGAAGGTGGTTCTCTGACTGTCTAATCTTTATTAGACCTCTGTCCAAGTTCTCACCAAATGACAATATAACGTTTTTCCTGCAAGATCCCGTGTTTACTTTTTAGCATATGGTCTATTCAATATGAAGAGGAGTTGTTGGTCACTATAACCTCACCAAATTGTCCTTTACTTAGGTCAAGCCATTTCTAGACATAGATTTTGAAGAAGTTGTTGCCTTAAGGAGCCTAAGGATATATATACTTATGGAGAAGGTTGTATATGTGTTGGAGTGGCACTTTTATATGAGAAATCGTTGTTGTAGAAGAAGCCTTTAAGAAAAGAGCTTGAAAAATTGATAAATTAACACGTTGAAGCAACTACAAAGGAATAGAGGTTGATTCCTGTTCCAGATGTTCAACAACAATTAGTTACAACTTTAGAAGTTCTACATACAATGCCTATCTCTTAAAGACCAGTTGTTGTGTTTGACATCGTTAAGACATGATTCAAAGACACTCTTCAAGAAGAGAGACAACCTACAATAGAAGAACTAAGGGTCATGGAAGAACACCAAGTTTAACTAATTGAGTAGGTAGCCTCTACATTTGCTGCACAGATTAAGATTTCCTTTGCGTAGTTGCTTTGTCGGTTAAACATACCATCAAGCCCGCCTTCCATTGATAATTAGCCACCACCTCCACAACAATGAAGTTCTTCTTCTATGAACCCTTTACTATGAGTGATTTGCGTACTCTTTTGTAACTTGGAGTGGTTAGTTATTTGTTAGTGGAACCTCTACTTAAGGGAGAACTAGACGTAGCCTTTAAGTTTGGATGAACCAGTATAAAATCTATAGTGTTGTTTGTTATGCTTGATTTTAGACGTTCTAGTTTAGTTTTGGAAAGAAGTATTTGTGTGGGAGGAGTGTGTAGAAGTATCTGGAAAGAAGCATCTGCAAAAGGTAAAGTTTTTTAATTTTTTAATTATTTATTTATAATTGAAATAGTATTATATTATAATATTATAATATAGACACATGAGATATGCAAATATGAAGGTTGGGCCGAATAATGTGGTATAAATTATAATTGATAATGCAGTTGTATGTAAGGTCGCAGGTATGCTCATAGAATTGGAATTTCCTTAAATTTATTAAACTCATTTTGTAGTACACACCTTGAATCTTGCATTGAAAAATATTTATGCAGCAAAAAATATAGAAAGGAATAGTGTTGCTTATGATTAATGTTCTTGGATCTCACAAATTGCTAATGATGCTACCTTTATTAAAAAAATTATTGTTGGGCATTCTATGAGAATATCAATGTTCAATAGCTTCAACTCATTGAAGTTACTTTCTGTTGCTCCAACATGATTTGCTTCAACCATAGTCATGCTAAAAAGGTTTAGAAGTTTGAAAAAGGGACTTCAAGAGATGATTACTGGTGATGAATGGTCCTCTTACAAAGAGGATAATGTGGCTAGTGCATAATTTGTGAAAGAAGCTTTGTTGAATGATAATTGGTGGATGAAGGTTGATTACGTACTTGCTTTTACTGTCCCTATTTATGATGTTCTCAAAAAAACAAATACATATATGGCTACTCTTCACTTTTTTGAGGTGAGAAAGGTCATATTTCAACATGAAAGAAAGACAGAAGTTGAATATTCATCATTTTTTGAGATAGTAAACTAAATATTAATTGATCGTTGAACCAAGAGTAGCACATTTCTTCATTGTCTTGCTCATTCTTTAAATCCAAGATAATGTTAAATTATTTTATAATTATATTTGTTGTTTTTATCTTATTTATAATATTATAAATTTATAATGTTGTAGATATTATAGTCATGAATGGTTAAGTGAAGATTCACAAAGGCTTGCTCCACATCAGGATGTCGAACTTACTCATGAAAGGAGGAAATGTTTTATGAGGTACTTTGATGATTTAGATGTAAGGAGACAAGTAAATATAGAATTTGCAAACTTTTCAAAGGGAAGAGAAGATTTTGTCGATGTTGACTCTTTAAGAGATAGAGGTAAAATGGATGCAAAACATGGTGGATTTTTCGTGGAGCTCATGCATCAACACTTCAGAAGATAGCTCTTAAGCTACTTGGACAACCATATTCTTCTTCTTGATGTGAAAGGAATTGGAGTACCTACTCTTTTATACATTCTTTGAAAAGGAAAAAATGACACCTAAAACGACGAAAGAACTAGTAGATGTCCATAGTAATCTTCGTCTTTTCTCAAGAAACTCCTCAAAATACAAAGGAGAGGAAACTAAATTGTGGGATATTGCTGAAGATGACTTTTCATTGGATGACAATGGAAGTCTTAAAATTCAATGAGTTGGTTAATCGATGGAGTTTGGTGGCAATGAATAATACCATTCCAAAGCTACTCCATCTAATGTGGTGGGAAACAAATGACAGTACACATGCAGGTCCTTTAAGAAAAGGTTAGCCTGGGTGAAATAAGACTTCAGATGGGCCTCCAAGTTAGTTGTGTCATTTTAAGACTTGAAGTTAGGCAACTTCCACTTGCGCAACAATTGGGGCCACATCACCTCAGGAGTGAATGGATGAAATCTGCCCAAGTGTTCTTCAATTGATAGCTTCACGGTAGGCGTTTGTATCTCGTTGAAAGGTGTTTGTTGATCATATTGCTTCTGCCCTCCTAGCTTGACCGAAGACGGAATGACTGAGCTTTGATTGATCCAAGCAACAATTTTTGTTTGCTTGGTCCAATTAGGAGTCTGAAACTCGGGGAGATGCATGAGTGTTGGCCAAGTTAAACTTGGTTGTTCGCTCATTATTTCTGGCTAGAGACTCTTGTTCGCGAAGACTTGGTTGGTTGTGATAAGTCTGGTGAATGGATTGTTCTTTATGCAAAGCTGCTATCTGGGCATGTAGAGTCTTCAATTCATTCTCATAGGCTTGTCTTGAAGTTTGGTGGTCATCTCGTCACGGATGGTATTGATGTTGTTTTCTAGTGCATTTTGGACAACATTCTAGACATTGGTTTCGCTCTTCTAAATGATTGTTTCCATGTGATTCTTTAAAGTTTCCAACAAGGCTAGACCCATTTCCTTACTAGTGGTATGGTATTCGTCTGCTATTATTGTGAGACTGTGAGAGAGTTTTACCGGAACCCCACAGTGGGCGTCAAATGTTCTTATCTAAACTGAGTTGAAACCTTATGAGGTTCTTGAGGTCGGTCTGTGTATGGACGAGTTGTTGTTAGACAACCGAGTGGTGATTCACCTGTAAAAGATTCTCTGATGCTCAAGTCTTTAAAAACATAAAGATTAAGATATATATATTTAGAGAGTTGAGATAATGAATTAAGTGAGTATTTCCTCTAAAATGATAATATATTTATAGAATTAGCTTGAGTGAGTGATATTATTGATAATGAATTATAAATTATTAACATAGTTTTAAGATGTTAGATAACCGAACTTTTAAAACTAATCCTTTCCAATTAATAGTATTAATAAAGAAGAATCACTAGTAAAATGAGTTGGTTTTAGATTAACCTAACCCTTATATTTGGATAGGTATATATTGAAAACCTATGATGGATACCTTGTTTACTCTTTCGCATAAAAATGTTTTGACTCATTCTTGTAAGTATGTATTAAGCTTTGATATACATATCCTTAAATTAAGACGAAAAAGACAAAATAAAAAAAAAAAAATAAAAAAAAAAAAAAAAAAAAAAAAGACTAAAAAAAAACAAGTTGTTTGAATATCAACATAAAATAGTTAATCAAGACAATAATAACAACATATTTCAAGTCTAACGTGCCACAAGACAGTTATCAAAAGTTCAAGTTACAAGATAAAAAGATAAGAAAAAAACCAAGATTTCTGTGTCCTAAAGTTGATAGATATATGGAGCCCTAATAACAATATGAATCACGTGAGATTTAAACTACACATTTGCTAACAATATGAATAATTTTGTTTAGGCATATGGCAAAACGTAACATGCAATGGACTAAAAATATATTGAAGGAAAATACGTATACACAAATGGGCCTTAAAGTAGGGGCAGTTAAGCCCATATGACCCAAGAATTAACTGAAACACCAAAACTAAAAAAAGAAAGGGGAAGAAAAAACCGGTGTGGCTGTTGTGGTGCGTGTTTTTGCACTCACCAACGACGCAGTTGTGTGCTGAGATCTGCGTATATTCCGTTCCCGTCTTCACTGCACTTTCATCTTCAAACTGACACTACCCAACACAACTACCTCTTCACTCCGATCTCATTCAACTCAACCACCATGCACCAATAGGCCCAACCCAACCCGACCAAACCAGATCCAATCCAACACCGTCCCAGAGACATGGTCTTTGGCAAACTCCAAGGCGTGAAGAACAGCCTCCGAATCTCCTCCTCCCTCCAGGATCTATCCTCGTACCGGAACATCGACCCCGAACATGGACTTCTCCGAGAGCCCACCAACGCAAGTTTCTCCAAAACTAAACAGCTCCAACTCCCCAACCCGGTACGCCGCAAATGCCTCGCCCCGATCGCGATCATGGCGTTCCTCCTCGTCATCCTTCTCCTTCTCTACACCTTCTACTCCCACCAAGCCTCCCCCAAATACTACGTCGTTCTCGACTGCGGCAGCACCGGGACCCGTATCTACGTCTACAAGGCCCAAGTCCAACACGCGCCCTCCAACAACCTCCCCATCGACATCCAATCCCTAAAAGACGGCCTCCGCAAGAACCCCGCCAGTGGCCGCGCCTACGACCGAATGGAGACCGAACCGGGCCTCGATAAACTCGTCCACAATATAACCGGTTTGAAAACCGCGCTCAAACCGCTTCTAAAATGGGCGCAGAAGCAGATTCCAGAGCCTTCCCACAGCTCCACTTCCTTGTTCCTCTACGCCACCGCCGGGGTCCGGAGACTCCCCTTTGACGACTCCAAGTGGCTGCTCGATAATTCGTGGAACGTTCTGAAAGGTTCGCCTTTTGTGTGTCGGAGGGATTGGGTGAAGATCATTTCCGGCACAGAGGAGGCTTACTTTGGCTGGATTGCGCTTAATTATGACAGTGGCATTCTCGGGGTTAAGCCCCGGAAGGAAACCTACGGTGCTCTGGATTTGGGGGGTTCTTCTTTGCAGGTGACGTTTGAGGGTAACAAGCAAAAGCATTTTAATAGTGAGACTAGTTTGTATGTTAGGATTGGGTCTGTGAACCATCATTTGACTGCGTATTCGCTTGCTGGTTATGGCCTGAATGAGGCCTTTGATAAGTCTGTTGCGCGTGTTTTCAAGGAGTTTGGGTATGGTATTGCGGATGTTGTGAAGGGGAATGTGGAGGTTAAGCATCCCTGCTTGCAGTCTGGGTACAAGGAGCGCTACACGTGCTCGCATTGTGCTGCTTGGGAAGGAGGGGAGAGTCCTAAGGTTGAGGGGAATGGGAATGTGTTGGAGAAGAAGGGAGAATTTAAGACCAGGGTCACTCTTGTTGGCGCGCCCAACTGGCAAGAGTGTAGCGCGCTGGCAAAGGTTGCTGTGAATTTGTCTGAATGGAGTGATGTCAGTCCTGGGCTGGATTGTGAGATTCATCCGTGTGCTCTTCGTGATAACTTGCCTCGCCCTATAGGACATTTTTATGTGATTTCTGGGTTTTTTGTGGTGTATAGGTTTTTCAACTTGAGTGCAGAGGCCACGCTTGAGGATGTGTTGGAGAAGGGTAGGGAATTCTGTGAGAAGAGATGGGATGTTGCAAAGAACAGTGTTGCTCCTCAGCCCTTTATTGAGCAGTACTGCTTTCGGGCGCCGTATATTGCATCATTGCTTAGAGAGGGTTTGCACATTACTGATAAGAGTATAACTGTTGGTTCTGGAAGTATCACTTGGACACTTGGAGTGGCTTTGTTGGAAGCTGGGAAGTCGTATTCTGTTCGGTTTGGCCTTCGTGGTTTTGACTTGCTTCAGATGAAGATGAATCTACTTTTTCTTATTCCCATTTTGATACTTTCGTTTATTCTTCTGCTTTGTGCTTTATCGTGGGTTGTCAATTGCATGCCGAGATTTTTCCGGAGACAGTATCTTCCATTTTTCAGGCATAACGGTGGGTCTACTGCATCTGGCCTTAGTATCCCATCCCCATTTCGGTTTCAGCGGTGGAGTCCAATCAATTCTGGTAAGTTAATTCCATAACTGATATCTGATTTTTTGATGATCCAAGAAATTTATATTCTGTACATACAATACATATAAGTTAAACAAATGGAAGCATGCACATTGATAAATATATTCCGATTGATTTTGATCATTTTCTCTTCTTCACAACTGTTCCGCGATAATCTTCTTCTTCCTTCTTTGGTCATTGCTTCTTCTGCCATTCTTGAACCCTCCAGTCCGTATTATATTCATCCCAATTGGGTTCTCGTTTCCTTCATTCTTGATGGATCAAATTATTATAGCTGGGCTCGAGCTATGTCCTTGTGCCTCAAAATGAAAAACAAAAATGCATTCATCAAGAAACCAGTAGCAATAGATTCACCCCCTATCATGGAAAAGGTGCAATACCTTAGTTCTTTCTTGGCCGAACCATTTAGTTTCAACCGAAATTTCAACAATCATCATTTGGATCACTGAAGCTTAAAATTATGTTATATCAACGTTGATATATGTTTTCTTAAGCACGAATCCCCTCCAGGGTACAAGTAAAAGAAGGTAGCAAATATATTTCTTCAGAACAGCCACAACCTATTAATTCTTTTGCTGATTATTCTCCTCCTTTATCTGGTATCAGTAAAGAGCAAGTTCAAAGTCTCTTGACCTAAATGCTTTTATTTTTCTCTTAATAATCTGGCATACATTCCTCCTGCTCGAGGTGTTAGTGTTCAACATGTTTTTGAGAATAACATCCCCGTTAGGCATCTAAGTAAAATAACATTTTGTTGGCTCAGACACTTAAGCAAACATCTTGAATAGCTTGGACATCTGAATGTGTCCATCGACATCTTATGGATTAGACATTTTAATGATGCTAGTATTATAAAAAGAAGTAGATATTCAACTTTTTAAACATTCAGCTGAATATTTTGAGGCATATTTTCAATCAAATCTGAATTATCAATTTAAATATTTTGTTCTGTTGCTTATGCTTAGTTTCATTACACATACAGATGCACTTTGCTAGTGTTGTATATTTTGGTCGTTAATTGTGTTGGAGTAGTGTCCATGTTCATGTTGTGCCTTGTGGCTATATTAGAGTCCATGCTTGTGCTTAGGACACAGAATAGATTTTTTTTTTTTTTTTTGGTGAAAACGCAACAGAGTAGATGAATCTTGTAGCATTCTTCCTCTGTGTTATGCACACAACATATAATTTCTGATTGCTTCATAAATGTATTTAATGTAATAGTATGAAATTTCTGCAACTAAAACAAACATGTCGAAACAAAATGTATGTATAAATTATCTTTTATCAGATTTTCACAGTTTGATTCTTGGTATGATTATCTTGTGTATGGGAGTGTATACTTGATGACTGACTGTTAAGAATAGATATTGTTGGTTAAGTTTTCTTCCTTTTCAGATTAACCTAGAGTGATGCAAATCCAATTATGCTGTATGCACCTTAGCATTCCCGTATATGAAACAAAATTAACTTTTCTTGAATTTGTATATTGATCATAGATATGGCTGAGTTTATAAAGGCTTAGGCAATCCTCACCTCATGAATTAGCTTTTGGGGTTGAATTAGGCTTAGCTCAAATTCAAGATGATATTGGAGCCTAGATCCAATATTGAGCTACCCTCAATTATCCAAAAAAAAAAAAAAATCAAACTACCTGTTCCCACTGCTTTCCCAGTGCAATCTACCTGGTCTTTGGGTTTTCCCAGGCAATATAGACAAGTTCAGTCCTACAATCGACATTCTCCAAATGTCAATCCTAAGCGTGAGATATGTGTTGAGCTCCCACATCAATTATAAATATGACTAAAGTATAGTTTACAACGGCTTGGACAATTCTTATATGATTATGTAATGAGTTAGCTTTTGGAATTGAGTTAGTGTTAGGTTCCTAAGTTAGATGATAGAGAATCCCTAACACCAAGATTACCACAATTACAGAAAATAGAGAACTTTTATTAATTCTCTAAACAATGATACACCCTAATGGGTTACAAAGGAAGCACTCTTCCTTTCACACAGTTTACTCTGTCAATACTCACAACATTCCAAAAGTCCCCTTTTACAAGTAATGGTTGGTCTTTATATAGACCAACATCATTGTGCTGATCTAAGATCCTAACAGTTAGGCCTAGCTCAAATTCAAGAACTTTTAATATCTCAGATCCCTCGTCTAAGAAGAGCATTTTCCCAACCTTCTTAGATTGGTATGGCCAGCATATGATGTTTATACTTTCAATTTTGTTATAGAAGGAAGGTGGTATCATTATAAGGATTGAAGTCAATCAAGCTTTCTTGATTCAAATTTGTAAACAAACCCTATTTTATATATGAATAAGTTCAAAGCGTATTCTGAAGAATCGTTGCCTCATTTCAGCCTTGTAAATAACCTGGGGTTCTTTTGTTTAGTACATCTCCCAGTTCTTATTGTGTCAAATATGCAGAGTGAACTATACTTGCATTCCTTAAAAGAGTCATTACATTCCTTTCCCCTCTTTTCTTTTGAAAAATATATACGGTATTGTCTCCCGTCGAGAGATGGATTTGTTTCATTTTAATGTAAATGAACCTTGTAACAATATTGAATTACTTGTTTTATTTTAATGTAAATGAGCCTTGAATTACTATGAATGTGCCTCCCTATGATGTTTTATTTTTCTACATCTTTCATTGTCTTTGACAGGGTTGAATGAAATATTAGCATCTCTACTATCAAACTTAGAATTTCATGTAAAATCTTTATTCATCTTTTGAAGTCTGAAAATTGGTAGTAAATCTTCAAAATTAGCTTTCGTGTCAAGAATTATAATGAGAAAAACACTCTAAAAAGCTCATTTATTTTAAAATCAACTATGTAAGATTTAGTCTCTTAAGAAAGTGGGATTTAAATTTAACTCAACCTCATAAAATCAGTTTATAAGTTGGGTGGTTTGCACCCACCTATATATTACAATTTATCGATATCTCTTTGGGCTCTTCAACACACTCCACACACCAAGGAGTAGACTTCTCAAGTGTGGGACTAGATGAAAATGTGATAGCGGGTGACATGAGACCCAACAAACTTGGCTAGGATAGACTCACTTTGATACCATTTTAAGAAAAGTGACTTTAAGCCTAAATTAACCTTGTAAAATCGACTTTATATATTAAAATTTAGTATTACCTTTAGTCAATGTGGGCTCCTCAACATAACTGCTCACGACATCTTGAGCACAGGACTAGGAGGAAAACCCAATAGCTGGTGACACGACATCCAACACGTTGTTAGGATAGACTTTGAATGACTCTGATACTATCTTTAGAAAGTGAAATTTAATTCTAACTTAATCTTACAAATCCGACTTGTAAGGTAAAGTTTGTATTCATCTATACAATAATTTGGTCATATTTCTAGTCGTGAGGTGAAATGTAATTTAAACATTCTCTAGGAATGGGAATGTAATTTACTTATTCTTTGTATTTTGCCTTTATTGGAGCTGCATTTCCAAAACCATGATAATTATTTGGCTAAGACATTTGATTGCACACATATTTGCATCATGACATGTAGCCACTGGGTCTCTTACAAGAAGTTAATCACCTCATTTTTTGTGTTGTGTCCATGTTTGCTGCCAATATTATGGAAAATTGCAGCCACTATTGGCGCAGAGAGATGAAAGGCCATCTTTGCCCCTTTTCTTTCTTAGTTTTCCAATCGATTTGCTTTCATGATTTTTTTTCCTTTTTCTTTTATCTGAAGATTCCTATCGGGTTCAAAAACCTTCTTCCTCATTCAACGCCAACTCTGACTTTTCAATACAAACACTAAGCCAACCCTTAGACCACTGCTCATTGGCAGTTATTTTTGTCATGCCTGGTATTTTTCTGGCACACCAAGTGCTTGGAGGCATTCTCTGCTGATCTGCGCACCTGCCTGCATCCACGTCTCATGTCTTACAGGTCTGCTGATCTGCTCTGTTCTGATTTGTGGTTAACAACTTGCAAACCAATCGGTGATCATTTTTATGTCAGACATTGATATGGCCCAAAACTTCTTTCACTCACGTCGGTTGCATCTCTGCAAGATCCAAATGTAGGGATGCCATTTTTTCTGACTTGTACACTTTAAATCTTATCTTATTTCGATCAAGATTGAGTTCATTAAGTCAAAAAACAAATCACTGAAATTAAAATCCATTATATTAAGTTACAAACTGCAACAAAAGGAAACAGTTTATGCACAAAATCCTTCTTCTCCGTTCTGCAGTGCTCTGTTCTTCTGTTCTGCAGGAGCGTGTCATTCATTATGCTTATGCCCTTGTTTGTGCTTTCTACAGCAAGGCACTAATAATAATGCTTTTTTTTTTTTCATTTATACAGCCTACTCCTTTATGTTTTTGTATTGTATTTATGAAGCTAGTACGACATTAGGAACTTATGTATAATTGTGAAGCTTCTTCCAGTGTAAAGCTGCTAGTTTGTCACTTGATGAACTGGAACTAGAGTTTATGTTTTTCAAAGATGACAACCAAGGGGGATACAATCTGTTTTAGGTTTTTTAAATTTTGGGAGAACTAGAAATATTATGACTTTGCATTTATTTTGTGAGACTCATTATTATATGAAATATTATAACATGTTTCATCTTGTTTTATCTAAGGTTAATATCATAGATGATGAATGTATAAATAATCTCAGTTAAATTCTGAATGAATTTATAAATATTATACATATGCGGTGTTTTACATTCTACACATTAGGCATGTCGGAGTTGATGCTTCTCTACTCCTCCATGAGGTGTTGGAGTGTCATAATGCTTCCAACACCATTGCACGCCTGACACTTGTTGACACTGCACACGTGTATGATTACTTTTTTTTTTCTTGTCATCTTGGACATGACTTGGACACTGGGCTTAGTCATAACTAGACACTTCAGAGACAGTTACTATGTACAAATCAATTTACTATTTAAACTCTGATAAAGTCGGCATAAAATAAAATATAAAATATTAATAAATGATACTCTGTAGCATGCTGGTATTATTTTGTGAGTCTCGGTATAATAGGGAAAAATGCTTCGCGAGTGTTTTGAGAATCTTTGGAGTGAATAATTTATGTGTTACTAATGTTTGGAGTGAATCTTTGGTAGATGCTATGGCTGTGAACTGATGTACTGAACAGTCCCTGAGTGAATGATATTGATTGAAAAACTGTAATTTACACTAATATATGTCGTGCTGATAATGTAACATTTGCAATTGTCACAAGCGTGCATCATGTACTTTCACATATACTATGCTTGGTTTCAGTTTCTTTAGAAATGATTACTGAATTTCTGCTTTTGGATACTTTGAATGTCTGTGTAGCCTGTGTTCTTTTGGTAATATTTCTTTGCGATTGAGCGAGCTTTGAAGTCATTGTATGTACCTATTGTATTGCAGGGGATAGAATAAAGACCCCACTCAGCCCAAGAACGGCTGGTCCACAGGATAGACCGTATAATGGTCTTGGTGATAACAGCGGCAACATCCAGCTGATGGAATCTCCCTTTCCTCTATCAGCTAGTAGTGTCTCGCATAGTTATTCTTCAAACAATTTAGGGCAGATGCAAGTTGACAGTAGTAGTATAGGGACATTCTGGTCACCCCACAGAAGTCAGATGCGTCTGCAGAGTAGGAGATCTCAATCTCGAGAAGACCTGCATTCTTCATTGGCTGAGACGCATATGGTGAAGGTTTAGGGGGTGATCTTCTGAAAACTTTGGTATGCTCACACTGATCTTCCTGAAAGTTACGTTACAGTTTTTATAAACAAAACATTTTTTCCTTTTGGTTTATCTTTACCAATTCTTCATAGGCATTCTTTTTTGTAACATAAGAATAGTTATAGGTAAATTCTAGTAAAGCACAAATGCATATTCTTTTTTGTTGATTGTCGTTTCTATATCTTTGAAGTTATTGATACAAATTTCTTAACCATACTAATTATGATTTCCATGCATTTCTCCTATGTTTGTAAATGCTGTGTTGTTCATGAGCAATGAATTTTATGGCTTGACGTGAGTTGTAGGCCAATTAAATTGGACTGCCCAACATGAAAATTTTCTGGGCATTTTTCCTGAACATTTTGTCAATTGTCATCTGTAATGATACTTTTTCACAAAAGGATATATCGGAGTCACTTCTGTATATTATTTTTCTCTAAATCTTCCATGCAAATTGTAAAACATTGATACGTGTCCCGGCATTTCAGTTTTTGTCATGGAGATGACCAAGGGGGCTAAAGAAGAGTTGGCAAGATTGTTTAATTCCATTCTAATTTACATCTTCTGGATCACACGTCTAAACTGATTTCTTCCACAAGATGCATAGCACAACAAACAAGTTCCGATTCCATCATTGCTTACCACTCTCCTTTTGTGGCTACCGAGTGTCGATGTTCTGATGTCACTGTACAGTTTTCCTTTGACCTTAAGCCTTCTGATGATGATGAAACATCAAAGTATGCCAGCGAGAAGCTCTTGAAACTGCTTAGATCAATTCATTTGTGACTATCTTATACCATTTTTTAGACTAATAAACCTCCATTACTACAGAGAACCTCCCCATGTTTCAAAGGGGGCTTATGACTGGGAAGCTCTAAAAGTTAAATCTCTAAGTTGTAATATAGTACAATGCTCATATCTTATATGTCAAATAAGCTATTGAATCCAGTTTCACCTTGCAACCTACCTATCATATGAAGCAAAGCGTTCCGCTTGAATATTTATACAGCAAAAAGCATTCATTATGTTTAGAATTGCTATAGATGTTCTATTGATTTTGATGTCAGCCAACTCTATCTTTGTGAATGCTCTTGAAAATGTTTTACGTTTTGAAAATTGCTCATTCATCTTCAACATAGTAAAATTCGTAATGAAAAAAAAAAATACTAATAATCAGTATATCAAGAATCTTGTGCAGAAAGCAATTTAGATTTATTGAATCCGACAGGGGACTAAACTACGATGTGTAGCAGCATTTATGATCCATAGGCAATGTAACAATTAAGCATGGTTAATTAGTAATACAATGATCGGCACTTCAAAAATGTAATTATTATGAGTTTAATTTTAATGCATTGTCAATTTAGAGAATTGTTTTATTATACAATAGATGAGAATGAGACTTCATGGAAATTATAAAAAATCTACTTGGGATGATTCAAATGAGTTGTCAACAGAATAAATTTACACTACTACCCAATTTTAAGTTATGCTAAAAGTGTCTTATGAAAATTATAATCTAATTATATATAATAATTAATATTTAGATAGGTGATAAAAATTAGATTGCCGTAAATTCTAATTCTAAAATGTAATTAGCTCTATTTAATTATTGAGATAAGTTTATATCTCAAGATATTACATAAAATATAGGAATGTAGAGTGAGTCTCTACTTTATCAAAACAGAGTCTCTTAGAATGTTGCACCCAGCAACCAGAAAATAGAAAGGCTGTGTAAGAACAAAACACAAAATCAATACAGGTAAACTAAGAGTAAAAGGTTCAGATCTAACATAACAAAAGCTATCTTAATTTTATAGATTCAAAATCAAACATCTAATATCTATCTATAAGAGATCACAAAAATAACATAGAGGCATGACATACCAAGAAGCTGAGTTTCCTTCATCTCAAACCTTTAAACATTCATCCCTCAAAAAAAACTGTCATTCCCTGCAATCTTTGGCCATTTTAGCCAAGAAATTCACGTTGCCGTTGGTGACATTATTAAACGCAAAAGTTGCACCTTCCAAGATCACAATAAAAATAACCAAATAACTAAATACATATAGATTCTTTTTACGCTCGAAACCCATCTAAAAAGATGTCTGCAAAACATACATCTGCTAATTGTTTACCATAATAGATTTGTTCAACAATTCGGTTCTTGGGGAAACAAATTCGTAATGTGAAATAGGATCGCAACCGGAAACCTACTCAAATCACGTTCCCAACTGTAAACATCCCTGGCTACTGTCAAAAAAACCCACTTAGAATTCAGTTTGCACGAGTCGAATTCTAACGAGGTTTTCCTTTTTTTTTTCAAATATTAATGAAAAAGAACAAAGAATTTAGAAGAAAAAATTAAAAAAAAAAAAAAAAAAAAAA
>Ga0209700_106344_pt1 | contig 18449 bp, 15 predicted proteins | sample SiratroredBW_FD_187528 | JGI IMG/M metagenome (GOLD analysis project Ga0209700, IMG submission 187528) | Root nodule microbial communities of legume samples collected from California, USA - Siratro red BW (SPAdes) (version 2) | ecosystem: Host-associated > Plants > Roots > Nodule | place: USA...
TTTTTTATATTTCTGTTTTTTTTTTTTTTTGAGTAGAACAAAAGAGTGAATTATCTAACCCATTTCTTTACATAGCCAGCATCTCAAAGCTAAATCAACCTTTCCCATTATGAAAATTTGCAGCTATGTTCTCCTTCCTCAAGCATGCTATAAAGGTAGAAAATCAAATATCAATTGAAGGTTAGGGTGCAACAAAGAAAATTTCAGCTCAAGAGGTTATCAAAAGAATTGGTTATCAACTATACTGGGTTGGCTTTTTGGCTCTGGGTTGAAATATCTAAATTCAAAAAAAATATGCCTTAATCATCTCCAAGTTCTCATATGTAAAGTAAAATAACACAAAAAATCAGGCAACAACAACTTGATACATTACTCAGTGGAACTCTCAACTTTTAACTGTTTCAGGGTTCACAACTCACTTGGCTAATTTGTTTTAATTCCTCAATTTTTATCAAGCCTTGTTCTAGTCATAACCCTGTTCAATTTTCATGCATTAATCACCCACTCAACTTAACTCAAGAATTCTAATCTCCTAAAAATTTTCTAATAATAAGCTTATCTGACTTAGAACAATCATGAGTTTAATTTCTATTCAACCACATACTTATCTAACTATCACACATTACATAGTCCTAGCAAATTACAATATTCAGATTACATAACCAGAATTATATAAAGATAGAAATCAGTCTCCCCTCATAATCCGATCAAGATCTGTATCAAAGTCTGCATCCTGATCCTCTGGTGCAGCTGTAGAAGTGCTTGCTCCACCTCCTCCAGAAAAATGAGGCCTTCCCCCAGGCCATGCAGCATACTGAGTAAATTCCTTAGGAGTCATCCACGGATTTTGTTGGCCTTCAGGAATGCCATTATACAACCCCTAATGAATATATGTATTTGTCCTATGAACTGAGCTGATCTGTGAAGTCATATGACCAAAATACATCCTATTTGCTCTCTGCTCCTGTTCAAAATATGCTCTATCTACTCTTCGGTCCAGCTGCATCTGTTCCATAGAAGCTCTGATGACTGACAGCTGGTCATATATCATGGCATTAGTGGGTTGAGCAGCTGAAGATTCTCCATGCTGAAACTGCTGCTCTTCCACATGAGGAGGGAAATGGTGGTTGTTGAGCCTCCTGAGGATTCTCTTCAGAATTCGCACAAAATTGCAGGATGTACCTTGCATCAATGGTAGGTCTAATCTTCAATGTGGGGTTGACCTCAACACCATGTGATGCACATAAGGCTGTAATCAATACAGGGAAGCCTAGAGATCCTTTGGCTCTTTCATTTCTGGGATTGATCTCTAGGTTAGCAAATTTGTGTATCTCATCAGATATAATCCTGGCCACGTTTACCGAGTAGTCCTCTCTCCAGATTGAATATACCAGATAGCACCTAGGCATATTCATGTCTGATACATGCCCTATGGGTACTATATTTGCCAGAATAAATGTCATCCACATCTGAACAATGGTCTTCATATCCTTTCTCTTTATCCTAAGGGGTTTACCTGTAGGTCCTACTTCATATCTCTGACCCCTCAGACATAAAGCTCTTGAGACTACAGTATCATCAAAACCATCGTACCTCCCCCTCAACCTTTGATACATGCATAGATCATCATCACGAAACTGGAGAGGATTACCAAGAAGGTTGTTAATGGATTGAGGGTCAAATGGCACCCATATCCCTTTGACTCTAGATCTTCTTTCCTCTACAGGCTGTCTCTCCCCCAAACATTGGCATAAAATTCATAAACAATTTCTGGATCAAATTTGGGAGGTGGACTAGCCAGAGTCATCCAATTCCTTCTCATGAGGCCCTGCAGAAATTCATCATATTCTCCTTCATTCAATTTTACCCGTCGCTCAGGAATAAATGACCAGCTCTTGATATTGTCATATCTTTCCTTTTTCTCTGCATCTATGAAGACTTGCCCTAAGGACTGATCACCAGATGGGTTTGTCCTTACTCTTTTGCCTTTAAAAAGGAGATCAGATGCACCTCTTGAGGTTCCTGCTGCTGTTGACTTAGTTCTCCCCATCTGCAAAATACACACAAGCTTTCCAAGCACTATCAATTATAGCAAGTCTATACCTTTTTATACTTATCTCTTATTCAATCATTCATAAGGCATACATTATATCAAACACTTGGCATGCAGAATTTCAAACTATACAAATGGGGTGAACATAATCATTCCAAACGACATATCAATAAAAAAAAAAATCAGTTCCATAACCCTAGAATCAACTGCATTCTTATCAAACATCTTAACAATCATCCTATTTTCAGATCAATCACAACATCCCTTTTGAAAAGAGAACTAGGGTTTTAACCATCCAAATCAAGCATAAAAAAAATCAATCGGTAGAAACTAAAGATGGAGACCAATAACCACTTACCTCAAGAACTTAGCACAAATAAACGGAAGAAATTGAAGGTTGAAGAGGGATTGAGGAAAGGAGGCGCCGAAAATTAAGAAACCCTAAGTGAGCGACCCCCTCGCTTTGGGTTTCTCTATTTAAAAACCCATTCGCGAAACTTTCGCCTGAGCTAGAAATTTTCGCTCGGGCGAGGCTGACATGGCACTTTGCTTAACTGAATTCTCGCTCAGGCGAGATCTTGTCGCCCGAGACCACTCCAGTAAGCACCCTAAATTTTCGCTCAGGGCGACTCCTTTCTCGCCCAGGCGAGGCCACTCCAGTGGGCACCCTAAATTTTCGCTCTGGGCGACTCCTTTCTCGCCCAGGCGAGGCCACTCCAGTGGGCACCCTCTATTTTCGCTCTGGGCGTCTCCTTTCTCGCCCAAGCGAGACCACTCCAGTGGGCACCGTCTATTTTCGGTCTGGGCGACTCATTTCTCGCCTAGGCGAGAGTTGCAGTACACAAATCCCCCTTTTTTTCTTTTTTTTTAAAAAAAAAAACTGCACAGTAAACAGGCAAAATACTTGCAACTCTTTCTTTTCTCAATACTTCTACTAGTGATTCATGGTGCATGCTAGTTAAAACTAAAACAAAACAAAATATGCACAAGCTAAAATGAAAACTCACAAACACCGAGTTGTCTCCCAGGAAGCGCTCGTTTAACGTCATATAGCTTGACGCCTGGTGATCAATAATCCTTCAGTTGAATCACAGTGACAAGCTTATCAAACTCACCACCAAAGTAATGCTTCAGTCTTTGACCATTTACAGTCCAACTCCTCTGAGTTTGAGGATCTTCCACTTCCACTGCACCATAAGGTAGAACTTGCTTGACCCGAAAAGGACCTGACCATTTAGATTTCAGTTTTCCTGGGAAAAGTCTCAATCTTGAATTGAACAGTAACACAGATTGGCCTGGATAGAAGCTCCTCTTCAAAATTCTCCTGTCATGGTAGACCTTAGCACGTTCCTTATACAATTTAGAGGATTGATACGCATTCAACCTCATTTCTTCTAATTCACTTAATTGCACCTTCCTCTTTTCTCCAGAAGCTTTAGCATCCCAATTTAGTAGCTTTAGAGCCCAGTAAGCCTTGTGTTCCAGCTCTACAGGGAGGTGACATGCTTTCCCATAAATCAATTGAAAAGGAGAAAGAGTTGTAGGAGTCTTAAAAGCAGTTCTATAAGCCCACAGAGCCTCATCGAGCTTGAGTGACCAATCTTTCCTAGATGAAGCCACAGTCTTCTCCAAAATCTTTTTAATTTCTCTGTTTGATACCTCAGCCTGACCATTTGTCTGAGGATGATATGTTGTTGCCACCTTATATCTGACACTGTAATGTTCTAGTACCTTCTGGAGCTGGGCATTGCAAAAGTGAGAACCGCCATCACTGATGAGGACCCTCGGCGTACCAAACCTACAGAAAATATTCTTCTTGAGAAATTTGATGACAGTTTTGGCATCAGCCTTCTGAGCAGGGATGGCTTCCACCCATTTAGAGACATATTCCACTGCAAGTAGGATATACTCATTTGAGAACGAAGATGGTAGTGGTCCTATGAAGTCAATCCCCCAGCAATCAAAGACTTCTACCTCCTGGATGTTATTCAAAGGCATTTCATGTCTTTTGGATATGCTCCCAGTTCTCTGACAATTATCACACCTCTTGACATACTCATTTGCATCCTTGAAGAGGGAGGGCCAAAAGAATCCAGCTTGCAGGACTTTAGCAGCTGTTCTTTCTCCATTGAAATGACCGCCATATGGTGAGTTATGGCAGTGCCAAAGAATGTTGTTGGCTTCCTGTTGGGTGACACATCGTCTCAATAGATTATCAGCTTCTATATTGAATAAGTGAAGGTCATCCCAGACATACTGATTGGCCTCCTTGAAGAGCTTTTTTCTTTCACACCAATCATAGTCTTCTGGGATAACTCCGGCAGCCTTGAAATTTGCCATGTCTGCGAACCATGGTCTTTTTTGTACAGCCAGGAGCTTCTCATCAGGGAACTCAGCCAACACCTCTGGCTCAAGAGTTGTTACTTCCTCATTAGCAAGTCGTGACAAGTGATCAACCACATTGTTCTCACAACCCTTTTTGTCCTTGATCTCTAGATCAAATTCCTGCAACAATAAAATCCATCTGATAAGTCTTGGTTTGGAATCTGATTTATTCAACAAGTACTTAATAGCAGCATGATCAGTAAAAACAACAACTTTAGAACCTATCAAATAGGATCTAAACTTTTCCAGTACATATACTATGGCAAGCAACTCCTTTTCAGTGGTAGTGTAGTTACTTTGAGCATCATTTAAAATTTTACTTGCATAGTGTATTACACAAAAAACTTTTTCCTTTCTCTGTCCTAGTACTACTCCTACAGCATAGTCAGTTGCATCACACATAAGTTCAAAATTAAAATTCCAATTAGGAGCAGTGATGATAGGTGCAGAAATAAGTTTTTCCTTCAAATAATTAAAAGCAATCATGCAATCATTATCAAAATGGAAAGAAGTGTCCTTATTCAGTAAGTTGCAAAGAGGCTTGGCGATCTTTGAGAAATCCTTGATGAATCTTCTATAGAAACCGGCATGCCCCAGAAAGCTTCTGACACCCTTGATGTTGGTAGGTGGTGGCAGCTTCTCAATCACTTCTACTTTGGCTTTGTCAACTTCAATTCCCTTGCCAGATATTCTGTGACCCAAGACAATCCCTTCCTTCACCATAAAATGACACTTCTCCCAATTTAACACCAGGTTGGTCTCTACACACCGCTTCAGTACAGTGTCTAAGTTTTCCAAGCAGTCATCAAAGGTAGATCCAAATACAGAAAAATCATCCATGAACACTTCAATACATTTTTCTATCAAGTCTGAGAAGATGACAAGCATACACCTTTGAAATGTGGCGGGGGCATTGCACAACCCAAATGACATCTTCCTATAAGCAAACACTCCAAAGGGGCAAGTAAAGGCTGTCTTCTCTTGATCTTCTGGATCTACCACAATTTGGTTGTACCCAGAGTACCCATCCAAAAAGCAATAGTAGGCCTTTCCAGCAAGCCTCTCCAACATCTGATCCATGAAGGGCAGTGGGAAGTGATCCTTCCGAGTAGCTTGATTTAGCTTCCGGTAATCTATGCACATCCTCCATCCTGTGACAGTCCTGGTGGGAATCAACTCATTTTTCTCATTATGAATCACTGTCATTCCACCTTTCTTTGGTACCACTTGTACTGGACTAACCCAGGCACTATCAGAGATAGGGTAGATCATTCCTGCCTCCAGTAATTTCTGCACCTCCTTCTTCACAACCTCTTTCATAGTGGGATTCAAGCGTCTCTGAGGTTGTGCCACTGGTATGAAATCTTGCTCCATGTGGATCTTGTGCATACAGTACGAAGGACTGATACCCTTTAGATCAGATATAGTCCATCCAATTGCTCCTTTGTTAGCTCTTAAAACTTCAACCACTTTTTCCTCATCATCTGCTGTCAATGAGCTGCTCAAGATAACCGGTTGTTCCCCATTTTCAGCAAGGAAAACATATTTCAAATGAGGTGACAGCTGTTTTAACTCTATGTTCTGTGGTTTAGAGCTCTTTTCCTCAATCTTCTCTGGCTTTTGAACACTGCTTTCAAGAATCTCCTTTGCCTTCCCCAATTTTTCCCAACACTCTCTCACCTCTTCTTCTTCCCATTCATTCAACTCTTCAAGGTTATTGATGAGAGCTTTCATCAAAGGCTCAGATGTACATAGCCTTGTTTGTTGTTCAGTACAGATCTCATCCAAAACATCTACTCTGAAGAACTCTCTTGCACTACTTGGATGTTTCATGGCTTCGAATACATCAAAGCTCACTTCTTCATCCTGCACACACACACCTTCAATTTCCCTTTATCAGCATCAATGATAATCTTTGCAGTCTTCATGAATGGTCTTCCTAGGATCAGAGGAACTTTAGCATCCTCCTCCATATCCATAACCACAAAGTCAACGGGGAATAGGAATTTGTCTACCTTCACTATCATATCTTCAACAATTCCATAGGGATGTTTTATTGACCTGTCAGCCAGTTGTAGTGTCATCCTTGTGGGTCTCACTTCAACTTCTCCAATTTTCTTTAGCATAGAGAGGGGTATGAGGTTGATGCTAGCTCCAAGATCTAATAGAGCTCTTCCCACAGTGAGATTTCCTATGGTGACAGGTAGGGTGAAGCTTCCTGGATCTCTGGATTTCTGTGGCAAGGATTTTTGAATAATGGCACTGCACCCAGCTCCTAATTCAACTGTTTCCTGGTCAGGGATCTTTCTCTTCTTTGTCAATAGCTCTTTTATAAATCTGGCATAAGTCGACATTTGCTCCAGAACTTCCGTGAATGGAATATTAATCTGCAGCCTTTTTAGAACATCTGTAAACCTTGCGAATTGCCTATCCCTATCCTTCCTTGAGGGAGCATGTGGGTAAGGAACATCCCTCACAGGAGGACTTCTCATCTGATTTTCACTCTTGTAATTTTTCTCACTCTTTTTCTCACTCTTCCCACTTTCTTCTCTACTCTTTTCTTTTTCTCCCTCACTCTCATTTTTTTCTTCTTCCACTCCACTCTCTTCAGCATTAAGCTTATCACCAATGCCTTCTCCTACAACCTTTCCACTCCTTGTTGTAATTGCCTTGCAGTGCTCGTTGGGTTTGGTTTGGGTGTTGGCTGAGAATTGGCTTCCTTGTTGATCTGCTAACTGTTTGGCTAGCTGACCAACTTGTGTCTCAAGATTTCTGATGGAGGCTTCTGTATTCTTCTGATTAGCCATAGAGGCTTGCATGAACTTTTCCAGAGTATCTTCCAACTTGGTTGTTCTATCTTGAGTTGAAGAGAATTGTTGCTGTTGAAAAGGGGGCTGCCTATTAGATGGACCAGCGTCCTATTTCCACCCAAAACCTTGACTTTGATTGTGTCTCCACCCTTGAGATGCATTATTTTGATAATTTCCAGAAAAACCACCTTGCCTACCTTGATTTCCCATATATTGAATCTCTTCTTGTGAATGGTTGACTTGAAAAGAGCATTGTCCGTTTGGGTAGTCACCTCCACAGAAGTCGCACTTCATAGTTTGGCTTTGATTGGTAGAGGACTGCACAGCCTGTAATTGCTGAGGCAACTTTGATAATTGCTTTGTGATTGCCTCCATCTGCTGGGTCAAGATCTTATTCTGAGCTAAGAGTGCATCAGATGTACTAAGATCAAGCATTCCCTTCTTTTGAACAACTTGCCTGTCATGTTGGGCCTGATAGTCTGTAGAAGCTAGAGCATCAATGATTCTGGTTGCTTGCTCTACATCCACATCCATCATGGTACCTCCAGCTGCTGCATCCAATATCATCTTAGTATCAGGCCTCAGACCATTGTAAAAAATGGTCAGTTGAGCTATGTCTTCCAAGCCATGGTTTGGGCATTTTCTGAGCATCACTTTGAAGCGTTCCCAAGCATCACAGAATGCTTCATCCGACCCTTGCCTGAATGTGGAAATGTCTGACTTGGCCTTGATAAAACGGGATAGTGGAAAAAATCTCTGCAGAAATTTCTCCTCTACATCATTCCAGCTTGTGAGACTCTGATTGGGATGGGACTTCAACCATTCTTTTGCTTTACCTACTAATGAGAAAGGAAACAAACGAAGGTAAGCATATTCAGTATCACCTTCTTCAAACCCCATAGTTCCAACAAGCTCATAAAATGTGGCAAGATGAGAGTATGGATCTTCATTATCCATTCCCGTGAACTGGTTGACACTAATCAAATTGAGGAAGGCCGCCTTCATTTCTACATGTCGAGTGGTAACAGGCATTGCTATGCTAGATAAATGTCTTGGCCCTTGTTGCATGGCATAGTTCCCCAGGGTTCTCCTAGGTGGAGGCGGTGGTGGGGCTCTGTCTCTATTAGCCATATCCTCTTCTTGATTTACTTGAATATCTCTGTGAGGGCTGGCAAAAGGTTCTCCTCTTGCTCCTTGCTTTGATCTCTTTTTCCTTCTACGGTTGTTCCAAGTTGTCTTCTCTATTTCTGAATCAAACTGTAGTTGATCTCTAGGAACCTGTCCCCTTAAAAACATAAATCAGGAACAACTTCAGCAAGAATTAGCACAAAAGGATTAGTAACTAACTAAAACAAAAAGAAAACAAAAGAAAAAAATAAAAATAAATAACAACAATAAAGTAAAAACAATAGTCACAGTACTTAATGAGCTATGTTCTCAAATTCAAAAACAATAACTGTTCCCCGGCAACGGCGCCAAAAACTTGTTAAGACTTTTATCCGGCAAGTGTACCGAGTCACAAGTAGTATAAATTTATAAAGTAAGGATGTCGATCCCACAGAGAACAGTTTTGTTTTAAACTTAAGCGTCACTACTCACTAAGTAAGTAAAGATTTTACGAAGATTTGATGATAAGTTGAGTCAAGAACGTAAAAGAACAATAAAAAACAAGTAACAATTGAAAAACGGTGTTTGGAAGATCTAGAAGGACTTTGGGATTGAACTTCATCTCTTTCCCTCATTCGTATTTTGGAATTGATAAATAAATGCAATATTCGTAACTACTCTCAATTGATGCACAAATTAAAATCATTCACACCGATTCCTCTGATATGAAATTCATAAGGAAATCTTTTAAACACTAATTCCTCAACTATTTAGTAAATTACCCAGCGTTAAGAATGGATGTAATACGCAATCAATATATCGAAACCTATCCCTAGTATTCCAATATATCGACTATTTTCATCTAGGTCGGAAATTCAAAAATACTTTCCAGTTAAGTTTAAGAATCAAAATCGAGACTCTATTGATTAAAATAAAACCAAGCATTAAGCATAAGATGAAAATAGCAATGGAGTAGAAACTGAATATTTTATTTAAAATCACCAAAATACAAATGAGTTCAAGAAGTTACATTTAATCCCAAAGTTGTGGAACTTAGCTACTCATAGTAACCATTACACTTCAAAGAAGAAAGATTGCCAAAAGAAGAGCAGGAATCCTCAGTAGCTCTTGTTCTTTTCCGCTCTCCAGTTCCTCCCAATCCAGATCCCCTTTCTAAAACCCTAAAATTCCTTTTAACGCGTTCTTTCGGGCTCTGGATAAGTGACTTTTCGCTCGGGCGAAAACACCTCGCTTGGGCACAATTTTGATGTGCTCACTGGACTGATCTCGCCCAGGTGAAACCATCCTCGCTCGGGCGAGATTGCCTCGCTCCATTGTCGCCTAGGCGAATCTTCAGCTTGAATAACTCTTCTTTTCAAATCTTTTCTATTTCTTCTTCTCATGCAACTTCCAAACTCTAGTTTCCTTCATTCTTATCACCTGAAATTCATAATAATTAAGATCAAATATCTTCTCTTGACTCATGACTCAAATTAACAAAGTAAATCCAAAAACTTTCAATTCAGAGGTAATTATTATCATAACGATCACTTAAGCTCACAAAAACTCCAATTTATAATGTATAAAAAACACTAAAAAATGGTACTTATCAAGTAGCAAGTTTGCTCTTTAGAGTAAAAATACCCAAGATATCTAAAGAAAGAATAAAGAAAGAGAAGAGAGAATATGAAGAAGAGAAAAAGAGAAGTAGAGGAACTCTTGATATTGTGTGATTTTCGGAGTAAGGGGGGCTCTATTTATAGAGGAAAGGTGAGGAGTGAAACGGAGTGGGAGAAAACAACTTTGCACAATTTTTAGAAGATATTTCTTCCAACGTTCAATTTGTTATAGATAACGTTCAATTTGCTAACGTCCACGTACCCACATTCATCGGGGCTGTTAGGTTCCTTGATTTCCCCTTTTCGATCGTTTTGCAATACCCTATTTTTCTTCTATTTCACAACAGTTAAGTAGTAAACCCAATATATATATATATATATATATATATATATATATATATATATATATATATATATATATTCTTTTAACATCACATAATGTATTTTCACTTCTTCCCCTTTGTATCTCTTCCTTTCTTACAAACACTTATATATCCATCCAAAATTGGAATGCACCCTGACCTTTATCATAGCTTGAAAGCTTACACCTTGGTTAATAACACAAAATTAATTAAAATTCATGCAACCCTGTTAACAAAAATACTGTTATTTTATTAGTATTTGACGTCATTCGTAAATGATGAAGTGAACATGCCCGTGTCACCACGTCAAATGTATCATTTTGGAAGGAGAACTCGTGTGGCTTTCAAACTTCTATTTTCCATATTTGATTATTCAAATTTTGTAGGCAAAGAATTATTCTATGGTATTTATTTCGAGGATGAAGGTAACTGCACGCACCATTTCCGTTAACGAGTTTCTTTTGGACAAATGAAAATTATTTTTTGATAAGTATGTCTTGAATTAGTCTTTCAAGTCGAAAATATTTTCAAAATTATAGTATTAGTCCCTATTTTCAAGTACCAAATTCTAAGATAAAGTCCTTCTAAGTTTTATCTTATGAATCAACATAAATGAGAAAATTTTGTTTAACCTAAAATTTCTTTCATTTCAGTAAGTATTGACTAAATGCTCAATTTAGTCATTGACGGTAATAGATGGGATTTTTTAATGATTTTGAGTTTTAATGACGTTTTACCTATTTTTCTCCCTTTAGTACTAATGGATCAACTTTCTTTACTAGATTAAAAAAATTATAGCTAAAAATAATAACACAACTATTTTCACTTGCCACTTGCTTGCCACCTACTATCTATGCAGTGATGTAAGTTCCATGTTATGTTGATCTTGTTAGAGCTATTTCCATGAAGAGGAGTTATTAACACACAACTTGATCGGATTCTCACACTTTCTAATGAATTATGGTGAATATGATATGAGGAAAATTTTGTTTAAAGGATGATGGAGTTAGCATCCAAGAAAAATGTATATTAATAAAATGAAGGAGAATTGAAAAAAAAAAATCAACTTGATGAAGTAGAAAATTAAAAAATTAGTACTTCTTAAAAACCTATAGATATTACGGGGTCTCTATTTGCAAATTTATGATTGAGGTTGCTATAAAGATTGGTAATTGAAGCAATCTAAAAAGGAAGTATAAAAGGAAATTAGAAGAATGGTTTAAATAACATAGTAAAATTTACATAATGTTATTTACAATCAGTATTTCTTGGAGTCTTAGTTTGTTAAAATTTTTCTAATATAATCATGGTCATTATTACAAGACGCTTTGGGAGTTTTAATTTTGACTTAATATGTTCCATTATTTGGGGTTTGATGGGAGTACATGAAAAGACAATTGAAAAGAAACTGAAAAAATTTGAATAAAAATATCTATTTAGTTAGTAAACTTCCCAGATTGATAAAAGTGGTTGATCAATAATTGAGAAATCAAAGCAACTTTATTAATGGTTAGTTTCTATATAGAAAAAAATATAGGTTGATAAGATTTCAATGATAAGGGAATAAAATCAAGAACATAAAATCAAAACATCTTTTATCCTTTGGAAGATGTTTTCTTGTTTTATTTACTATAAAAAATGGTTTCCTTAGTAAACAAGTGTCATCGTTATCTTTTATCCCATTCATTAACTTTCTTTGGGATTCTCATTGGCTTGGCATTTAGAATTAGACAAAACATTTTAAGTTAAACAAAATAATGACGACTAAATTGGACAAAATCGGGTTTGAGAACTCTCATCCCAAAGGAATGTTTGTCAAAAGTTTGACTTGACGGTTGTGAACTAAGGAGATAGAAAATTTTCGAGTAACAAGAAATATGGACGATAAATGTTAATTTGATTAAGGTCACTGGATTTTCTTAAAAGAGTTAAGTCTTAAATAAGAAAAACAACAATGAAATTCCTGAACCAAATTTGGAAGTGTCAAAAGCTGTCAAGTAAAAAATAGAGTGTGTTGACAAAATCATTCAAAATCTGTTTTGCCTTTCGGATTTGTGATTTCAAAAATTTCTCAATTATCTTCTACTTTTTCATGTATGGAATAGATTAATTGTTTCACATTGTTATAAATCTTGATATCGTCGTAGTCACGGTAGAAGGTCTCAAATTTAGAGATTTATAAGTAGTGAGAGAATTTACCTTTCCCCAATTTGCTAGTATTTTATATCATGAAAGAAGGGTTTTTTTTTTAAGCTTCTTGGTTTTTGTTAGCTTCTTTGTAAACAAGGGTGATATTCAATTGTTTGATGAATAACATGGTTTTTATATCATTATTGCATGTTTTGTATTGAAAACCTCCTAATCTTCTTCCTCTTCTCTCTTGGTAAATACAATCAAGATGTGGTTGCTTATTATCTTACGAATGCAATAGATATCATCACTCTTAACTTAAGCTTAAATATTGACATTTATTAAAAAAATTATATTTGTTTTGGTGGATTGCTCGTGTAGTATTTAACCTGATTTAGTCTTTTATGGCGATATCAATCTTATTACAATGTCCTATCTTATGTTTTGTCCACAATCCTTTATTTTGGGATATCATTATTGATATCATGCATCCTTTCGTGCATTTCCAATTAGGCTTAACCATTAAAACCTTGGTTTTAACATGAAATTGCCAAATGGTTGTCTCACCCATCAATTAGTTGAAGGAGCCAGATAGTGGTTTAGTAAGGGATATATATTTGCTTTTGATCCTCCAAAACTATATAGTATATGGATTGTGTTTATTATTATTATTAGACATATTTGTGATATTTTATTATTAACATGGAATAATGCAATGGCTTCTGGTAGATGATATATTTTATGCTATGCTATATGATATTCACAATTTTTTTTTTACAACGAAAAATAAAATTAATAAAAACACTTAAGGAGTGTATCAACCCTAATACAGAAAACGCAATAAAAAAAATATTTCTATCCTAAATCCAAATTTTACACACACAAATATCTAACTAGAATGAAAAGCCTAAATGCATGCAATGCATTTGGCATACAAAGAAAGATATGAGACTCGCAATTATAGTTTATAGGTCTAGTTAAGACTATAATATCAAAGATACAATCATTTGTTTGGTGCAGATCATGCTTTGTGAGACCCACAAATCATACCTAAATCCTAAATTTAATGTATTTGGATATTGGTGCTTTCATATAAATTTTATTTTGCGTCTTACTCTAGAGTATAATTCTAGGAATTATGAGGCTTTTGAAATGATTATATATAGTTATATAACTTTCATTTCACACTTATGAACAGGTATTTTATTTGATTTTGACTCATCAAATAATTATTGAAATAAGATGTTTGTTCAAATATGTCTTTATTTCTTTGATTGAGTTAAAGCTTGAAACTTTTAGGCTATGAATAAAATTAGAGTATAACCAATTGTAATCATTTATAAATTAAAAATATAATATGCAGAACTGCATAATTTATATTTTATCTATAAATAAATTTTTTTTCCACAAGTCACTTTTTCATTCGTATTTTGAGTTAGATAACGTATGCACTAAAATAAGATCATATAAATTTTTTCTAGAACATTTTGTTATTGGTGAAGGAAAATAAAGAAAGAACAATAGTAATATTTAATGAAAATTTGATTAAAGTGATATGATGCAGTGGCGTACTTGTTTTTGAGAAAAAAAATACAAATCAACTGTATTATCAGATAAAATTAGCTAACTTGAAAACGTTCTCTTAACAAGTTTGATTAAAGAATAGAAATATCAAAGTAAAATACTTTAATAAAAGTTTTCTGATGATTAAGAAAGTCAAGAGAATAACAAAGTAGCGAGCAATAAAAGTACACAAATAATATGGATCATATGGTTCATATCAATATTATAAAGATTTGAATAAATATAATTATTAATAGTATTAGCTAATGCCGACACAAAATTTAAGAAAAACAATTCTAATTTTCAATTTAGTGGGCTTTGCGTAAAAAAAGTAGAAAATAAGTAAAAAAATATGTGCAAAGTGTTGACCTAAACGATGCATGTGAAAAAGAAAAAAAAAAGAAAAAAAAATGGAGTTTTCTTTAAATATTAATTTGAGTGTGTCCGCCAAGTGACGAGAAAAAAAGTATTATCAGAGTGGGTTTAGCTCAATCAAAAGTCGACACTTAGAGAATTTATTTTTTAAAAAATATATTTGTAAATTGGATAAAACCAACCTGTAATGGGATTTCAATGCAAATTTGAAAACAATTTCAATTCAATATTTTCAAATCAATTTTCAAACCAGCATGAGAAGCAAATGAAATTTCAAATGATTAATATATCAAAAATAATTTAACTTTGAAATCTTAATTGGAACAAAAATGTTAATTGAAGTCAAGTATGTACGTATCCAGAGGCAATGAAACAATAATTAAATTAAAATGCACAGTTATTCATGATTTTCTCTAACATTTAATTAATTAAAGGTAAAAGCATAAAATATAATAGAAGTCTCCCGTGCGCAGTTTAGAAGCTATTATCCATTAAATTTGCCTGCAAAAATGGAAACTATTTCAATAAATTAAACATTTGATACATGAGAAAAAGTGTTAAATAATGAAACTTACACTTGAGGATGAACTTTAAGAAAGTGATTGATCATGATGGTCTTTAGCATAATCGGGGTAGATTTGACTGGTACCAGCTGCAGCATAAGCACCTTCTCGTTCCATTATCATGGCGAGGTGTTGTTTTATCATCTTCAATTCGTCCTCCAATTGTGTAATTTTTCCTCCAATTGTGTAATCTTTTCCTTCAATTGTGTAACCTTTTCTAGTGCATCCTGAGCCATTTGCCTTGCTTCCTCAGCTTCTTTACAAATTCGCTCATAATATGATGTGGAAGAAGCAAAATCTATTATGTTGTAGCTTCCTCCTGCAACATCAATTTGAAGCTTCGTTGTTGCATCTAAATGGTGGGGGCATCACTAGTTGAACCTTCAGAACTTTCTACTTTTATGGCCTTCAACTGCTTATGGTAATTTTCCTACATAATTGTTAGGAGATACAAATGTTAGAAAAGATTAAATTAAAATATAAAAAAATTAAAACAATAACTTACTTAAAAGTCACGAGCACAAGTATCAACCCAAACACCTTTTTTGTTGGCGTGAGTGGTCATAAAGAGTTTTTCAGGTTCAACCAAACGACCATATTTACGTTTCTAATCGAAGTTACAATTAGAAACTATATATGTTATAGAAATAAATTTAATCAGGTGTTACTAAGTGATCAGTAATACTTACCAAGCCCAATGCAACATCTAAATGTGATTTATGACCTCTTGAATGCAATGCTCCACTTCGAGCTAAAGATCAATTAATTTTGTTCTGAGATGATTTTTCTTTAAACTTTTGGATATCTCAATAGTTCAGAAGTTCATCCCATACTTGTTCATCGATCCATGTAGGTCAGGAGCCCTTTATTTGGGCTTTGGTCAACATTTGACAAAGTCGCTTTCTGACTTTGGACTCATAGACCTTTCTTATCTGCCACTCATCCTGAGGGACCCAAGTCACTCTAGCCTGAAGGACCCAAGTCACTCTAGCCTGTAAAAATGAAGAACAAAAATGTTAATATCATTATACTAAAACTAGTTAATTTCTATCATATTGTAATTAATAATGAGAATTACCTTAAAATCAGTCCACCATTTCAGCTGATCCTCCTCAGTCATAACATCGTAATCATGATAAGGGCCTCTAAATTGATACCTAATACATTGACTAATAGCCTCAACAGCATACTGCTAGGTGTCCAACTAAAAAGCATACAAATAAGATTGTTAAGCATTAATCGTAAACACATGTACATGCATAATATAATATAAATATATGATGACTTACCCTTTACCAAGAGGTCGGATGATGACTCTTCCACTAAGGTCACGATGCACCTCATCAGGATGGAGATCATGGACAACATGAGGCTGCTGTAAGAGACCAACGGTGGGGTAGACTAAGTGAAAAAGTGGAGAATGGACTGTGGAATTAGAGATGGCGTGGATTGAGGGAACTAGAGTGGGCTTCAGAAAACCAAAAGGGGTGTGATGGACAAAGGAGGAAGGTGTGGGTTGCATTGGTGCATTCCAACTCTGGTGGAGTGGTATAGTCAAACTCTGGTGGATAAATAGATCAAAAGATGGTTGAACCAGGGAATCATATGTGTGATGGAGTGATGGATGACCTATGGCAGCATAAGATAAAGGTTGTGGTATAAGAAGAGATGGGTTGGCGAAAGGGGTGAAGGAAGATGAGATGGAAGAACACGAGGTGCAAGAATGAGATGAAGCATGTGAACTCCCACCATGAGACCCTGTTGACAAACCAGAATAAGGGATGCTTCTTAAGTCTATAGCAAGTTGACCATGCATAAATGTGGGAACACCACACCTAGGTTGGCTACGTCTCATGATGGAACTATCCCTCCTTCTAGTCCTAACCTTTTTTCCTGAAACAAATATTAACATAAAATATGTAAATAGTTACGTATTGATGATGTTTGTCGTAAGATTAATGTATACAAAGTAATAGATGTTAATCATGATTGTTATCAGAATCTAAATCATCTTTGTCATTGTTGTCATTTTTTTCATCATCTTCATTTGAGAGGTCCAGATTTTGATCATTATCATGAAGAACTGGTTCAATATCATCATGATCAAGTACTTCAACATTGGATGTGTCAGCTAAGCCTTGTAAATGTTTAATTTTTGTAACTAGTAAGACATTAGATGTCTCATCAGCTTAATATGGCAATTCACCTTGGATTTTGTCAACTTGAACATGTACTAGGGATTTTGTTTTGACAGTGACACATCACCAATAAAGGTTCTTACATATGCTTGAATAAGTCATATAATAAACTTGTATAGCCTTTTGTGAGAGGATGAATGGATAAGGAATATATTTTTTACTTAACTTGATTTCAAGAATATTATACAACGAATGAAATCTAGTCTAAATATACATTGTAGGACCAAACCATTTGAAATAGAAAAGGAGGATCTTCTTATTGAGGCCAACATACTCCAATTCATAAAAATGATGAATTATGTCGTAAAAGTTGTCTTGTCCTCTGTCTGTGACACCTTTCACATATAAGCTACTATTGGTTGTTTGTTTTTTTCTATCACTTCATACTTTTGTATGAAACTTATCTCTATTGACAAAGTACTTGTTCCATGATGTTTCCTTTGAATTAGGTCGTCAAGCTAGTGTCATTAAATTTGGGTCCCTTATTTCATTCTTTTCATCATAAACCTATGTTGTAGTGATATGAAAACATTAGATATAGTTTGGGCTATTAATAAAAGCAGGTATGTGTTGACTTTAGACTTATATAGCTCTTGAACCATTCAGAAAAATTATTATGTATGTCTCATCATCACTGATGTAGTAAACTTATAAAAACAGTCTTCAAAAAGGCATTGAGCAGTCAACAAAGTACAAGGCTATCATAATTGATTTGAAGTATTAGTTTGACCTCATTGCAATTGACGAGGATATGAACATGGCAGAACGAAATTCTTTATTACTGAGCCAATTATCTTTGTTAGAACCACTTAGACGTCCATATTTGTTTAAAACTAACAATGTATATTGAACTTCCTAATTTGAATCTGGTTGAGGATCATTTCTCAAACATGTATTGTTCAACAATACCACACTTTTGAAATAATACAAGCAGAAATATAATATCTCTCTATATAGGTAGAATGCACATATTGATCCTTCTACACGTGTCAAATTATCCACTGATTATTTAACATCTCTCATCAACCTATATCACACACAAAATATGTGGCGTCCTTCAATGGTTAATATCGAAATAAATAAGAAAGTGATTACCTTTCAAAAGGATATATCCATTGGTATTAAACACCACCAAGGATTGGTTCCATAGAAAGATGAATGACAAGGTGTTCCTTTGAATAAAAAAAAAGAAACTTAGGAAAATATTATTTCAATCTTACATAGGATGATTGATATATTTTCTTGCATTCGAACTAAATAATCCACCGTCAATATATATATATA
>Ga0209700_106345_pt1 | contig 18449 bp, 8 predicted proteins | sample SiratroredBW_FD_187528 | JGI IMG/M metagenome (GOLD analysis project Ga0209700, IMG submission 187528) | Root nodule microbial communities of legume samples collected from California, USA - Siratro red BW (SPAdes) (version 2) | ecosystem: Host-associated > Plants > Roots > Nodule | place: USA...
CATTTGTGTGGGGGCTGTGTGGATTCACAGTTTGGAGATGTATGACAGGTGCATATCTCGGGGTCTATTCAATGCACGAGTCTTCCGGAAGTAGAGTCATGTTTGTAGTGTGTTAGATTCTTTTATTGTGATGATACATGAAATTGAATGTTTTTGATTTGTTAAAATTTGGTTAGCTTACCCTTTTCTTTGGTTGTATTGTGTTTGATTTTCTATCTGTGATGATCGTGTCTTGACACGGGAGCAGATAATACTGCAGATGGATCTTTGGGAGATCATCTAGGTTGAAGGATGCTGTTAGGAATAGTGCATTATTTTGAAGAAAAAACTTGTATATGATATTGTAAATGTGTTTTGAAATTTCAGTTTAGCTTTATTATGTAATTTTGATGTATGTTAACTATGAAATACTGTGAGATACACATGATGATAATACTTTAGCTGTCATAGTAGAAGCTTTAATTTTGTGGGGTGTTACACTCAAAACAAAAACAATATCTATCATATATTGCAGATTAAAAAAATATTTAAATCTCAAAATAAACAACAAAAATATTTTCTACAAATTAATTTAATATAAATTCATTTTTTAAGTTATAGGAAATTTGATTTAAATTAGAATATTTCTATTGTTTAGAAAAAATGATATTCCAAAAATATCCTTAATTAAATCTTAAATAGTTTTATAAAATATTTAGACCTATTTCAATTTCATCTCATATTTAACTCTATTAAAGAGAATAAAGCCATTAAATGGTTACAAGCATTGTTAAACACGTGGGCTATAATTTACACCTATGATGACGTAATTATATTAAATTGTTTTTTAAAGTTACTCTAAATTAATCTATTCTTTTAAAGTTACTTTGAATTTTCTAATTTTGATGTGTACTTTTGTATTGCTACATTTTTTCCCCTGTACTATCATAATTAATTTCTTTTTTTCTTTTGATATTGATTAAATAAAGCGTATCATTTTAAATTTTGAAAATAATAAACAAAAATTATTACTTTTTTATTAAAAAAAGTCGTTTAAAAATGATGGGCTGTAGTAAATAAAACATAAAAAAAATTACAAAGTCAAGAACATGAAGGAAGAAAGGTCCTTGTCTAGGGCTAGGTCTACGTCAACGAATTTGTCATCATTCAAGAAATTTCATAAATATTTACAAGAGTGAGAAAAATATAAAAAAATATAAAAATTTCAATTTCCAAAGTTAAAATCAACGTGAACTAAAGCAGATTACTAAAAGTAGGAGATTTTAAAATAACACTTAAATAAATTTTGATTTCCTAATATGTAGGCTATATGCTTTTCTAAGTGATTATTAATTTTTTTTATATTATAAGACTAGTCACACTTAAATTGAATGACTTTATTATAGTAAAGACTTTTTTAGAAATTGTTAGTCTTTTAATTTGATTATTTCCTTTTATGTGACTTACTTCATTATCTTATTATTTCTTTAATTTTATGTAATTGTTTGAGTAATGACTTAATTTTTTTACAATTGAAGCAAGTTACACTTTTTGTGAGAGAACAATTCCTTGATAAATGAGGTCCTTCATATTGGAAATATTTGATAGAGTTGGTTATACCTGAAGTATTGGGCAGGAGATGATTTTGTTTTGAAGAATTCCAATAAGCATGGAACGACATTGGTAAGACTATTGAACTCCTATTAAACTCCTTTCTCTTGTGTCTCAATGACCCTCTTTTTCTCTATTGAGTTTGTCTTGCCTTAGTATAGTAAATCCTGCAACGATTTACAAGAGTAGAAAACAAGACAATATCTAAATAATCAACCACCTGTTTAATGTCAACTCTTAGTCCACTTTCGAACTTTGAATAGTGGGAAAGTTCATCAACTTTCTCATAAAAGTAAGAACAAAATTTTGACAACTCATCAAATTTTGCTACATACTCTCCTACATACATGATTTGTTGACAAAAATTAAGGAATTCAACTTCCTTCCTCTTTTGCAGATCGTCTCGAAAGTATTTTTCAAGAAATTTTTGTTTAAAGATTTTCCAAATAATTTTTCTTCCTTCATATTCCAATTGTTGCTTGGTAAATCTCCACCAATTTTTAACTTCTTCAATGAACATAAAGGAAGTAAATGTAATTGTTTGCATCAATATTTGGGATGAAAATTTTCTCAATTTCTATTATTCATGATTGAACACCATCATGATTAAAACCTCCCTTAATTTTTTGTGGATTGTTCCTGTGAAAGGTTTCTAATCCTTGATTTTCTATGAATTCAACATTTTGTTCTTATTTCATACTTTCCAAGACAATTCTCATTATCTCCAACAATTCAAGTGTAATGTTTGATTCGTTGTGCATATTTTCTTGAAAGAATGAACAATTGCCTTAGTTTTTTTTCTAGATTTAAATTTTTAAGTTTCAATTATTTCTTGAAATTTCTCCTTACTTTAGGTATTAATTTTAGGTTGTGACTTATTCTTAGTCTACTTACACTTTCCCTTTTAAGAAAAAAAAATATAAGAACAAATTATTTGTACTTTTATTTCTTTTAGTAGAGACTCCACACATCATGGAAAATACCATACCCAAGGTCTTGATAGGATGAATTACTCTGAAATTACTAAATGTAACACTCTAATTATTATATAAATAATTGTTATTTAATTAAAAATTGGGAGTAGATTTTTTTTTTAATAATATTGTCTTAGACAAACGTTAAACATAATATAACTTCATAGATATAAACATATGTCAACATTTTACATCTTAGTAATTATTCATAATATATTACAAAAATATATAAGTTTTGTCAAATAATAAGAGTTTTATATCAGAATTGAGAACTATCTATATATTTTATACATTCTAAAGATATTAACACTAAGGTTTCCATGAGTGAACATTCTAAAGAAGATTTCCCAAAATTCTCTTGAACAACTCTCACTAAGTAAGTTCTACTTCTACTCTTACACAGGTACATATGAACAAAAGAAAGACGAAAATGAGTGAGATTTTTATATAAGCCTTAAATATCAATCTTAATAAACTTAACATACAATATAAACAATAGGAGCCTATGAATTGACCTACAACCATAAGATTTAATTTCACTATGATCCACTTTTGATGATTTACTATGAACATCAAAAGTTACTTTAGAAGTGATTAGGTGGTTGAGTATTTCTCATTAAAACATTGATAGAATCATAATTATTTTTCTCGATAATATTGACCATTTATTTGCCAATAATAGAAATATATACCCACTTTCTAACCTTGGCGATGTTGAATATATATCAGATAATACCAAGCCTGACCTATTAATATCCTAGTCTAGGACACTATTCTAAAATATCTAGATATTCATCTACTTAGAAAATATTTTCTTAGACCCTACCATAATCCTTGTCTTTCATCCCATAATGTATCAAAATATGACTTTTCAAACACATATACTCATACATCATTTTAGTCTTAATACCAAAATCAAAGTTTTCTCCTTCTTTTGTTCTTACATGCATTTTTTACTTATTGTTTTCTTGAAACCTATGTCTTTTATGCATGAATGAATTGTTACAATTAATTATTTGGTCAATGTGTAATGAATTTTGTTGAATCAAGATGAATGTTTATGTGTATATGTGTGTATAAATTAAATCTCAATTTTATGAAATTGTATGATGTACGATTCAAGCTATGCATGGTGTGAAAATGTGATCAAGATATAGTATTTTCAGGAAAGGAAATATAATGTTGAGATTGATTAGGATGTGCATTGTTTTGAGATTTGTCTATAGATATCCTGACTCTATTGGTATATTTGAATCACATAGATGAGGATTATCAGGTGGTGAAAGTCGAAAGAGGTTCATATGACTCTGTTTGAGGTTTGAAATACTAGTTGATCATATCGCTTAACCATGCGAATGATGTGATTCATATGTGTGTGAAATTGTGAATTTTATAATAATGTATTATGACACATCCAGACCTCTGAGTTTAATTTAATACATGAATTTTTTAGAAGTAGAGTCAAGTAAACTTCTGATATAGGTGATATTTATTATGAGATTATTTTCATTGTGTTGATTAAAAGTTACAATTACATTGAAAATGTTTTAAATTGTTAGTTTACCTTTTTTTTTCCTAATGTTTGTTTTAAAATCTATAATGATGAGTAGATAATATGATAGGTAACATGACTCCACAACAAACAGATAGAATTTTTTTTTATATTTATAAATTCCTTTTAGATATTTGTTTATACTTTAAATTTTTTATAAAAAGGAATATATTTTATAATAAATTATGAATGATATGTATGTGCGTATATTTAATCATAGACTTATTTACATGATATAGTCTTTCGCAGATATAAATAGGGATGTGACATTGTAATGTAACTAAGGATGTCACACAATCAATAAAAAATTAATATTAAAATTTTGACTACTATATTTATATTTTGTTCCTATTCTCTATCTCTCATTCTAGAATAATCCCTTAAAAATTGTCTTATAATCTACTTTGGTGTTTTTGAAATGTAACAGTCAAAGATTAATTAATTATTAGAATTATGAAAAATAAATATATTTTAAAACTACGTAAGGGTGACTTAATTCCTCTTATTTATTTTCCACACAGGTATAGGCAAATATTGACTGCAAAAAAATTCATTAAAATACGTATCTGACCAAAAAAACTACTTTCGAATATTAATTAAATGGTTCTAAGTCTTGGTCACCTCACATGTAGTTATCATGTACCAGTATCATCATGTAAATACATCGAAGTTCACATCGTTACACTGTTTTTCAATGTTAGTCAAAATTAGTTTTTCTTCCTTATTCGAAGGTGTTATGTTAGAATATTCAGTAATCTGATAATGAAAACGACCACATGCTGAGTTGATTGAGTCACATAAACTAAAACTAAAAGGTAGGCGTTTTTAAATTTAATTCAATGCACCATATTTTTGAAAATAGAGTGAAATGTCTATATATTAATTGGTGAGTGATATTGATTATCAAATTATTTTCTAAACACTTTATTGGTTGTAATGTATGAAAAAGAGATAAATTATTGAAATTTGATTGTATTGATGAAAAGCTACGATTATATTGAAAATGTTTTAAATTATTAGCTTATCTTATTTTTTTCATAATGTTTGTTTTAAGATATGTAATGATAATTTATTACATCTGATCAGATGACATGATAAGTAATAGGACTCCATAATTAGAAGATGAAGTTTCTTTCCTTTTATGTTTATAAATTATTTTTAGATAGTTGTTATATTTTAAAATTCCTATGAAAAAGAATATATTTTATAATACTTTATGAATGATATGTATATATTTAATCATAAACTTATTTACATGATATAGTCTAAAAAGTAATATATTTATATCTTGTTCTTATTATCACCACTCATTTGATTCCTTCTCTATCTCTCATTCTAGAATAATCCCTTAAAAATTGTCTTATAATCTACCTTTGGTGTTTTTGAAATATAACAGTCAATGATTTTTTAAAACTACGTAAGAGTGACTTAATTCCTCTTATTTATTTTCCACACAGGTATAAGCAAATATTGACTGCAAAAAAAATTCATTAAAATACTTATCTGACCAAAAAACTAATTTCGAATATTAATTAAATGGCTCTAAGTCTTGGTCACCTCACATGTAGTTATCATGTACAAGTATCATCACGTAAATACATTGAAGTGTCACATGTTACACTCTCTTTGAATGTTAGTCTACTAATCTGTTCTTTGTTTTTCTTCGTAGTTCCAAGGTGTTATGGTAGAATATTCAGTAATTTGATCATTAAAACGACCACATGAAGAGTTGACCGAGTCACATAAACTAATCCAAACTGAACCGGTCGGTTCAAACCCGCGGCATTTTTGGTGCTATAAACAAACATGCTTGCAGAAGATGAAGAAGAAGCAAACACAGTAGCTTATAGCTTACAACAATGGGACTGAAGGTGCTGACACAGATGCAAGTGACCCTGCTGCTGCTGCTGATTGCGTTCACAAGAACAGGAACTGCAGCAGATGACCAAGCCCTGCCCGGCTGCCCGACCAAGTGCGGAGATGTTTCGATCCATACCCCTTTGGCGTAGGTGTTTCAACTGTCACTGGAAACAACTGTTACTTGGAGAAAAATTTGGAACTCAACTGCACAGACTCAGTTCTATACACAGGTAACGTCGAAGTTAAGAACATAACCCTCCAAGGTCAAATGGAGATGAATTTCTTCGTCTCCAGTATCTGCAAAATCGACATTTCTAACGGAGAAAAAGTAGCCAACAAGTCCATACTCCGAACTGCCTCCTTCACCATTTCCAGCACGGAGAACAAGTTCGTGAGTATAGGCTGCGACACGTACGGGTACCTCAACAGTTACGTCGACCAAGCTGAATACTCAACTGGGTGCTTGACAAGATGCTACAAGAATCAACAGAATTTGAAAAACATGCAGAGGAGTGATGGAACATGTTCGGGCATAGGGTGCTGTCAGGTGGATATACCTCCTGGAATTAAGAACATCAGTATACAAGCAGCCACCTTTGATGATTTCAATTACTCCTCTTCCTATAGCTGCAGCGTTTCGTTTGTGGTGAAAAATGTCGGCTACAGTTTCAAGCTCGATGATTTGAAACAGGTCCCATTCGATAAGATTCCCATGGTCGTTGATTGGAGTGTTGGAAATGATGCATGTAACGTTTCCATGGATAATAAGTCTAACTATGCGTGCACCAGTGATTATAGCGTTTGCGAGGACCCTCCCTCTGCCAGTCGAAATGGCTACCTATGCAAATGTAAACCCGGGTTTGAGGGCAACCCTTACCTTCCCCATGGTTGCACAGGTAAATTACGCTAACCTATATATTATATTGCTTTTGATTTATCTTATTTCAATTGTCTATAGGTATTTTACAAAAGAAAACTTCTACTTTGACACTTCTCTTCATCCATTATTTCTATTTGATTATTTGTGTTTGGCCTTTGTAGACTCTTCAGAATGTAACGCGGGCAAACACAACTGCTTAAGAGCGGAGTATTGTCGTGAAATTCCTGGGTCTTTTCAATGTTCATGTCCTGATGGAGAAATCGGAAATGCAACAAACGGAGGTGTTGGATGCCATCCAAAGGAGAAGGGTGATGTATTTATCAAAGTCGTCATTGGTAAGCAATTATTACTATTAGTGTTCAAGTATTGGTGTAAGTCTTTAAGAATCAAAAAGTTAAATAATATATAAAAAAATATACATAACTAATATCTTAAATTTTGAATCGAAGATGGTGTAATTATTTTATATAAATTGAACTATTTTTTTATTTTTATTTTACCTCCCTAAATGTTTTCCTTTCCATTTTTTCAATAAGTTAGATATCTAATATCTTAGATTTTGAGTTTTGATTCCTTCTCTCTATTTTTCAAACACTAATAAATTTCTTTAGAGTTTTGTTTTTCTTCCCTTTTGGCAAGACATTAAATTTTCATGGGTTTTGCCTTATTCATATTTAAATGTATAACAGGAGCAGGTGTAGGATTAACTGCTCTATTTGTGGGGGTTTCTTGGCTGTACTTGATGCACCAGAAAAGGAAACTCCTCAAACTAAAAGAGAAGTTCTTTCAGCAGAACGGGGGCATCATTCTAAGACAGAAACTCTCTGCAAGAGGTGACTCGTCTCAATCCGCCACAATTTTCAGTGCTGAGGAACTGAAGAAAGCCACCAACAATTTTGATGAGAGTTTAATCATCGGTAAAGGAGGTTATGGAACAGTTTTCAAAGGAGTTCTCTCAAACAACGAAGTTGTGGCTATCAAAAAGTCCAAAATAGTGGACAAGAGCCAGGTGGAGCAATTCATCAACGAGGTCATTATACTGTCACAAATCAATCACAGGAATGTGGTCAAACTGTTTGGTTGTTGTCTAGAGACAGAAGTTCCTTTATTGGTCTATGAATTTGTTAAAAATGGCACCCTTTTTGATTATTTGCACAAGCAAGGCCAGGTGCCTAATGCATGTTGGAAAACGCGTCTAAGGATTGCCACAGAAGCAGCTGAAGCTTTGTCATATCTACACTCGGCAGCTTCCATACCCATCATCCACAGGGATGTGAAAACTGCCAACATACTCTTAGATGAAAGTAACACAGCCAAAGTTTCTGACTTTGGAGCTTCACGATTGGTTCCACTTGACCAAACCGAAATAGCCACAATTGTGCAAGGAACCTTTGGCTATTTAGACCCAGAGTACATGCAATCAGGCCAATTGACTGAAAAAAGTGATGTGTATAGCTTTGGGGTAGTGCTTGTGGAACTGCTAACTGGGGAGGAACCTTTCTCTTTTCAAAGGGCTGAAGAGAAACGAAGTCTTACCCTTCACTTTCTTTGTAGCTTGGAAGAGGATCACCTGTTTGATGTTGTTCAGATTGGTATTGTGGATGAAGCAAATAAGCAGGAGATTATGGAGGTTGCTGTTCTTGCTGCCAGGTGCTTGAAACTTAGAGGGGAGGAAAGGCCTAGCATGAAGGAAGTGGCAATGGAATTGGAGGGAATAAGGCTTATGGACAAACACCCTTGGGTCAATACAAGCCGAAATTTGGAGGAGACTCAATACTTGCTTTGTGAGGCACAAAGCAGTCGTGAACATGGTGTTAGTAGTGGCCAACAAAATACTGGATATGATAGCTTGAGAGAATTTGAATTAATTGACTTTGGTAATGGCAGATGATCAACGCACCCGGCATAAACAATATGCATTCCTACTTCAGGATCTTAGTTTTCTTTATTTATTGTTGAGTTAGTCTGATTACATTATAATTTTATTCTAGTTTATGTATATGTGGATAAGATTTTGTAATTATTTACTTTTTATGTCAATTCATTAATGTAAAAGATGCTTTTTATTTGGATGTTCAAGATTAATTATTTTAGGTAAGAGTACAATGTAAACGGAAATTTACGTCAAATATAATATTTGACGTAAAAAAAATGCATATCTAGTTGGACTACGAGCTAGTCGGTGTGAATGGATATCAATAAGACAAAAAAGAGGGGTGCAAGTAGTAAAAATAGGGTGCATGTATTCAATGGGGGTGTAACTAGTAAATCAGGGATGCATGTATTAAAGAAGGGGTGTATATATTAAATGGGGGATACAACTAGTAAAAAGGAGTGCAAAGAGTAGGACATGTATTAAATAGGGGTGAAAATAGTAAAGAGGTGGTGCATATATTAAAAAAGGATGCAAGTAGTAAATCAATGATGAATGTATTAAGGCAAAAACTTCTTGCACCCTATCAATAATGATATGCATCTCATCAAATTTTTTAAATTTCAAATCTACCCTCGTCTTTTATATTTGACAGAGGTAGGTTTTTAGTGGTGGTGAATTTCGGGTGCGTTGTAACATTTTGCTCCGACGAAACATAATTGAAGTGTCACAACATAAATGGTATAGGTAAGTGGTTTAATGATTTTTTTCTTAGGTTTTGCAAAGAATGGAAGGTGAATATTTCTGAAAATCAGGTTTCCAAAATAAGTTATGAAATTGTGATTCTGTAATAAAAAATGAAAGGTGTGAAATGAGTTATGGAAAGGGAATTTCGAAATACAAAAGTTATATTCCGAAATAATTTTTTTGTTAATACAAAACTTGTATATTGGAATTGGTTTTCTGGAAAGCAAAATTTATATTACAGAAAGGTCATTCCGAAATATAATTTTTTATATTATGAAATGTTTTTTTCAAAATATAAATTTTTCCTCCTCCTCTAATGTATTTATAGAATCTCTTTTTCGTCATCTTTCTGAAGTAGACTTTTCAGAATGTAAAAAAGGTAAAAGGGTAATTTTGTTGTTTTAATGCTGTGATGGTGCATGTCACTGTTGACCGGATGCAGAAAGTTTTTGCCATGTATTAAAGAGAGAGTGCAACTAATAAAAAGGGGATATATGCAATAAAGAGGGGTGCAATTAATAAACCGGAAGTGCATGCAAAAAAGAGAGGTTCATTGAGTTGGGCCCTAGCCCAATTGTTGTATCCCAGTACGTTTCGATTTTCGTGAGATAGAAAAATATTAGATGATAATAATAAAATGAATTAAAAAATATATCACTTTAAATTATACGGAATAAAATTTAAATTATAAAAATCAACTAATTAAATTCTAAATTAAGTAATTACATTGGACATCTTTCTTCAAACTAATGTCCATTTTAAGTTCCCATCGAATTTGCATTCTCCCACCGCTATTTTTTTATGAAGCTCAAATTTTTAATATGATTATTTATAATTTTTTTAAATACTCTTTCTTAGAAAAAAAAGAAGAAGATAGATGTATTACTTGACATTGATTATATAAATAAATAACTTAATCTTGGTAATGTAAATGCTGTTTGTTTCACCATTTACTGTTTCTTTTTGAATGTAAAAAATAAGAAAGTAGTTATGTATGTTTATTGACGTAAAAGAAAATTAGAAATCCATTCTATACGTTTTGTTTTTCAAATGTACGAAGAGAAAGAAAAAAAATATTTAAAAAGGAAAAGAGAAGAACTGAAAATATAATGAACAGAGTACTTTGATAATTTTTTAAAAATAAAATCACCAATTAAAAAATTTTGAAAATATTTTTCTTTAAAAATAATCTTTATATTGAATTAAAACTGTTAAATTAAAATTCATTCTTTACTTATTTTAATAATAACAAAATTTCAAATACAGTGGAACAAATTATTCAAATATAAAAAAGCTAAACAAATTTTTTAGAAAAAAACTGAAAAACTAACCTTGGATTGTGAAAAAAAGGAGTCACTTGGTAATACAATTAAAACTTAAAACAAATTGATGATTCATAAAAAAAAAATAACAAATGAAAGATTTAAATAAATATTATCATTTATGACTAATTATTCTTTTGAGTTAATTATGGGGTAAAATGAGTTTTTAACAATTGAAAGAAAAAAAGAAAAAACAGCAAGAGTAGTATACAACTTTTCATGTAGCTATAACAAATGCCAACTAAAATAACAAAATCATAAAATCAATACACATGAAATATTTATACTCACAAAATCAATACACATGAAATACTTACATTGACTATGTTCATATCTCACCAACGGATTACCAGGTTCATACTTAACAAACATAATCAAATCTACATTAACTACTCACATACAGTTAAAGGAAAGTTTTTAATGTTACTTTAAAGATGATAAATATCAATCACAGATTATGTACCTTTAATTGGTGATTGATGCTATACAAAACTTTAAGATGTTATTCAGAACTGAACTTTGAATGTAGATACAAAGTGAGATGTTAAGTGAACAATGAAAAGTGTCTAATAAAGAAATTCCTTGAGTGAAAGAAATAAAAAACTTTATAATGAAGTTTGAATTCAATATAGTAATATAATCACAAAACTGACTCTTCATAACTAGATACTTTGGATTAATGATAACAGACACTTTATATACTAAATATTAATTATGATAAATTTATATAAAAAGTAAGAATTTCTTTTTATAAATGATAAATTTATCATCTTTAAATTAAAGAATAACCAACAATTTCTATTAGGTAGAATGATGACACACAAATTCATATAATATAAATTAATATCTATAATACTAACTTTATATATATATATATATATATATATATATATATATATATATATATATATATATATATATATATATATATTTATATATATATTTGTTAGGTATTCAAGTGTGAGTATAAGTCCCACATTTAATAGGAATGAGAAAGTTGAGCATACAAGAAAGAAGATCCGCAAACATAATGTCTTAAGGTTTTTTGTTAAAGGTGATGTCATTCCTTTATATGTGGTATGACTCAGTTCTCAAGTTTGAGATCTCCTCGGTTTCTCCCTCGGATTCTCCCAGCAAGTAGTATCAGAGCCGTTGGTTTACGGCTTGGGTCAGTACAGTTTGACCCTATATCGAAAGTCTTCCTAATCGAGGTTTCAGGCAAGTGTGTCCCGTATAAGTGTATGAACGGCAGTATATGTAAGGGGTCATGAGTAATGTACTCGGGTTTGAGAATGCTTTCGCTCGAGGGGGAGTGTATCAATGTGGAGGAAGGGACTCTCCCTTGAAGGGAGAGATTGTTAGGTATTCAAGTATGAGTCTAAGTCCCACATTGAGTAAGAATGAGAAAGTTAAGCAACATATAAAACAAGAAGATTCGCAAATCTAATGTCTAAGGTTTTTGGGTTAAAGATGGTATCATTCCCTTAATATTGCTCAGTTCTCATTGTTTGAGATCTCCGGTTTCTCCCTCGAATTCTTCCAATATATATATATATATATATATATATATATATATATATATATATATATTTTATAATTAAAATATATTTAATATTATTAAAATAATTTTAACTGATTTTAATATTTTCTATAAAATATTATTATATATCATCAAAGTTTATAATAATTTTACATATACTACACTATAAAAGATTATAAAATATTTTATGTGATATTCCGGCGATTCTAATAGTATTTCATATTCACCCACACTAAAATCTTGCTTGTAGTGTGTCCCCTCTGAACCTTAAGACTAGATAGGGATTGACGGTGAGTTATTTTTGACATGGAGGTGCGGAAAGTGCCGTGTTAAGTCGTAGTTCATAGGATTCTGTGGTTGCTGCTTTATTACACTGATATTTCTTCCAATAAAAAGTTTATTTGATAACACCAAACGTTGGATTACGAAAAGATCACCGACAGAAATAATATTTCGATTATCCGAGTCATTTGCTTCTTCTTTTATCTCTGTACATAATATTGTTTTGTTATTTCAGTACCTATCCGTACTTCCTTACCCATTTCTGGAATATCAGAGTGCGTTTCTTGGTACGAGAGAAATGTGGTCGATCTGTTGCAACCGATCATGAGATTTGTAATATTTTAGTGTACGTGATTTTAATATACTTTCATTCTAATTCAGTAGACTAATGTTGCTGACGTTAAAATGATTGTAATATTGTCTTCTTTCCTTTACGTATACACGTGAGTTTTTAGTTAGAGATGTTGGTTTGAAAAAAAAAATAGTAAAAAAGGTCTTGTAATTTTAACTGAAAAGTTAATGAAACTACTCTTAGAATTCTTACATAATTGTTGATGATAGTGGTCTTGTTGGAAATTATATTCACCCTTCTCCCCTCCATTAAAGAAAAATATAAGATTTTTTTTTCAAGAGAAAATTGCATATAATTCAAAAAGGTCTGGATAATATATGTTATTCAAGCAAATTTATTCACTATTAAAATTATAAAATAAATTTAGATTATTATGAGACCCATCAGAGCACTACTTCAAAATAATATAATAAATATAATTAACCTAGAAGAAAATAAGAAATCAAATTAGACTTAAATATTGAATACTCTAATTTAAAGGTTTTCTAAGTTCTCGGTTAAAATATTTAGAGGTGGAATGTTAGGCTGAATAAAATATTTTTCATTTTTCATTTTTTAGATTAAACTTGTGACCATAATAGAAAAACGAGAGAGATGTTATGACATCACATTGTGGCAAAAATAATGTGATTTTATTTTTTATTTTAGTTTTTACTATTTGAACATGAACACCTCGAGATCATTATTCTTAGTAAATTATAATGGTTAAATTAACTCAAGTGATATGATATAATTAAGTTCATTTATCTAAAATTTGATTTAAATGATATAATGTTAATTAAGTTTTTATCTATCTATAATATAATTTAGATGATATAGTATTAATTAAGCTCACCTATCCATAAACGTAGACACTGCCTCTACAGTTATGGTCACACAACCTCATAATTGGGGTAATAGACACCCTATAATTGAAGCCATTCTGCTTCCATAGTATGGCCATAGAACTCCATAAGTTTTACCTCAACACCCCTATAATATAGCTTTGATCCCTTCAACAATGACTTTGACGTTAGCAATAAATCGAGCATATTATTTATCTAAATACTTACGGTCTAAAGAGGTATTTCCATACTAAAATTAACATTAATCATGCAGTTAATAATAACTTCAAAATATATTATTACGCAAAATAAATAAAAAGTACATAATAATAATATAATAGTACGTTGAACCAAATAAAATGATGGAAATATTCTTCAATTTATGTTATTTTAGTTCATAGATGAGGTACCTTCAAAATATTAATAGAAAAATTATAATTTAATATTACTGTTTATAAACTACATCTATTTGACAATTTTTTTACTTAATAAAATATTATATAATAATAATTTATTTTAATATTTATATCTACACTTATATCGGTCTGAGTTATTTAACGAAAACATCGATATTGGACTCTACTGTGGTAGTGTCATGTCAAGACTGGTTTTTAATTGACATATGAAATAATAGCATTTCAAAAAGAAAATTTATTATTTGTGTTTCGAAAAGGAAGCTTCTGAAAAAGACATGAATACACAAATATAATAAATTAATTTTTGTTGGTAATGTTTCGACAAAATTATAGTTCACCAAAGTTAACCTTACTTGGACAAATTACCAAGGGTTTGTTGTTTTTGAAATGTTGCATTGGTCATTAATATTTTTATGCCATACTTTCTGATAATAATGGTTATTTATTATGAATTTTAAACACGGATATCATACTGCTAATAAATCTTTAGTATAGTAAAACCAATAAATGGGTGGTTTGAATACTAATATATTATTAAAAAGCATTATTTTTTTTCAAACTATTTAATAAGATAATTTAATATTTAATATGATAATTATCAATATTTGCTTCTCTTGTTTTTATAAGAAGGACTATCAGAGGAATTCAAATTACTAATAATACTTAAACATTTGTATTAAATTTTAAATAGGAAATTTAGACTAAATCCTAAATTACATTTTACTCAATACAATATACCGTATCTGCTTCCATCCAAGTTATCTCAAATCCCTCCAAGCAAACAGGTTGCAAGAAAAAATTAATTTATTACACAACAAATTTTGCTTTTTTTTTTAATGCTTTTATCTATGCACTCAATGTATAATAATATGATAGAAAAATCATAGTACAATAATATTTATTTCATCAAAAGTGTGATAAATAATTTATTGGAAAGAAATAGTTGGGGTAGAATAATCATATAGTACAAAAATATTTATTTCATCAAAAGTGTGACAAATAATTTATTGAAAATAAATAATTGATGTCAATCCCTATTTTTATGCATACTCTCACTTGACACGACAGCATCCTAATCTCTTGTGCACTTCTCAACTTTACAGAAGAATCTATCAAATTCAAGTGTTTTATTAAATTGATTTAATTTAACCTTTTAAGCAAAAAATATGGTATATGGTGTCGTGATTTTTAATGGTTAAGAAAAATTATAAATTTCAGATATTTGATGTTGAAAATTAAAATAAATAATTTTCTTAATTATAATGAATTAGTTAATTGAATTAATATGTTTAGTGAAAAGAAATTTTTTTCATTAAATGTCGTTTAAGATATTTTTAAAGACCAATAAATATATTAAAAATAATTATCTTAATAAAATATATATAAATTTAACCTTAATTTATTCCCCATTATAATTATAATATATATGAAGTAATTAACTATTAAATAAAAATATAATTAACAAAACAGTGATTTATAACAGTGTCTTAAATTTTGAAATTGGTGATTAAATAGAAACAAAATGTAAGAATAGAAAGGAAAGAAAGTTAAGAAGATGAATGTTAGAAATGAATCTCTACAATGTTCTTCTAGTATTGGATTAAATAGTTCTGCAATGATAGAGATAAGTGTTGAATTCTGCAAGATGTGTAATGACGATAGAGATTGGAATGCACTCAAATGTCCATTCTGTACCACTCTTCAACTTTCTCATTCATTTCATTTATTTCGTTTGATTTTTTATTGGTTTCCAGCTTCAAAAAAATCCTCAGTCAATAATACTTGTAATTTTATTTTTTTTTAGTTTTATCACATTATATCATTTTTTTTTAATTTTTTTCTTTAATATGAGAGAGTTTTAATAAATTTTTATTTAATTATTGATAAAAAATACTTTCAGGATGGAAAAACATTTTTTTTATGATCAGAATTTTAAATTTTATGCCACCTTATAATATTCTAAGAGGAAGTTTTACAAAATTCAAATGTTAAATTTAGAACCCTAAACGTATATATCCAGACGGAAAAAAAATAATTGAAAAAAATTAAAAAGTGTTTAGTTAAAAAATAAAATAAAAATAAAGAAATATAAAGATGTAAGAAAAATAAATAATAAATAATTCAATAAATTTAATAACTTTTAGAATGATTTCTACTCCTTTTTTTTTTTCATTATGATTTTTTCTATCTTCTCTTTCCTATCAACCAAAGTTAAAATTTAATTGTTTCAATTTCAAAACCTTCACGCTCTAGTATACTCACTTTATTACTTAGATTTAAAATTAATTTAACTTTATGATGAATAAAAAAATTATTTTGTGTATATATTTAACTATATCGAAGCGATATTTTCAAAATTGAAACTTTGTAACTATATACACAATCCAATAATAGCTTATTATAAATGGCTAAATAATCCTAATTCAATTTCTTAAATACCTATTAAAAGAGAAAAATAATATAGAAAAGAAATGAAAGATAAGATTATTTAGATTAATGCAAATTAAATTAAATGTAGAGAGAAGAATGAAAAGTTGGTTGTTGAATTGATTGACATGATAAAATAAAATAAATTGCATCAATTGAGAAATATATTAAATTATTAAAATTTTCTTAAAGGATAATTAATTTTAAAATAATTATTTTAAACAATTAAAATAATACAAATATATTTAAATAATCATATATAATTTATTTTCCACATATAAATTTAAAATTAAAACACAATAAAATTAATCTATAATTTAATTGATTAAATTTATTGTTTATAAAACTAATTATTAAATATTAAAATCATTTACTTATAAAATATTAAATTCTAATTGTTTAATTTATTATTGTAATATTATTTATTTTAATGATTCATTACATTATAATTTTAAAGTAAATATTTTATTATATTTATTTAAACCATATATTGTATTTTCACAAATTTAAATAAAAGTTAAATATACAATTTTATCTTGTTTTTTTAAATACTCTTTTTATGTTTTAATTTTCGCGTTTCTTCGGTTTCAGCGCTCCTTGTATTTCATTGTTGAAAACAGACAACAGACAACGTCCAGAATTAACTCTCCTTTGAATACTCTACTTTACACTCCAGATAAGATAAGAACATATGGAAGAAAATTAATTAATATATTATTGTATATGTTCAGTAAGAAAAACAGATAAATCATTTTTTAAAAAATAGTAACATTTATTATTCTATATTTTTATATATTTTTCTTTAACCAGTCACTTTAATATTTGATATATGAACATATTTAATCTTCTTTATCACATAAAAGTCTGAAACAACTTGCATGGCTTCTCAACTAACACTATAATTGCTGAATGGATCCGTACATGTGAATTGTCAGTGTGATTATTGCATGTCTATCTGCCTCAATGTGCACACTTCAATAAAACCAAAACAATTAATTTGTGTTATTCAACAGAAGAAAAACAAAACGAAAATAATACTATAAACGTGATAGTTATTTTACTTTTTTTTTTATCTTTTTTATTTTCTACAATCAAACATAAACTTTTACTTCTTACTTAGTTTCTGCCCATCATTTTTATTTCCATTCTTCCTCTAAGAAATTTACACTGCCAAAATATTGATACACAATAAAAATTAGTGCAAACCTTATAAATGGATATTATGAATTATTTTTTTTCTAGGGAATAAAATAATTTCTATTCTTAATTTTTCATCAAGAGACCGAGTGGACAATTGTTATCAACTCATGATTTTTTTTCTGTGTACTTCTTAATACCATAGTTAAAAGTAAACTGTGTAACAACCTAAAAAATCTGTCATTTGAGTGAAATGGTAGAAGTGGAATGAGCACTTGATTATTATATTATTAAACTAAAAACGCGTATTTATAGAAAAAGTAAGTAGTCAAGTCTCATTTCAACTCAAGTCATTATCTCTCTAAAACCCTTAACCTCTTTTCCTCTGACTTCTCTCTAAGTCTCTGCTTCCATACCTCATCAGTTTCTCAAGCGGAGCCCACCGTTGGACTCGTGGCGGAGAATAGAGCAAGTCCATCCAATCAGAACCTCCGTTAGAGTAAGTTGATTTTCTGCCCATTTCCCTTAGAGCAGATTTAGGTTTTTATTTTTCCTCTGCTTACTGAGCTCGCATGTGGCATCTGAGCCATCAGACGGTGCCTCTGTGAGCTCAGTTTCCTAGTGTGTTAGTCTGATCGTTGATCAGAGGTCCTTTGGTGCAGATTCGAGTTCC
>Ga0209700_106346_pt1 | contig 18448 bp, 11 predicted proteins | sample SiratroredBW_FD_187528 | JGI IMG/M metagenome (GOLD analysis project Ga0209700, IMG submission 187528) | Root nodule microbial communities of legume samples collected from California, USA - Siratro red BW (SPAdes) (version 2) | ecosystem: Host-associated > Plants > Roots > Nodule | place: USA...
TTTTCTGATTTTTCTTTTCTATATCTCATCTATTTTAGAATCTGATAATATCCTGTACTAAATAAAGAGTTACTAACCGAACAGAATCTAAAACAGAATAAGTTCAAATTTACTCTAAAGATCCTTTATTCTCAATTTTTTCTTATGTTTTTGTCATCAATTTTAATAGAAATATTTGAGAAAAATATTTCTTTCAACTTAATTAAGATTATATTGAAATTTGATTTTGTTCTGATAACTTGTTCTAGATCCCTAGAGATTGGGTTAGTGCCACTAGCTAGTTTGGAAGAATTGTTTTGGATATCATCATCAGGGGAGCTAGGAACTTGTTTTTATGCTATTTAGTTACTTTTAAATGGTACTCTAAGATAGAAAACTTGAATATGTGATTATCAGTGCTCAAGTCTTTCTTGCAGGTCTGACTGGTCCTTAAGCACTAAATGAGTTTGATTGTTTATCTTGACTTAGTGTGATTAATTTGAACTGTTTTGAGTAATGATGTTAGAAAGTATCATGCAAGAACTTTTAATTGTTGTTTGATGGGTTGAATATGAATTGTGATAAGACTTTGATATGTTTTAAAAGTTTGAGACCAGTTATTGAATAAAATATATCTTTATACATGATTGATTGAGGAATTGTTTTTGAATGAAGGTGAATTATTTTGATTGAGAAATGATTTTGAAAAATATAGAGATGAATGATTTTGATAAAATTTAGTAGATATATATTGTTCTAGTGGTAAATAAGTTCTTGGATGATATTTTTGATGAAATATTTAATCTTATATTGTGGGAACATGTCAGAATAGTAAATTTTGACAATTTAGTAGTTAAGTATTGTTTTGATGATGGAAAGATTCTTGTATACTATGATTTGTGATTCAATGGTATGTGTTGATGTTAATGATTGAATGATGAAGTTGATGTCATACATTTGGGATAGTGTATGAGTTATGCTTGTTTGTGGATATTAAGTATAGCACGCCTATATTTAACAAATATCCTCTAGCTTTACTGATGATCTAAGTCACGTAGACTAAGATGTAGATTAAGATATCAGGCGGTGAGAAGCTGATGAGGGAGCTCATACACACTGGGACTGCTGGTAGACACTCAGTATTGAATGTTTGAACTTACCCTGATCCTTTCTCTTAAATTCATTGACAATCTAAGTTTTGGGTATTGGATTATAGTCCTTTCTCTTAGATTCGCTGGCAATCTAAGTCTTCAGTATTGGATTAGTCATTTCTTTTAAATTTGCTGAATCAAAGTATTGGGTATTGGATTAGGTGTTAGTCTCTGGTTGGGCATACTTAATGGATCTTATGTGTGACCTATATGTGTGATATGGTCCATGTGTGGCCAATACCTGTGATGTGGTCCATGTGTGGCCAATGTGTGTGATGTGGTCTATTGATGTATGATGTTTGATATGAATACTTGAATGAAAATGTATTTAGTATTGAAACTTTGTATGTTAGTCTTTTAAGAAATTCTTACCAATAACTACCTAATATGGTTTGCTCTTTTTGCATGTATTAAATATGTTATAAAATTTTCTTTTTACTAGCTTACCTTTGCTTTTAATATTATTTTGTAAACTGCCATGATGATTATATTCAATGTACATGAGCAGATACAAATGCAGGTGTAAGAGTATATGAAAGATTGTAAACTTTATTTTAGAATTTGTTTCCAACAAATGAACAGATACAAATGCAAGTGTAAAAATATATGAAAGATTGTAAACTTTATTTTAGAATTTGTTCCCCTTTGTTGGAGTCACTATACGTTATACAATATATATATATATATATATATATATATATATATATATATATATATATATATATATATATATATATATATATTTGGGATATTACATTTTTAAGAGATACAATATCATGTTTTATGTTGAAAAAGGAAATATTTGCTTCCATTTTACAAAATGCATGTATATTTCATTTTATTCTATTTTACATTTTGCTAAAAAATATTATGTCTAAAATATTCCTTAAACTCTCGTATCTTGAAAGATTTATATATCACAGTTTTTTTCTTATTTTAAAGTGTAAGCCCTTCTCTTTAATAGATAAAAACTACACATTTTAATCGTTGTTTTATTTTCAATAAAAAAATCTAATAATTTCTATTAAAGATTTTTTTATAAAAAAAAGAATCTTGTTAATTTTTTAACCTTTTTGTTTTACCAAAATATATGTTAATAAATTATTTTATTTTTATAATGTATTTATGTTTCTAATTTGCTTTTTGTTGAATGTTATCTATAGTCCTTTTATTACTAGGAAAAAAAAAAATAGGTTTTGTACGTTTAACTATTGATGCGTAAAAAGGAAGCAATGTTATGAAATCGATCTACCGTTAATATTTTGCAATAACAAGACATATAAATTATTAATATAGTATGATTTTTTTAAAACTGAACTTAACTCAGATTCTTTAAATCAGACTTTTTTTAAGCAGTGTTCCATGCTTTAAGTTTTATAGGTAGATCTTCTGCATATGATAAAAATATACATAAATAAATTAAATTCTTATTTTTATATGTATTTGTTTAACTATCTTTAATTTTGAAAATAAAACAAAATGTATAATATTACAATACTCATTACATATTTTTTTTATCTTTAATATATAATAAGTGAATGTTTAGGACTTATTCAAGTTGAATGAGTATTTATTTTAATCTTCAAAAAAAAAAAGTTGGAGTATGTTTATCATCCCATAAACTCTATTTCTTTTAACTCAAATATACTTATACAATTTCATTCAAAATCAATTGCACAACACCAAATAGCATGATAGAAACTCATGGGAATTTATGATATAAAAGTATATACCAAAACATATATTTGAATTAATCAATATTAATTAATTTATTGCAATAATTAGAAATTTAAAACGGTTACAAATTTAAGTAACTAAGTTTTTTAATTAACCAAATCATATCTATTGTAATTATTTAAATTAATCAATATTTATTGAATAATGATATATTAAGTATTAAAAGTACTTCAACAAATATACCAAAGGCATCTACAAACATCTCACTTTTTGAGAACTTCTAAAAAATATTAAATCCAAATTACCCAAGGATTAAAGACTCAACAACTTCAGGTTTATGAATTATTATTACTAATTGCCATTTAAGCAGAATTTATTCAAATTTATCAAGTGCTTTATGAATAATTCATTTCCAAAGGGTAAAGGTTTAGGCCTAATGATAGTTTGTAAAAGTATGCGTTAGTGGCACATTTATCTTCTTGTCTTATTTTGGAATAATATACAAATCTGGTTTATTAACTCAATTTAAGCTATATACCTATAAACTTCTGGAGATAACTTTTTTTATATCAAAAAAGATATTATTTTTTAAAATAATAATTTTAGAAAAATTTCAAAGAGTGACTAAAATGATATGGTTGGTAAAAAATATTCATATAAATTTCCTCATAATTAGAAAGAAGCGTGACACTTTTACTATAAAATTTCATTACTTATCACATTAAATGATTTATTTAAAGTAATATATTTTTACTGAAATAAAAAAAATTGAACTTGAAAAAGTTTGGTTTTTCACTTTTGGAATAAGAAAAATTCATCAGAAACAATTAAAATCACTTAAAGAACAAGATTATTTGAATATATATGTTATTAAAACACAAAGTATGAAAACTAACATTGGTATTTTCTGAAAACATAAAAAATGTCCTTGTTACAAACGTCATGCAGTAGTGTAATGTTTGTTAATTAAATAAAATTGAGATTGTAATTCACAAGTTACATTTTAAGCGTTTTCTGATTCTTCTTTTAATTTTATGTTGTTATGGCAAATTGAGTGTTTGTAATTTAAAAACTAGCACATTCATTTATTGAAAAACTATCAATTTACCAACTTGATTACGTGTTAGAGACCAAACAGATTTGTTTAGTATTTTTAACTCTAATTTTATACACAATATATATATATATATATATATATATATATATATATATATATATATATATATATATACATAATTTCTTCATTTTATACCATATTTTATGTTTTATTTTATCTTTAATTATATTTTAAAATTTTAACATTTTAAATCACTAAATATCTTATATATGCAATACAATAATAAAAAAAATAGATATAGAAACTAAAAACACCTACACATAAAATATAAAAAATAATATAAATATTACACTTAAATGAATTTTTTAAATTTACAGATTAACATAAATATTAAATTTAAATTATTTGTATCTAAATTAAAAAATTAATATACAAACACGGAAAAAAATACAACTTACTAACATAGAAAGAAGGATCAGAAAGTAAGAACTTCAATTTATATAATTAACCAGACTTATTTCTAAATACATGAGGAGTTCATATATATATATATATATATAGAGAGAGAGAGAGAGAAAAAAAAAGAGAGAGAGAGAAACTATATGATATTTTCTCATACGGATTTTCATGTTGTGGTTAGAAACCCTACCTTCCTCTCATCTTTCCTGAACAAACCAAAGTTTTTTATGACGATTTCAACCTAAGCAAATGCAAAGACTTCCCTTGGAGCCATCTTTGACACAGGAAGCACTCATAAATTTTTGACCCAGAATCTTCTTGCACTGAGCAATGCACTCAGAAAGGGTGCAAGGATTGACTGGGATCGCAAATGCAGAATCCACGGGTTGTGCCTCCAAAACGAACATAGCCAGAACTGTCATCACCAAGGTCATAGTCAACATTTTTGCCAAATTCCCTGCCATGAAATCTTCAAAAGTTTCTCTCTTGAAACTGATTTGATTTGGTGAATTGTGATGTGCAAGAAACAATTGGTTCATCCATATTTATAGACATCATAATAGGCGTATCTACTGCTATTAACTGCTTTATGGATACACGCATTCTCACAAACGTTTAGATAACTGATAAAAGAAATTTTGTATGCATTTGTATTAAAGTAAGATTGCCTTCTTGATGGGACTTTTCCATTTTTTAACGAAAGGGTTTTTTCAAGTACTTTTCTTACATTTAAAATCTTGCTCCAAAAAATTATTCACCGAGAAAACCGCATTGCCATTATATTTCCAAAACAATATACAGTATTTGTTCCGACCAAAGAGGGTAGGGACTCTTGTATTAAAACATTTAGTCGTTTATTTTTCTATAGGTTTGTCTCATTTTATAGTTGGTTTTTCTTCTACGATAGGATTAGGTTTGTTGAGGTAGGGTTCCCAGTCCTTAATTTTCTGTGTTATGTCTTAATCAATCAAATTTGTATTATTATATTGATTTGATCGTCTTAATGTAGTAATCCTTTTATAATATTTGATATTGGTCTTGAATTAATCAACATTTATGAGTAAATCATGAACCTCTCAATTGTACGAGAAATTTATTATGGAGATTTTTAATTCTTTCTATATTGGGCATAATGATCATGTGACCTAATACCACGTTGATATGAAAGCTAACATATGAATTAATTATATTTATGAGTAAATCATGAACCTCGTAATTGTAAGAGAATTAATTATGGGGATTTTTAATTTTTTTTATATTGGGCATAATGATCATGTGACCTAATGCCACGTTGATATGAAAGTTAAAATATGAATTAGACTCATAGTAGTACTACATTTGTTCTAGGTTTTTTAAGTATAAATAGTTTATTATAAATCACAAAATAACTTATAAATTTAAGAAAAATCTTTATGGACCAAAATCTTTAACTTCCACCTTTATAAAATTATTATTCACTTTACTCCTAAACCTAACAGAAGATCTATATAGAAAGTATTTAGTATTTCAAAATACAACTTAAAATTACACTTTATATATATATATATATATATATATATATATATATATATATATATATATATATATATATATATAAAATTTTTTACAAGCAGAGAGGAAAAAATAAACATGATCTCTTCCGAAAGTTGCTTTTGTATTTGTATTTACATTTGCTTTTATCAAACACCAACATACAAAACTATATAAAATACACATTAATTTATACATAAAAGAATATTTAATAGATAAAATATCAAAGACTTGTATTAAATATATCATATTAGAGATTAACATTTAATTCAATACAAGACTCTTAACAAGTAAACCTATGAGTAAGGGATCAAGATAAATTTATTACAATTTAAGTTGCACATATGCAATGTCACTGGATGCAACAACTCTCTATCAGCTTTTCACTACTTGATATCTTAGTCTATATTATAATATAGATGTCTTTACTTAATACACAACTAAAAAATTTGGTTCACATCTTATTTCATATTCTTGACCCTAAATTTATATAATTCTTAACAACCATTTTAATACAACATAACTCATTTAAACAAAAACCACAAATCAATTAAAAATGTAAATTAATATTATATTTACATTTATATTAAACATTCACGTTCAATCCATTATAGAGACAAAAAGAACTATGAAAAAAAAACATTTAACTTGGGTGAAAATTGTCTTGTTTGAGCGAAAATCTATGTGAGAACAAGAATTGAGTTTCAACTTGCATGAGTAAAATAGGATCGAAAACAAATGTTGATTTTCAGTTCTATTTTTGATTGAGCAAATATCCTTCACTAGAGCAAAAAAAGGATCGAGAGCAGAGTTTGGTTGACGAAAAATATCAGAAAATCAACTTCATAAAGCATAACCAAACCCATTTAAAAAGTTATATCTCCAACCAATTTAACAAATATAACTTTCAAACTAATTTAAAATAATTAGTACAATCATAATTTGCTCAAATATCATCCTTTACTCATTTCAATTTAGTCTTAATATTTCAAATTCAATATATATTTTCATTCACATCAAACTCATAAACTAATATATGGAAAACGGTAGGAACTAACTCTACTAATCTAAACCATATTTAAAACTGAAGTTAAGAAACTCTCTACCTTAACATGCATAATCTAATTATTATATATATCAACTTCTTAATAAGAGTATCATATTAGGGTTTAGGGTCTTAATAAGAGTATCATAGTCAAAGCATTTTAAAACAATAATTTATTAACACCAAAAACTCGAATGACTTTTTCATTCAATTTCAAACATTCAAATTATTTTCAAACAAAATATAATCTCAACATAGAGATCAAGATAGTATGACTAAGTAACATTCACATTCAAATCGTCTATTCTAAGGTTCTATTAAAAAAACATAAATAACTTCTTTTACAAGTAATTCCTTTCTAAAGTAATTTTCAACTCAAACAAAGGAATTACTCAAAATTTAGATACATGGAATAAAATATCCAAACATAAGAAAAAATTGATATAAGTTTAACCAAGATGAGATAATCATCTTTCTCAACTAATTCCACCAAGATTGGTGACAAATTCAAAAGAAAAGGAAAAAATAAATAATATTTAAAGTAAATAGAAATATGAATAAAGAATTGATCAGTTAAAAATGATCATTTACTTTTTTAGCTATTGTAAGATGCAAAATTTTGAAAGAAATACAATTTAAAGAAATAAAATTACATAAAAATAATGAGAAATTCCTAAAAAATTATAAGAAATTTGCATGAAGGGAAGAGATAATCTATCAAAAATCCACCTCCTCTGGTTCTAACCATTAACCTGTCAAGAAATCATGCACGTTAATTAAATAAAACATTCAACTCATTCACATATCAAAAAAATAAACTGTGACACTTCCAGATGGTACAATCCGAAAGGGCATCAAAAGATATGTTGACTTCCGGATTGTGCAATCTAGAAGTCTGTTTGGGAACCACATTGCCTGTTGGATTGTACAATCCAGAAGTCATGCAACTCACATTTTAGCTTCAAAATTATACAATCAGGAAGCTTGTAAAAACGCAAAAAATCAAACCGTTCTCCTTATACTACATTCCTCTACCACTCAAATAAACCAACAAAAAACAACACAACCACACAAAAACCTTACCTTTACACGTTTGGATGCTTCAATTTTGAATGGAGGTGCAAAACACTTCAATCCCTCAAACAAAAACGCAAACACCACCCACCTTCAACGGAGGAGCACGTGCTGGAGAGACGGGTGAACGAAGAATTGTGCAGGGAGAACAATGTATGTAGAAGGATGTAGCGTGGGATGGAGAGGGTGAAGGGTAGTTTTAGGTTTTAAATTTTAACACAAGGGCAATTTGGTCTTCTCAACTATTTTATGGAGGTGTAGGAAGAAGGCCTCCAATTCTAACCACATTGCCACTTGACCTAATTTTGAACTAAAGCCCACAAACCAATTCAGAAACCTATTCTAGTACTATAGAACTCATAAGACTAAGGTGCATAAGGCTATTTTTTGTCTTTTACTCGGTTAAAATGAGAATGTGTCAAAATTATGGAGGTACAAGAAGTCAGTATGGAGGTGCAAGAAGAATTACTCTTTATTTCACCAAAACCTGCCAACAATTGAACTGGGCCAAAAGCCTTGGTTATCATGCCCATCACGCTTCTTCATCACACTGTTTTCCATTAGCCCTAAACTAAGTTAGAGTGAGAGATGTTAGAATAAATAAATAAATTATTCTATAATGTGATATTCTATAATGTGACTCATGTGAAATATTATTATGGGCATGTATGTGAGTTAATAAAACTAAAAGGAAATTTTGGTAATTATGAAAAGTGGTTTATTTAATAAATAACTGATAGGTAACCGATTTGATGGACATTGGTTTTATAAAGAATATAGGGTTCTATCTCTACAGTATGAGCGTTCTTCATAGTTAACCATCAATAATGTGTGTGGAGATTAAAGTGACTGAAAGAGATAGATTGGATGAAAGGAGAATAAAGAGAAGAGATAAAGAAAAGAAAGAAGATCTCTCATCGATCAAGATAAGTCTCTCTTATTATCCTAAATGTGAGAATCATAGATTCTAATAATCTTGTGGAATGAATATGATTGATTATTCCCATTATGTTTTAATTTACATATGGTATCAGAGCCAAGTTGATTGAATTTATGATTCTCCAATTATGGCATTTCTCAATTTTGATAAACCCTAAATTCAGATTAGGGATTTATAATTGAATGGATGTACTATTTTCTTTTGAATCTTTTTAATGTGTCGCGTGTGATTTTGCAAAAGAAAATTTGAAGTAATTGCAATTGCAATTTGATAAACCTTACGCGAATTTTGGATAATTGATGCATAGCAATTGCAAATTTTATTTTCCACTCAATTTTGTTCACGGCTGGGAATCTTGTTTTCTACAAAATTCATTTTCCAATTGATTTGCGCACCAGCAGTCGTGTGGTATGTAAAATGTTGCTATGGTGGTACATTTACATGCATTAAAGATTGCATTAAAGGCAATGTGGACCCTACTGAAAAATTTCAAGATTTGAATTTATGGCACTTTACGTGAATCAAGCCTGCACCAATGTATGTGAATTGGTTAACGTGGGCCATACCTTTATATGTTTAATTTTATGATATTATTATTAGATGTATGAGCCGCTTTGCCTACACCTCCATCCAAAATTGATTATAATAGCCACGGCCAGTATGTTTTCCGTATGGTTTAGGGGTTTGAAAGTGGGTATAACGATGTTTTTTTAATAATTATTTTTCGCTGCATTAATGATAATTAATTATGAATTGATTGATTTGTTGAAATTAATTTTATGATAGATTTGTAATCAACATCAAATCTTTATGTTTTGATTAATTTCAAATTAATGATAAGTTTATTGGAATTAATTGTATGATAGATTTGTAATCACCAAAGTGGTCAAATCTTTATGTTTTATTTTAATTCCAAATTAATGATAGTTTTATTTCAATTACCCATAGAATGAATGCTAAATTATAAATAATTGATGTATGGGTTAATTGAAGTTTATTATTATAAGACATTAATGGATCACCCAAAGGTTCATTAGTTGTTCTTATAATTAATGGACATGATTGTTGGTAGTGAGTATGCATTATTAGTTTTATTTATATATCCAAAGATAATAAGCTTTTCTAATTAGTGCATATATCTTACCAAATAATGTTAATATTATAGCATCATTATGTTTTGTGTATTAATGTATCACCCAAAGGAGAACATTAGTATGCATATAATGTCTATTTGTTGATTGGAATTTGTTTAATGTATGACTCAAAGTATTAATGTTAAGTATGTGTTATTGCAGTATTTGTTCCTATGTCTTTACATTCGCAAGCTATGTCTGTTCCAGTATTCAATGGGTTGAATTTCTCTGATTGGAGTGAACAAGTCCAATTTCACTTAGGTGTGTTGGATCTTGATACGGTTTTTCATGTTGAAAAGCCTGCTGCTATTACTGATGCAAGCAGCACTGAAGAGAAAACCCATTATAAAGTCTGGGAAAGGTCAAACAGACTTAGTCTGATGTTTATGCGAATGAGTATAGCAAATAATATCAAATCAGCTCTTCCCAAAACTGAAAGTGCAACTGAGTTTATGAAATTTGTGGAAGAGCGCTCCCAGACTGCTGATAAGTCTCTTGTTGGGACATTAATGAGTACTTTAACCACCATGAAATTTGATGGTTCTCGTACAATGCATGAACATGTCATTGAGATGACAAACATTGCAGCAAGACTTAAGTCTCTCGGAATGGTAGTGGATGAGAGTTTTCTTGTGCAGTTCATTTTGAACTCATTACCGTCTGAGTATGGTCCTTTTCAGATGAACTATAACACCATGAAAGATAAATGGAATGTGCATGAATTGCACAGTATGTTAGTTCAAGAGGAGACCAGACTTAAGAATCATGGAAACCACTCCGTTCATTATGTGAATAATCAGGGAGCTGGAAAGAAAGCTTATAAGAAACATGGAAAGGGTAAATGACCATTAAAGAATATAGAGTCCTCTACAAAAATCCAGAAGAAAAATGACAAATGTCATTTCTGTAAGAAGCAAGGACATTTCCAGAAAGTTTGCTTGAAACGTAAAGCTTGGTTCGAAAAGAAAGGTGAGTATTATGCTCATGTATGTTTTGAATCAAATTTAACTGAAGTTCCCCATAATACTTGGTGGATTGATTCTGGATGTACGACTCATGTTTCTAATATGATGCAGGGATTCCTTACAACCCGGACCATAAAACCAAATGAAAAGTTTGTGTTCATGGGAAATAGAGAGAAGGTTCCAGTGGAAGCTGTCGGGACTTATCGTTTAATCCTTGACACTGGATTTTATTTAGACTTGTTGGATACTTTTTATGTACCTAGTATCTCTAGAAATTTAATTTCTTTGTCTAAACTTGATGTTGCTGGATACTCTTTTAAGTTTGGGAATGGTTGTTTCAGTTTATATAAGAGTACTTGTATGATTGGATCTGGTACACTTTTTGATGGTTTATATAAATTGAATCTTGATAATTTATATGCTGAAACTCTTATGACTTTGCATCATAATGTTGGCACTAAACGTGGTTTAGTGAATGAATGTTCTGCTTACTTGTGGCATAAGCGTTTGGGACATATTTCCAAAGAAAGATTGGAAAGATTAGTAAAGAATGAAATTCTTCCGAATTTAGATTTTACTGATCTGAATGTATGTGTGGATTGTATTAAAGGCAAACAAACAAAACACACAAAGAAAGGAGCCACAAGAAGTAACCAGCTTCTTGAAATTATACACACCGATATATGTGGTCCTTTTGAAGTAAGTTCTTTCAATAAAGAAAAGTACTTTATCACTTTTACTGATGATTTTTCACGTTATGGACATGTCTATTTACTGCATGAGAAATCTCAAGCAGTGAATGCCTTGGAAATTTATATAAATGAAGTGGAAAGGCAATTAGACAGAAAGGTGAAAGTTGTCAGATCAGATAGAGGTGGTGAGTATTATGGAAGATATGATGAAAGTGGTCAACATCCTGGTCCGTTTGCTAAGTTCCTAGAGCAACGTGGTATTTGTGCTCAATACACAATGTCGGGTACACCACAACAAAATGGTGTATCAGAAAGGCGTAATCGAACCTTAATGGATATGGTTAGGAGCATGTTAAGCAATTCATCTTTACCTGTATCGTTGTGGATGTATGCTTTAAAAACTGCCATGTATCTATTGAATAGGGTTCCTAGTAAGGCAGTTCAAAAGACACCTTTTGAATTGTGAGACAGGAAGGAAACCCAATTTAAGACACCTGCATGTTTGGGGTTGTCAGGCAGAAATTAGAGTATATAATCCTCATGAAAAGAAACTGGATGCAAGAACAATCAGTGGATATTTCATTGGTTATCCAGAAAAGTCAAAAGGGTATAGATTTTATTGTCCTACCCATAGCACACGGATTGTTGAAACTGGAAATGCTCGGTTCATTGAGAATGGTGAAACCAGTGGGAGTGAAGCTTCACGAAATGTGGAGATTAAGGAAGTTAGAGTACAAGTTCCTTTAACTAGTACTTCTACTTCAAGAATTGTTGTTCCTCTTGTTGATGAACCACACAATGATCAAGAAGAACAAATTAATGATCCCGAAGTTAACAATGAACCTGTTGTAGAACAACCACAAGAAATAGTATTAAGAAGATCTCAAAGATAAAAGAGATCTGCTATTTCGAATGATTATGTGGTTTATTTACAAGATTCAGAAAATGACTTAAGTATTGATAATGATCCAGTTTCATTTTCAGAAGCCATGAATAGTGATAATTCTGATAAATGACTAGATGCCATGAAAGATGAGCTTAACTCAATGGCACAAAATTGTGTATGGGATCTTGTAGAAATACCAGAAGGATATAAGAGAGTTGGTTGTAAATGGGTATTTAAGACTAAACGTGACTCTCATGGCAATATTGAACGTTGCAAGGCTCGATTGGTTGCCAAAGGTTTTACTCAAAAGGATGGCATTGATTATAAGGAAACATTTTCACCTGTTTCTAAGAAAGATTCTTTCAGAATCATCATGGCATTGGTAGCTCATTATGATCTTGAGTTGCGCCAAATGGATGTTAAAACCGCTTTTCTGAATGGAGATTTAGAAGATGATGTTTATATGGACCAACCAGTAGGGTTCATTGAAGAAGGAAAGAAACACGTGGTGTGTAAACTTAAGAAGTCAATATACGGACTTAAGCAGGTTTCCAGGCAATGGTATCTTAAGTTTAATGATACTATTACGTCCTTTGGATTTAAGGAAAACATTGTTGATTGATGTATATATATCTGAAGGTCAGTGGGAGCAAGTTTATATTTTTTATTATGTATGTTGATGATATCTTGCTTGTAACTAATGATCTTGGTCTGTTAAGTGAGACTAAGAAGTTTCTCTCTAATAACTCTGAAATGAAAGATTGGACGAGGCATACTATGTGATAGGAAAAGAAATATTTCATGATAAATCACAAGGGTTGTTGGGTTTGCTTAGAAAGCATATATTAATAAAGTTTTAGAGAGGTTCAGAATGGATAAATGTTCAACATCTCCCGTTCCAATACAGAAAGGAGATAAATTTAGTCTCATGCAATGTCCAAAGAATGAGTTGGAACGGAAACAGATGGAGAATATTCCTTATGCATCTATTGTTGGGAGTTTGATATATGCTCAAACATGTACGAGGCCAGATATTAGTTTTGCAGTTGGTATGCTTGGTAGATAATAGAGTAATCCACGATTGGATCATTGGAAAGCTGCAAAGAAAGTCTTAAGATACTTACAAGGAACAAATAATCACATGCTTACTTATAAGAGGTTTGATCACCTTGAGGTGATTGGATATACAGATTCAGATTTTGCCGGTAGTATAGATACCAAAAAGTCTACATTTGGTTATGTGCATATTTTGGCTGAAGGAGCGATTTCATGGAAAAGTGCGAAGCAGTCAGTCATTGCTGCATCCACAATGGAAGCTGAATTTGTGGCATGCTTTGATGCCACAGTTCAGGCTAATTGGCTACGGAATTTTATTTCAGGACTTGGAGTTGTTGACAATATTGCCAAGCCGCTGAAAATTTATTGTAATAATTTCACAAGAGTATTCTTTTCTAAAAACGACAAGTATTCCAAATGTGCTAAACATAAGGAATTGAAATACTTTGTCGTTAAAGAAGAAGTTGAGAAAAATAGAGTTTTGATAGAACATGTTAGCACCGAGCTTATGATTGCTGACCCTTTAACAAAAGGGTTACCGCCCAAAGTATTTACTGGCCATGTAAAGAATATGGACATTATGTGTATTAGTGAATGATAAATATTTATTAATGCTATTTAACACTCTGAGCTCATTGTTGTTCAAGTTTCTGAAATATATGTTTTCTACTTTATGAATGTGCATGCAAATTATGATTATGATGTAGAAAACAAATTATGTTATTATTGATGATGAAAAGATGACATTATGTTTGAACCCATTATGGACTTCTCATTATGAGATCATATTAAGGAGAAGGACAATAGTACATGGAAGGAAATATGTCGATTGAATGACATGTAACTGTCATGACTCTTATTATTCTTATATTTTTAAGTATGACGGAACCAATTTTATTGAATGTCCTTTAATGCGCATTATGACTTATGTAATTTATTAAATCATGAAGTATTATAACATCACATAATAGTCAAGTGGGAGAATGTTAGAATAAATAAATAAATTATTTTATAATGTGATATTCTATAATGTGACTCATGTGAAATATTATTATAAGGTTGTATGTGATTTAATAAAACTAAAAGGACATTTTGGTAATTATGAGAAGTAATTTATTTAATAAATAACTGATAGGTAACCGATCTGATGAATATTGGTTTTATAAAGAACATAATAACGTGTGTGAAGATTAAAGTGACTAGAAAAGATAAATTGGATGAAAAGAGAATAAAAAAAAATAAAAAAAAAAATTTCACCAAGATAAGTATCTCTTATTATCTTAAATATGAAAATGATAAATTCTAATCCTTTTATAAAATATTTATGATTGATTATTCACATTATTTATTATTTTTTAATTTAGATGAGTAACAAACCTGCGGCGCCACATTTACATTCATTATTCATTTCACTCCCTCATGCCTTTCTCTCTCAATCGCCAAGCTTCATTCAATCTTCATGTCTAAAAACCATACCAGATTTAAGCCAAAGCTTCCGCATTTAACCCCTCATCATATCATACTATTAAAGTCGAGGAATAACTACTAGCGAGCGGCATCGTGAAGCGCGGGGCCGTTTAGGGTTGTGCCACGATGGTCACAGGCGACGTGGGGCTATTTGGGTTGTGCCACTGTGGTCGCCCATGGCGTGGGGTTGTGGAGTCGGGCCTTGTAGCTCATGCTTGATGGGGTTTTGGAGAAGAAGGCGCGGAGGATCGCCGCAACCTTCCAACGAGTAGCGTGGCGGTCACTGGCGAGGAACGTGCTTGCATCGGAATTTGCTGCAGTTTCCAGCTGTGGGTGCGACGGCATCGAAAGCTGTGCAAGCCACAACAGAAGAAAGAGGTGCGCAGCGGGGAAGCCATTTGGGACAGTACCGCCGTGCTCACCGGTGACATGGAGAGGTTTGGTTCTATGAGTCTTTATTTTATAGGGTTTGTTTGGAATTGGGTATTTTGGGTTTGCTTTTGTTCTATTTTGATGCTTGAATCAATTTCGGGTTCTTGATTCTTGAGATTGAATTCATTTTTGAGAAATTGAAGAGCTTGGTAAGAATTTCTGGATTCTGAGTTCCTGTATTACTGTTTTTGACTCAGTTTGCGGTGGGGACTCAGTTCTCAGTTCTGATTTGTGTTGGAGACTGATTATTACGAAGAATTGCGGTTTTTAGGGATGTCATTGCTAGAGTATAGCATGTTTAGTCAGAGAAACTCTCAAAAGCACTTCTTACTTGTATCCAAACAAGTCCAAGAAAGTTTTGGAACAAGGAAAAAAATTATAAGGAATTAAAATAAGTAAGAAAAAAGAATTTCATTGTCCTTTTTGCTTGGTATGAATTTCTGTCATTAATTTGATGCAACTACTTTGTGTACGATACTATATACTTTTCTTATATCTGATCCCTCAATCTGATACTATATACTTTTCTTATATCTGATCCCTCAATCTAATCCAGTGCTATTTTGAAGGGAAATTTTGTTGTTTCTATCAACCTATTACATTACAGTGATTATTCTTAAATGCATATAAGTGCCTTTCCTTCCTCTATGCCTATTTTAATTTAATTGTTACCAGGGTCCATGTTGAAAATTGAATGCCATGGCATTTATCTGTTTAACTTCTAAATAACCTAGGAGTATGGTTTGCATTAATAGCCAGAGACCTGTACATATCAGCATGTGCCAAGTATATGACCTGTGAATTTATTTTTGTTGTATAACTGTTATGATTATCTCTATATTACTGTTTCCATGTTTTTTCAATTGTCACATTCAATCCTTAAGTGATTTTGGTGATAAATATGTTGAATTTTTTTAATTGTCACATTCAATCCTTTAAGTGATTTTGGTGATGAATATGTTGAATTCGTGCGTTGCAAATATTGAATTTGTATAAAGTTTGAATATGATAAACTTTCTGTTCAAATAGTTGTTACTATCATTTTTATTTGCACGAGGCTAAATATATCTCAGAGAAGCCTAAATATTAAATTTTTGTTTCATTTTTATATTTTTCAGAAGCTGTCTAAATTGACATCGAAGTTGGGACTATTTGGAACGGGGAATCCGGATTTGGATTCAGGAATTTGAACAATTTCACATCAATTACAAAAAATTCATATAAATACTTTTAGCAGAAAATATTTCTCAATAGAAACACTTCACGCTGTTACAAGTATGCTAACTTATAAAAAAGAATCAACAGGCTCAAAAGAGGAATCAATATTACAAATGTGAGCACAAGTTATTCCATGTGTACTGATGATATAAAAAAACAAAAATAAAAAGGATCTCCTTTTAATAAAGGGAAATGAAGTTTAAGATTAAAGAAAAATTCAGTAAATAAGAAAATGAGAGTCTGAGTGGAAGAGAGAGAAGGGATCTGAAGAGGGGTCGGAAGTCCACTGCAGGTCACGTTCTTCATTCTTGTGATGCTTGGGATGTTTGGGAAGAGTTGGAGCTGAGTTGTGGTTGAGGGCGAAGGAAGGAAAGGCAAAAAGGAACTGAGTTGTGGTTGAGGGCGAAGGAAGGAAAGGCAAAAAGGAAGAAACTTCATAGTGTTTGGGTTGCGAGAATTGAAGAAGAAGAAAATAGTTTTATTGGAAGGGAAGGTAAGGAAGAACAGCGACAGACAGCATGCAAGATTCCACGCTTCCTCTCTGGTGTTTGGATTCCTTCACGTTTGACTTCTAGGTTGTTAGAAAACTAGCAATTTTTTTTTTAAGAAAACCTAAGATACGAAGAAGACAAAATAGGTAAAACAAGAAACATGCAAAAAGGGATTAAAAATAATATAATAGATTGTATTAATTTAAAAAAAATCCTACTTAGTTAATTTTGTCATCTTGTTATGTACTAAAAATTATTCTTTCATTTTTTTTTTTTGAATTCTTTTATGTTTTTTTAAGTAAAGTGAAGATTCACATGAATAATACGTTTGTATGATAATATAGGAGTGAATTATAGCATCTTTCCTTGTTTTTTTAATGTCAGACCATATCTCCAAACTTTTTGATTATATGAATTGTGTTTGTCTCTTGTGTTAAGCATACTCTTATCCAAGTTGATAAAAAAAACTCATATCCAACAATTTTCATTTTTGGAATTTATAATAAAAATATGTAATTGGGGAAAAACTCATATACAACAATTTTCATTTTTGGAATTTACAATAAAAATATGTAATTGGGGGCACTGGAAGGCCAGAAAAGAAAACCCTTTCTCTTATGGTTATTAAATTAACTGTTTTATTCTAGCGTTTTGTCTTTATAATTTTTCATATTTCATATACTAGAAACTGTTACTCTAGTAACTCTTCTTACGATCGATCTTTGAATTACGAGTTTTTGTATTTTTTTTTTACGAATTACTGAGTTTTACAAAATTACAAAGTTTATAACCTATCCTCTACTTTGGACAACCCTAGAATAACCTCTTTGGTCTTCGATCACCATCTTTTCTTGTGTAGGGCAATCAAAACATGTTCTGAGAGGAAGACTCAATGGCTTTTAGTTCTAAAAGAAAGTGTCTTTAAAAAAGGTGAATATATTTATTCTATTCAAACTCTATATTTTTCATTCATAAAGAACTCATAAACTAATATATAAAAAATAATAAAAATTAACTCTCTAAATTATATTTAAAACTCAATATATATATATATATATATATATATATATATATATATATATATATATATATATCAACTTCTTAATAAAAGTATTATATTTAAAATATTTTAAAACAATCATCTATTAACACCAAACTGAGATAACATTTTTACTCAATTTTAAATATTTAAATTA
>Ga0209700_106347_pt1 | contig 18448 bp, 3 predicted proteins | sample SiratroredBW_FD_187528 | JGI IMG/M metagenome (GOLD analysis project Ga0209700, IMG submission 187528) | Root nodule microbial communities of legume samples collected from California, USA - Siratro red BW (SPAdes) (version 2) | ecosystem: Host-associated > Plants > Roots > Nodule | place: USA...
AAAAAAAAAAAAAAAAAAAAAAAAAAAAAAAAAAAAAAAAAAAAAAAAAAAAAAAAAAAAAAAAAAAAAACACTAGTTTGATGTAAACCCTTACTATATTACAATACTTAAATTAGCAAGGAACTTCAAGAATATTTATTTCAAAACAAATAAAACTTTTATGAGTTTTATATTAATCATTATTTACCACAATGATTTTTTTATTATAAACTTTTTAATTAATTAATTTAATCACTTTAAGTTATGACAACAAATTTGTGGAAAAAAAATTATAATAAAAGAAATCTTGAGTTGTGATTTAATAATTTTTAAAGTCTTTTCATAAATATGATTTGATTAATTCTAAGTTTATAATATAGTATTATCAAAACCTTTATTTGATCTATTATATCAAACATATTTGACTAACTACAAGTAAATCATTTGTTTATGATACTTTTTTATTTATTTAGACTAAGATTCTTTAATGTGAGAGATAATACATACTTATGTAAATATAAGACTTAATGTGAAACACATTTCGATATGTTTCACCTATAATGATCATTGAATATGATGATTATAGAGGATTGTGTTTGACAATGAATACAATGTTTAGGCGTTCTCTCCTAATTCAGATCATCTTGCTCTCTCTAAGGAGAATAACGTCTTTTGAAGTATAGAATGATTTGGTTCACTCTCCTAGGTAGTTGAATAAACACTCTAAGTGTTTTCCTTGGGTTTCTTAGGATTCGAATGCTTTAATCTTCATTCAGCTTGAGGATCTTTCTAAGAGCCTATAAGGTGTGCGTTATCCTCTTATCAGCATATCTGCATGGTGCAACCTCTGCTCTCTTAGCTTAGAGGAATGCTCTTCATATGAGCAGTTTTTTTGGCATTCCATATCCTCTCTTCTATTTATCTCCTTGTCTCTTCTTCTTCTTCTTCTTAATGAATTCCTTTTTATAAGGTTGTTTGAAGGAGATAGTTATTTGATGATCATTTATAGTCGTTGAGCATTTTTAGCATCTATGTATTGTTCATTTTGCTTCTGATGATTTTTATTATGATTGTTGCATTTAATACAACCTCAATCTTTACTCCTTTTTCTTCACAACATTCTTTTGTAAATGGATAGTGTAGCCTTTTGCACAATTTTATGATTGATGTGCCTTTCATATAGGGTAGATAGCTAGGTCAGAGTTGACAATGTCTTTGTGTTAGAAAGTTAATGAAGAAAACAACTTTAAGTCACGTCTTGAGAGATCTTTAATATCTGAATTCAAATGGATCTCTTTGGCAGATAGACATTCCATGTATACATAGCATAAGCTCGTGGATATTTAACTTAAGTACGGGATATGCTTAGCCTATGTGTATAACTGATGTTTGTTTTACGCATCTGTCCTTTTATGCAACTTATCATACTCTAAGAAAAGATTGCACAGTGTTGTATCGTCTATTAGACAAAACACTTGCGTCTTACATGATCTGTTATTTTTAACATTTTACAAACAAAGTGTGATATTTTACACTTAGTTGTTTTGAAGCACTAAATTAAACCTTGGGGTGTTGGACTTTAGCTTTAACACATTATGCTTTTGGCAATTATAAACAAATTGAAATTGTGATTGATTCCATTAGTGAAGATGGACAACAACATGTTTGGTTAAATTGGTTGCCAAATGTGGTTAACTAGGTTATAGGATTAGTTAAATGACTTATAGTTTCAAAATGGTTATGAATGTCATTAATCCCTTGTTGGTGCTTTCCTTAATGAACAGTCCAACCGAAGATGCCCCTTCATGGTTTCCAATGCATAATTTTGTTCCTGACCTAAATGGTAGTTAGATTTGGAAATCTTATTTAATGACCTAAGAATGAGCATGACCACTGAATCAGTGGGGCTAAAGTTAATGGATAAGCAACTTTTTTATAATTAACACCTTGGTTGGGATAAGTGATTGATTCCATGACTAATTTGGACTTGTAAATTGATTAATTAAAAATGGTTAAGAAATGTGATTAACTCTATTATGGGGTGGGTTAAATGTGCATATCAATTATGGAATCCTTATGAATTTCATCAATCCCTTGGTCATGTATTGCTCAGTCAATGTTTGATGGCTTCAATGACATGATTTGATTTTGTTGTTCACAACCTTGGACTTCATTGCTAATAACAATGGCTAAACTAATGATCAAATGTGGTTACATGTGATCAATCGTTGGTTAAATGTGAGTTAGGTTTGGAAATCATGTTGGTCAACCTAAGAATGAGCATGACCTTTCCATGAACTAGGCTAAAGTGAATTGATAAGCTACTTTTTGTGGTTGACACCCTTTTTAAGGGGAAGAGTGAGTGATTCCATGATCTAGTGCAAGAAGTCCTTTGTAACTTCCATACATAATTTTGTTATTCACACCCTTGGACTTCATTGGTAACAATAGTGGTTAAACTCATGGTCAAATGTAGTTACATGTAGTTAGTAGTTGGTTAAATGTGTTAAGTTGGGAAATCATGTTCATTGACCTAAGAATGAGCATGACCTTTGCATGAATTGAACTAAAGTGAATGGATAACACTTAGGTTGGGGGAAAAGTGATTGATTCCATGATTGATTTTAGACCTATAAATTGATTGGTTAAAAGGGTTGAGAAATGTAGTTAACTTTCTTTTGGGTGAGTTAAATGTGCATATCACAAGAAATGTCATTTACAATTATTTGTGCAATTTTGGTTCTTTGTTGGGGACATTGGGTGGAAAATTTTATTAGTTACAATATTGCACCTGACTCAAAAAATTTTGGTTTAACATAGTACTAAAATATGGTTAACTTTGTTAGGTAATTGGATAAATGAGTATTTTCATTTGAAAATCATGGTCACTAACCTAAGAATGATAATAATTTTGGTTTAACATAGTACTAAAATATGGTTAACTTTGTTAGGTAATTGGATAAATGAGTATTTTCATTTGAAAATCATGGTCACTAACCTAAGATTGATAATAACCTCTTCTAAAGTCAATGGTTATTGATCCTTGGAAATTTGGGTGATATAACTACTAATTATTACAATACACTTAGCTAGAAAAAATGAGTTAACGTAGTTCTAAAATGTATGTTTTATGAAGGCATTCGTTCAATTGATATTGTTCCCTATGACTTTGGGTGGGAGAATTGTATTGATTACATCACTACACTTGATTGGAAAAAAGTTTGGTTAACATAATTATGAAATGTGGTTAATTGTGTTGGCCTATTAATTAAATGAGAATTTCACTTTGAAAATCATATATGTTGACCTAAGAATGACATTAATCCCTTGGAGATGCCCTTTGCAATTAATGGTGCAAATTAAGTTATTTGTTGGGGCCATGAGATGGAAAATTTTATTAATTACAACATTGCACTTGACTTGTAAACGGTTTGGTTAATGTAGTTTGAAGTATGGTTAACTTAGTTGACTAATTGGTTAAATGGAATTTTCATTTGAAAATCATGGTAATTAATCTAAAATGACTATAATTCCTTCAAAAGTTAATTGTTCAATGGTTGTTGATTACTGGGACTTTGGAGAGTATAACTATTAATACACTTGACTAGAAAAAACTTGGGTTATAACATAGTTATTAAATGTGGTTAACTATGTTCGTAATTTAGTTAAATGAGTATTTTAAGTCCACTCCCATTTCTTGAATTGAGGTCCTCCCTATTTCCAAACTTGAGCTTAAAATAGAAAATTAATTATCAATTTCTACCAGAGAAGTTAGAACTTAAAATTTAAAATGTATTAAACAAAACCATATATACATCGTTAAGACTAGAAAACAAAAATTGATATATAAAATAATAACAATTTCTACAAAAGAAATTCATATTTCAAATTTAAAGAATATTCTAAGACAACAAAGCATGTCAATTTGGAATTGCATTTTTTAAGGTAAACAAGAAAGAGGTATTTAAATAATCATACACAACCACATATTTAGTATCATCACTACACACACTACGCTTTTACTTAAATGTAAACTTAATATTTCCTCATTTAAAATCCTAACTTGCGAGGTGCAATATAACTCCACCAAGAACAATCGCAAAAATGTAGAAAATTAATGGACAATTATGAAAGAGAATAAAGAAATACATTTTTGTCTTTACAAAGGAGGTAATTCAACCCAATAATTTTATAGTCTTGATTGGATGGACTTGCTTATCTGAAAAACAAGAAAATCATCAGAAGAGAGGGTTGCATTGTGAGTTAATTAACTTAGAAAAGTTTTTTATTAATCATGTTGAGAAGACGATTTGGTTTGTCAAATGCACTTTGTCAACTTCTCTCGATCATTTGTCTGGATGTTTCTTATTTATTCTGAGTAAAGGTCGGATTGTGATTTTTTCATTTGACAAACAACACTTAATACATATTTAACCTTAGAAGGTTCGTTAAGAAAGGTTGATTTAGAAAGATATCTTTTTATAAAAACTTTTCAACAAATTTTGTCTGATAAAGCATAAAAACTTTTTTCTTAAATACAACCCATAATAGATATGATGAAACATAGACATGTCTAAACTCTAATTTATTCTTAGCTTTTCAAGTTCAAAGGTCAAGTCAGACTCAAATTTACAATTCAATTAAATCATTTAACTAACATATATTCATGTTTATTTTAACAAAGTGATTAGATCATGGTTTTAGTGTTTGACCAACCAATTCTAATGTAGATCAAATATTTAGTTTAAAAGTGTTCAATAAAACATTTTAGTAAATTCTTATGAATTTCCCTTTTGGGTTAGTGTAATCAATAATAATATGTAGTATAAAAAGAGACCAGGGAGAGAGAACTACACATAATTTATACTGATTCATTTGTCCCAACAAACTACATCTAGTTCTTGACCAAACCAATCAAGTTCAACTAAGTAGACTGATGATGTGAAGTACATGTCAAGTATTCTTTGGGCTCATAATAACTCGTGACTAACCCCTTGAGTATTCTTTACTCAAGTCACTCCTCACTAACCTTGAGTATTCTTTGCATCTAGTTACTCCTGGAAATCAAGTATTCTTTCAAATCATAGCCACTCATTGCTGACCTCGTTGAGAACTATTCTTTATTTAAGTCATTCCAGGTTGAACCTAAGTATTGTTTACACTTTAGCCACTCCTGGATAACATAGGAAAGGTTGCAGGTTGAAGGTTTGAATGATTATTTTGTCTGACTAATGGAGAGTATTTGCGACTTTCGACGAATACGACATCTAAAAAATTTACAAATTTTAGTTAGGATTAATTGAGGTTCAACTAATACTCGATTTGTATTTGCATTAATAGTCTACCTAATGAAACTTGATAAAAAAACTGGATGTAGTATTTGTTATAGATGAACTAATTAATATAAATATATCAAGCATAATTCATCAATTTATTGATGCAACTAACCAAAGAAGAGAGCCATTTTTAAACAAGATTTACAAAAAAAAATTCACAATGTGTCGATCAAATTAAAATTGTGTTTGACTATATTTCATCAAACATTGATATTACAATTTTTTTTTACAATTTATTTGTAAAATTAAAACTATGACTAATTTTATTTCATCATACCCTAATGTTATGAAAAAAAATTATAAGTTTTAAATACACAATCTAATAATCCCTTTTTGTGTATTCTACTTGTTTTCACAAATACATAGTATACTTTTTCCCATTGTTTTCCAATGTTTTATTTCCAAGCCTCACATGACATTCATATGATTCAACTTAAAAGTCCTTTTAAAGTTTCTTATTGCATAAGACTCATTGTTATTTTCTTTTAATTTTGTTGTTAATATCAATTAATTAGTTTTTTTTATCTTGTACTAAGAAAATCTATATAAATATCTTTTTTTTACAATTTAAATTTTCTTTTTATAAATTCTCTAATATTGATATTGATTCATCAACATCACTACACTTTTAGACTCTACCTCATCCTCTAGTCCTCTTAATGAATCTATTATCATGTCTGCTACATCTACACTTATAGCCATACTAAAAAGTGACATACATGAAACTAACCTTGCAACACATTAATATAGAAAATATAGCTAAGCTTCTCACAAACCTTCTTACATGTAAAATAATATCTAATTAGATAAACTTTATTACATACATTTTTACACAAAGTTTGATTGAGAAAACAAACAATAAAAATAAATCTTGAAAGGGAAGAGCGAACTTCTTTATGATAATAGAAACATCAGTATTGTAATTAGTTATCTTTATTACAATTTTTGTTGTTATACAGAGAATAAAATAGACCAAACATAGATGAGATTCTTTATGATTAGATACAAGTCTAAATCTATAGGTCTTGCTAAGACACTCAGTTTTTCATAATAACAAACAAAATCATATTTTGATGTGTCTTAGAGTTTACTAGTATGAAACATATATAAATTTCTTTGAAACTACAAAGTCTAATTAAAGCACAAGATAAAGTTTAACAAAGAAGATATTTCATAAAAAGATTAGATTAACTTTCATTAAAGATCTAGATGAAGCATGCACAAAGTTCAAACATATATAAAGTCTAGATGAAATCTATAAGACAAGGCACATATATGAAAAGAATAGACCTTACGAAGACAAGACACAAGAAGAAAAGAATAAAGAGACTCTTACACATTGATATTATCAAGATACATTGATTACAGGTGGACACATTATTTCAAATACCTTTTGTTATATCGCTAGAAACAACTTTGTATACTCGACCAAGGGTGACATTGTGTACTCATGCTTAATCTCATAAGGATATTAGTGAATAGACACAAATGTCTATTTTGTACTTATTGTAAGTTAGAAATGATTAGCAATAATAACTTTTTTATTAGTAGTACCTTTTATAGTTGACAAAGGAAAATTGCATGTTGAAGTGATTAGGTAAAAGTGAGAATACTTGTTATAAAATTTTGATTAATGATACCTTTTGTAGTTGAGCAAGGAAAATCATATCCAAAATCAAAATTTCTAAGGTGAATCAATATAATGTTAGTATTTACTACTAATTTTTATTACTCAAATTATCTGCTCTTGATTTTTGTGTAGACACACTTATAAAATTATTGTAAACTTCCTTTAAAATTATTATACAACTTTATTCAACCTTTGCCTTCCTAGAACTAACGATTACTTTAAAGTTTGTCACTAATAAAAGATGAAAAGGACTATAATAGAAAAAAAAATTAACCATTGGTCAATCCTAGTCAGATAGAATAATTTCAAATTAAAATGGATGATCGAAACAAAATTGAATGAACTATGCATGGTTTTGAATCAAAAATCACACTCACACACACACACAACCTAAGTTCTATACCAAAACTCAAGAGATCTCCCATCAAGGTCCGTTATGGCTTCATCAAATCATTTAGCAAGCTTTGATCCAAGTTGACTTATCAAGTCACCTAGCATGCCTTGGTGCTAACACTTTCATTCACTCTCTAATTCACCATTTCAATTTATGATAGTTAATGAACATCCAAAGTTCAAAAGATTAACAAAATATTGACAAAGTTAACTATGATTAAAACTAACTAATCTCCTATAAGTTCATGAAGTAGTTAGGAAGGTACATGAATGAGTAAGTGGAGGTTTTGAAGATTCACGAAGGTGCATGGGGTAGTTTGGATGTAATGATAGGAGTTGAATTTAGTATAAGGTGTAATGATGGAAGTTGCATTTAGTTAGAATGTGTAATGATGGTAGTTGTATTTAGTTAGAAGGTGTAATGATGGGAGTTGCATTTAGTTAGAAGGTGTAATGATGGGAGTTCCATTTAGTTAGAAGGCGTAATGATGGGAGTTCCATTTAGTTAGAAGGTGTAATGAGGAGAGTTGCATTTAGTTAGAAGGTGTAATGATTGGAGTTACATTTAATTAGAAGTTGTAATGATGAAAGTTGTATTTAGTTAAAAGGTGTAATGATGAAAGTTGCATTTAGTTAGGTGTAAGGATGGTTCATGAAGATGTGACTCTCTTACTCTAACATATTTCCATTACAATGGAAAATCAAGGCTTACATAGTTTTTTTTTAAGAAGAGCCTTTTGTAGAAATGTTTTTAGTGAGTCAGACAATCACTGACCATGCCCCTAAATATTTCCATTATAATGAAAAATCAAGGCCTATGCAGTTCTTTTTAAAATGATTATCTTTTAAAAAATATTTTTTTGTGCCCAACACAAATTAACCTTGTCCTACGTATTTTGATTGGAATGGAAAATTAGGACCTATGTTGTTCTTTCTAAAAATATTTTTTTTTTTTATATTTTTGTGTGACCTAGACAAGGATTGAATTTGGTCTCACATTTTCATTAGATTGGAAAATCATGACCTACCTAGTTTTTTTTAAAATATCAATTCTTTGAAAAAACATTTATGGGTCCGACATGGATCGACCTTGCTCTTATGTATTTTCATTATAATGAAAAATCATGGCCTACATAGTTCTTTTTAAATATAAAATTTTTTAACATTTTTTATTTAGATCGAAGAGTATTGACCTTGTACCTATTTATTTCTATTATAATGGAAAATCAGAGCCCACATAATTCTTTTTGAAAAGATATTTTTAAAAAAAAATTATTGGTTATACAAGAGTTGACTTTGCTCCTATATATTTCCATTGCAATGAAAAACCAGAGCATACGTAGTTCTTTTTAAAAACATAATTTTGTAACAATATTTTTAATGGACCTAACAAGGATTGATCTAACTCCTACATGTTTTTATTATAATGCAAAATCATAGCCTATGTAGTTCTGTTTAAAAATTCTTCGTTTGAAAGTGTTCTTGTGGGCTCGACAATGATTGTACTTGCTCCTACATATTTCTATTATAATGAAAAATCAAAACCTACATAGTTCTTTCTAATTTTCTTTTTAAAATTTTTTTGTCGACCTAACAAGAATTGACCTCGCTCCTACATATTTCCTTTACAATAGAATATCGGGATCTATGTAGCTTTTTTTTTATAAAAAAAGATTAGTTTTTCAAAAAAAAAAAGTAATATGTGTTCAATAAGGATTGATCCTACTCCTACATAGTTCCATTAGAATTGAAAAGTCAGGCCAACATATTTATTTTTAAAAAGATAACTTTTTTAATGTTTTCATGTGTGCTCGGCGAGACTTGACCTTTATCCTACATATTTCCGTTACAATTGAAACTCGGGGCCTAAGTAGTTCTTTTTAAAAGACCATATTTTAAAATCGTTTTTTGTGTCCCTAACAAAGATTAACCTTACTCCTATGTAGTTTCATTGCAATGGAAAGTCAAAACCTACGTATTTCTTTCTAAAAACATATGTTTTCTAAAATTTTTGTGTGAGTCCTACAAGAGTTGACTTTGCTCCTTCATATGTTCATTAGAATGAAAAATCAAGACTTACGTAGTGCTTTCTAAAAAGATTTTATTTTTTAAATTTTCATGTGTGCGCGACACGGATTAACCTTGCTGCTATATTTCCATTACAATGAAAAGTTCGGGTTTACATAGTTCTTTTTAAAAATATCAATTTTTCAAAAAAAAAAATATAGGTCTGACAAGGAAAAACCACAACCTACATAGTTCTTTTTAATAAGATAACTTTTTTAACATTTGTTTTTGGATATGAATAAAATTGACCTTGCAAGTACAAATTTCAATTACAGTGGAAAACCAGGGCCTACATAATTCTTTCCAAAAAGATGTTTTTCTAAAATTTTTGTGTGGGTCCGACAAAGATTGACTTTGCTCTCACATATTTCCATTATAATGGAAAATCAGGACTTACAAAGTTTTTATTAAAAACAACATTTTGTAAAAATGATTTTATGGGTCAGACAATAATTGACCTTACTCCTATGTATTTTCCATCACAAAGAAAAATTAAGGTCTACGTTGTTCTTTCTAAGAAGATCAGTTTTTCAAAAAAACAAGAAAAGAAAACTTGTGGGCCCTATGTATTTCCATTCCAATACGTAATTATAAAAGCAAGTTTAATATATTTAATATTATTAGTAGTTATGAAATGCTGGATAATTATAAAATGTTTTGGATATATTCTATTTATTTAATATTCGAATTATGATAGTTATAACTCACATATTATAATTCATAAATTTATTATAATAAGGACCATTACAAGCCTCATATTAGAACAACAATAATGACATTCATTCGGATGTATAATTTTTTTTTTTGTCAATGGGATTTGTCAATTAAAACAATTATGGCAATTTAAAGCAACATTACTTACATGCAAAAAATTGAGTTGTTATATGGTGGGGATGCTGTAGTGGTTCATGTAAAAATGTCATTTTATATTTTGTGGTCCTCAGATTTATGGCAGTATGCAGAACTGCCAGACATATATATAGTGACATTTATAAATGATGTTGTATACAAGAATAACTGCCACCACAGACGATTTTTTGTAATGGTTGTTCTTGCATGGTGCAAGAGTTGATTGATGTAGCTCTTGAGGAATAATGGACCAGTATAGTTCTTAGTATTCTTGCTCTCTCTTAACCCTTTTTTGAATCGCGTTTTAAATCTGTATAATTTTTTTTACTACTAAGAATCTTTTAATCAATTGTTTTCGCATTTCAATTAATTGAATTTTCCTATACTACAACTCTGCCTTCTCTATATATTGTTCTGTGTTTTGTAATAGCTTTCTAGAGTTCAATTAAGTCACCTCTGTGTCATATGTATATTTTAAAAACATGTTGATTTGGTATTTCTCAAATCTTCATTCTTGAAAAATAAATTAACTATTTTTCACATTTAATCAACTGTGCTTATTGTTGTTGTATTTCTTTAAAAATTTGAATGTGCAATTTAATTGAATGTACTCTTTATTTCACAATGTGGCAATTTTAATTGATTGTTTCAAGTGATTAATTGATTTCAGTTTGGAGATCGGTTTTTTTAATCAAGTCTTCTAATCAATTGTCTTCTTGATTCAAATTAAAATTGAATTTTTTGGTAAAGAATTTTAAGATTTCACGTTGACTATTTTTTATCTTTAATTGATTGCATTGATTTGCAAGTTATTTCAAATAAGTGGTACATAACTTCTTCCTTCATAATAATTTCACAATAATAAACGAGTAACCTTCCTCCTCATTCAATTCACAAATAACTCCTCTCTCAATACTTAACCCTTTTTCCATATATTGTATCATTTCCTTCTATTAATAATATAACCACTTCCTTTTCAACTCCTTTTGCAAATATTTCTATATATCACTTCTGTCCCAACATATCACTTTCATATCAGTCAACAACTTATTTTAATAAAATAATTTCTTCAAATAATTCATAAACATACTATATCATATCTAACATTCGCAATTTAACTCAAATCATTGAACTCCTCAAGACATTCATATCGCATCTACTTACATAGAATATTAGTTACACTTGTTGTAGTCTTTTCTTTCTTAAATAATAAATCGACTTAATAACAATACTGTAAGTTCCTTTGAGTTAAAAGAACCGTTATTGAGCAGGTATTCCACATTTGGAATGGAATAGTTTAAATATTCTTTTAATATCTAAAAATATACATAAAATTCAAAACACTTTCTTATCAGAGAAGATCAATGTTTTGTACTTTCAACATAATATAGATTGTTAAGCAAATTGGGGTGAATACTAAGTATATGAAGTACTGAGTAAAAGCACCACCTCAAACACCTTTTCAAAATCTACGGGGAAACCATTTTAATTCATTATTTGTGTCTCGTGTGGAAGGAAAAGAATTAGGGCACAAGATTAATATCTGAATTTCATAATCAATCAGTAGTTCCAACTCAGCCCAGCAGAATCAAAAAAGAGCATCCTTGATTTGCTTTATTTTATTTGATTTTCAAAGTTCTGTATCACATAATCTGATCATCAACTCAGAAACCATTCTTCGAGCAAAAGGTATATAACTGAGGCTATACCTGTAACAACGTGGAATAATTAATGATCTACGTAAAAGTACAAAACAAACATGTCATGGAAAGGAGTTCTATGTAAAATTCTACTGTTGAAATGGTTTTCACTTTTCATGTCACAAATTTATGTCAGGAAACAGCGCTATTGAAAGCAAACTCACCAAATAAGGGCACCAATCTCAATTATGACAGCAACTATGGTTAGCACTTTGCTATGAATCTACAAAACACGAAAAATTAATCAGTTTTGCATTCTACTAAGGGCATGTTTGGGTATGTTTCATCGTCATAACTTCTAGAAAAAGAGCATAAAATGTGAAATAAGTTTTTTTATAAATTAAAACTAGTTTATGTATAAGTTACAAATCTAATTTTAGAGAAGTAAAACGACAAAGATCTTACAAATTATAGCTTATAAAAATTTAGTTTTAACTTGTGCAAAACTTATTTTATTTGTCTTCTCTTAGAAAATTCATCGTAACAGATTCTAAGAAAGGAAGAACCACAGGCCATAAAGTTGTTGAACACATTGAGATAGCTTGCTTGATTAGAGAAACAAGATTCATGGTGTAACACGAAGATGTTAGCGCGCATTATCAAAGTCGGCAGGTTAAAAAAGGTGGAAAAGATTATTATTCAAATGTCCTCACTAATATCACTTTTTAAGATTAGTAACTCAAGAGCATTAAAAATTGCAAGTAATTGGTATTTCAAACACTAGGTACTTGCTATATGGAGCTTGTAGCGATCAAAGGAGTAGGGATTACCCAAAGAGCACAGATAAGTGCTAGAACCACGCATCCAAGGTATATGGCTGTAGCAAAAACCCGAACAGGGTCAAACATCATTCCCAATTGCTGTGCAGGTCCAAGAAGAAAGCCTGTACTGTTAGACACACAAACCGAACTTAGAAGGTTTAATGCACTAAATCCAGTAAATTAAAAGACAAATAAAAGTGAGTCAGCCTTGCCTATTGCATAATAACACAAATATTCAAAAATAAACTGAAGTACATAATTGGTCTTAAAAAAATAGAATTTAAGTCTAAATCAATCTTACAAAATAGGTTTATAAGGGTTTTATATCCATTTATATACTGCTTAAACGTTAGAAGAGGGAATGAAAAAACATCCAGACTTATTAATAAAGACATTAAAATGAAAAGTGTCCATTAGTGAAGAGGACAAAAGTGGCAGAAAATGCTTTATGGGCAAGAACGTAAATGACTTCAGACAGCTTATCCGTCTTGATATTGTTTGGATGTTGGGGTGGTTACATGCATGAAAAGAATTAAAATTTGTGAATCGTTCTATTGACATCAAGCTGGGCCAACCGACAATACCATAAACTCTGTTAAAGATACCATTACGTGTTGATGCTATAAATTATAATGGTTTAAATATGGAAATAGGGAATACTGTGATGAAAACATGCAGGAAGAAGAAGGCCAAACAAGTAGGCCCAAAAGGATTGCTAAACAGAAAACAATATCAGAATGTTTATTACAGAGAAAAGAGAAATAATAGGTTGTAGAATTGGCAGTTAGAGTCTGGTACTGCTGAGGTGGTAATTTGTTAGATTGATTAGAAGGTATTTTGTTAGAATGAGCACATGGCCTAGATTGGCTACATATTTCTTCAATTTCCTTTATAATACAATACAATATTGATTCTCTATCTATTCTTTACTGAGGAGGTATCTTTGTCCTCGAATTAAGAGAATTCACTCCCCCGTGATATTGTATAGACTAGGGATTACATTTTATATTTCTTAAATTTTCTTTAACTGTATCATTTAAATGCTTATAAATAGAGAATCATGCTTGCGCTAATAACACAATTCCTTGTAAATCTTTCCATGTATGAAAGCTTAGGTTCTCTTTCCCTTCCCTCTATTTTTCTTTTTCCTTGTTGTGTGCGCTCTTCACATGCATCATCGCAAATCACTGCCAATCCATTTCGGGCAGTATGCTTTATTATTGTCTATGTAACAATCCAATGGAGTCCAATGTCAAGCTTGAACATCATTGACATTACTTTTGCAGCCAGTGTGGTAAGTGAATTCCTCAATGCCCTTTGTGATAGTCATTGAGATGTTGTCATGCATCATTAGTTATATCAAGAATGCACCAAGTAGTAGACTTTTATATGAAAATAAAAGTGACACCAAGATTGTGTTAAAGTTGAAGTGTGAAATGGAGTTTCATATTGTGTAAAAATTAGCAAGTTGAGCAACATGTAAAAAGACCTACAAACCTATTCTCTTAAAGTTTTGGATTTAAGATGGGTCAAGTTCTCTTGCATATTCGTGGCCCATTGGTGAAGATCTCTTCAAATTTTCTCTTCTTAGGATTGACCAACAAGCGATATCAAAGTCGATGGTATAATATAGAAAGAACTCATACCTGAAGGGGAGATTGTTGAAGTTCAAGTATGAATTGGAGTCCCACATTATGTAAAAATGAACAAGTTGAGAAACATATAAATCACAAAGACTCACAAGCCTATAATCTAAAGATTTTGGGTTGAAGAGGTGGTATCAAGTTTTCTTTTTATTATATCATTTTATTCTTTATAAATAGAGAATTATCTGTGCTCCTAACACACAATTCTAGCAACTCGTTCTATAAACTCAAATTTTATGTTGGCTCCGGACATAGTTTGGGAGAAGTTACTTTTAAATCTCACATATCAACAAGGATCAAATTAAATCTACCTTCCAACTGCTAACAGGTTGCCAAAGGTGAACAACACCGCAAACTTCATGGGTTTTACAAAAACAATCATTGACTGCAAAGAACAAAGAAGAGTGTAAATAAACAAAGTATGTTTAAGTTAACAAGACAATTTACTTGAGGTTTCTAAAATTTCAGAATTAATAGAGAACAAAATATCAATATTTTTGGACCGCATATTATAGGTTACACAACATACGATATTAAAATTTTTTCCAGAGATCAATACATTTATGTGAGCCAAGTTACCGAGATTTCAAGGAAAAAGGAGAAAAAGTTGCGTGAGTTTTAAATCATAGGAAAGTTACCAGAGACGATTGAAACTATCTCTTAATAGAATTAAAACACAACTTTTTTCAATAGTCTTAGAAACAGTTTTAAAAATTGCAAGAATTAAATAGGAACCATGCAATGTATAGATATTCTTGAACTTGGATTTAGCCAAACTCAACCCCAAGTGCAACTTCATAGACTTTGATAGCATCTAAGAAATGGGCAGCTGGGTGTTAATTTCCTATATGCTGTCATAATTATTTTTAATTAGAAATTACCTGTACACAAACAAATTTGTCCGTTATGTAAATAAAGTTGCTTTTGTAAAACAATTATGTAAATATGACACAATTTATACCCATCTACATATATCTATGAATGTAATTAGTCTTGACTCATGAACTTTATCTCTCTCATCTCAGACTTGTCATTTACAGTTGAATAATATTGCCTCTATTTTAAACTTGAAATTATTCAAGTCTTACGAGAAATAATTATTTCCTGAAATTTTATCAATCACTAATTCATTTTTGCTTTAAATTTATACAAGTGATGGTATGTATTTTAAATTTGAATAAAATTTTATACAACTTCTATTTAAATTCAATTAGGTTCCTTAGAAAAATATTAATGAAGTATTATTTAGTTAACTAATTATTTCATAATTATTAAGATTAAAGTAATAGACATTATAATTTAGTGCGTCACACTTCCTACTCATGAATGTCATAAACTTGGTTGTCAGTATGTTATGTTCGTTTTCTTGGTTTTCTAATTCACAAAAAGGTTATGTTTTGTTATGATCCAAATGTGTGTTGTATGAGAATATCTAGAAATGCTATTATCTTTAAAAATCAGTACTTCTTTCCATCATATGTAGAACCACCATCTTTATCACTATCTTTTATGCCTTTCTACTGTATGATTTAGACTTGTGTAATGATTTCAACCTAGTTTTGTATATGAAAGACATAGTCATGACTCTGAACCCCTTCAAGATAATGATCTGAAACTAGATCCTGCAAAAGGTTGTGACGAAATCAAGTACTGTAGCAGAATAATGGATCATGGCTTTGTTTGTGTGCAAACTCAAATTGCTAAAGCAAATCCTCAAGGACCTCAAATTTGAGAAAGCATCCCTGTATGTGACAACCAAGCAACTTTGCATATTACGTCACTCTCTTCTATAAGAGGACCAAGCACATTAAAGTTGATTATCATTGCATGAGAAACTTAAAGATAGAGGTATTGTTACAAGCTTCATCTACTCTAGTGAGCGTTTGACAGACTTATTCACCTGTGTTCTATTCAAACTCACAGTTACAGTCAATCTATGTCTGTTTTCTTTTCTCTTTTAAAACTGTCTAGAAATGTAAGGAACCTGAACCTAGAATAGTTTCCAAAATTATGTGTTTAAAAATGTTAGTTTTTTTTTAAAAAATGAATCTTTAAATAAAAAAGTAACTAAAGAAAAGTTTTACCGAAAACTTGAGCTGTAAAGCACCAAAAGGAGCACAAGCTCAGTGTTTAATAAATGTATCAAAGAAAAGGTAAACCTATTGAGGAAAAACTGATAGAATCTTGCCTGTGATGGTTTGAAAATATGAAGAGAAGACCAATAGAAAAACCAGTCAGAAGAGTGAACTGGAACAAAGAATGCCCAATAACTGCAGATAAAGGAAGGCAAAGGAAAACCGACAAACTGGCTAGATCTAAATGGCCTTCTTGGAACTTAATTTTTGAAACAAAAAACACTGTTTAGACTTGCATCCCTTTCTTTCTGGGTCTAAGTAAAGCCAGAAATCAAAATAATTACAGGGCAGTAAGTATGTAGACAATGCTCAATAAGAAGTGAAAAATTATAACGGAAAGGGGAATGCATACACAGAAATAATATATAACAACCTGAAGGAAAGAAAAAACAAAAGGAAGGGTATAACATTTGGATTGTATAGCTCATTATCTTGTCATTTAATCATAGCTAATCATCTAGATGATCAGAGAAGTTGCTCAATTTTTGGTTGTTTGTTAGGAATCTTGGTTACGATTGGAGTGTTACTGGACTGGGCAGCACTAGATGTATACCTAGATTATTAGTATAGACAAGAGACTTAGATTAGCCTTTTTGTATTAACACTACATCTCATTATCATTGAACACAATACTTCTCTCTTTTCCACCCTTTCTGAAATTTTAACAATGACAAAGATCTCAAGTCTTTCCACCAAATGCATTTCAGTTATTTCATGCAACAAATTCTGCCAGTAGTACCTTGCCCACCAAATTGACAAGGCCCGATTATAATTTCAAACTACATGGCAAGGTCCAGCCCTCTTGAACACTCTTGCAAGATATGGCATCTTTTTGCGGAACCAAGATGAGAAACCGACTACATCAAAATATGGAGAAAAACGCAACAGGAAAATAAAAGTATAAAACTACTCTTATGCTTACAGAAGAAATCTGATCTTATTAGACTTAGTCATTTGCTATCCGTGTGAAGCACTGGACATAACTGATTCCTAAGAAACACCATCAACTTCCCACAATGCAACACCAATGGCCCAAATGTGTAGACAAAAGAACTTCATTCCGTTCAACTAAATATTTGCCACTAATCTAATTATTTTAATACTAATTTACGAGGGGTTCATTCACGTTCTTTTTTCTGTTCTAAATCTCTACAAGTCAAAATCTAAACTAAACACAAGATCACAAGTATGTTACAAAATCGAACTATAAATACATAAGAAAGGGGACACAAATGTCGCTCACCAGTAACATGCAGGCCACACCAGCAACAAAACAAGCGGCAAATCCATAAATTCTCTGCTTAAGTCAACAACCAAAAATTATAAAACATAGAGCCGTTACTGTTACATAAATTAGAAAGAGCAAGATTAACATAAAAAGTTTTGACAGCACCTGTGTTGTTGAGAGGGAGCAGAGGCCACCTGAATCCTCACCCAACAAACTCTCTCCCTCCTCTTCATCACCTCCCGTTAACGACCGACCAATGTTCCACATTGTTTATAAGCAAAGGGTTTCTTGCTCACTGTTGGCACTGTACAAATTAGATGCATAAATCAAACAATCTCTGCATCTATCCAAACTGTAAGAAAGGGGAATAAGAAACTACGATACCCAAGCACATAAGCATAAATGGGACCAATTTTTCAACCAGTAATTGTAAAAAATAAAAAATAAAAAAAAAATAATCTATTGTATGCAATTCCTACAATTCTCAAATAATTGCATAAGAATTTTCTTAAAACTTATATAAAAAGATAATCTTTCTCTTTATTTTACTTTCCTAAAACTCAAAAATAATTATCAATTAACACTCAACTTAACTCACAGCCTTTTCGATGATTTTCTTCCATTGATCTTGAAAGGGGAGAAGGAAAAAGGATATATATATATATATATATATATATATATATATATATATATATATATATATATATATATATATATATATATA
>Ga0209700_106350_pt1 | contig 18442 bp, 12 predicted proteins | sample SiratroredBW_FD_187528 | JGI IMG/M metagenome (GOLD analysis project Ga0209700, IMG submission 187528) | Root nodule microbial communities of legume samples collected from California, USA - Siratro red BW (SPAdes) (version 2) | ecosystem: Host-associated > Plants > Roots > Nodule | place: USA...
TATATATATATATATATTTTACTGCAATGCTTTTGTCTTAACTCGTTATGGTTTCAGTTATAAAGGATTTTTAAGTTTTTTGATATTTTCCGTTATCTGATATTGATAATATTTTGTATGAAAATATTTTTTTCATAAAAAATGAAATTTCTGTTGATAAATATTTCTCTATTATTAGTATCAAGAACAATATATCCTTTAATCTCATTCTTGTTACCAAGAAAAATACATTTGCTAGCCCTAGGTTCATGTTTAGTTCACTTGTTGTCAAGTCAAGTGTAGATGCAAAACCAGAGAACCGAAAGTTTTCAAATTTAGATATGTGGGAGGTGATTTGTATATTAACTCATAGGGAGTTTTATGGTTAATAACAGTAGAGGGTAGTCTATTTATAAAGTAAACAACATGGGAAACAATAGAAGACCAAGAGGCACAAACCAGAATGATTCATAAGACTACAGGTGATATTAAGTATATGTTGGTGTTTTCTCTCAACAACACAATTTTGTTGAGGGATTTCCACATAGGTCCTTTGATGCAGAATCCTAAATTTGTCATAAACATTTCTAAAAATGAACTCCTTTCCATTATCAGACCTGATAATTTTAATATTTCGGCCAAATTGAGTTTTAGAAAAAAATTAAAAAATTATGCAGTAGAGGTTCAGTTTTAGATTTAGCTTTCATAAGGTATATCCATGTACGTCTAGTATAGTCATCCATAATAGTTAGAAAATATCTATGATTGTGAATAAAAGGAATATTAATAGGACTTCATATATCAGTATGAATTAGATAAATTAGATAAAAAACATTCAAAGAAACAGTGTCACTTTTGGGAAAAGAAAGTTTATGCTGTTTTAGAAAGATGACATAAATCACAAACAGATTTTAAGCTAGACTGTACATAAGGAAAATTATTGCACATATGTTCAAGAATTTTGTTCCGTGGATATTCTAGTCGACAATGCCAAGTATCAACATCAGTTTCTTTACAATTAAGCACAATATTTACAGAATAATCATTCTCTTTGAGGTCAGAAAACTCATTTATGTAGTATAAGGCCATGAATGAGGTCAGCTTGTCCAAAATCATCCTGAAAGAACGACTATACTTGATCTAGCCATTCTTAGAGCAAAAACATAATTTACAGTTTAAGTCTTTAATAAGTCTGTGAACTAAAATAATGTTAAATGAAAACTCTAAAATATATAATACATGAAAAATCACAATTTTTTTTTTTAAATTGAATAGTTCCATTATGAAAGGCTTTAACTGAATAACCATTAGGAAGCTTAACATATAGATCTTTATTTCACAAACTAAAAACATGGTATCTCCATAATTCAGCATTTGCAATTGATATTGGTCATACGAGAATTGGTATGACTTACTCAATAGTTGCTCACCATTAAAACCTTGTGACAGTGTTTTTAGAGATAACTCTTTAATTTGTTGATTATTTTGAAATGACTATTTTTGAACAGGAAAATTCATAATAATGGTGTGGTGACCGAGCATGAAATAATTAAAGTTAGTTATATACTTTCTGCAATCAAGTTTGTTCAGGTTGGAGTTAAATTTTTTTTTAACAGCAGGTTAGAGTCAATATCGAAGACAACTCAAACTCCTTCTGTATTTTGGTTCATCTTCAAAATAAAATTCGAAAATCTAGTTTATAGCAAAAGATATATGATTTTCTTGAAAGTCTTAGTTATGATCAAAACTAAGGATTTTCGGTCAATTCTCTTATAGGTCTGAAATTTTGGTGCAACTTGTTACGTCAATAGTATACTTCAAAAGCATGTATTGGTTAGTTGACTCGACTTTTTGCACAATTATTTTATATTACTAGAATGATCTTTATAGTTTTTTCAATATCTATAAAAATGGTAGAATTAGATAATGGACTTCACCTATAAATAAAATATATAAATAATGCACGTACAAATTCACCTATAAAAAAGTAAAAATTAATTTGAATGTTCTAAAGTTTTAAATTAATCAAAATGTGTATAAAAATTAATAGTTATTATTTAAAATACAGAATACATAATCTTAAAATATAAGTTAGATAAATAAATAAAAGATCAAGAAAATCATATTTATAAACCCTAAACCCTAAACCCAATACCAAGAAAATTATATTTATAAATCTTAAACCCTAAACTCTAAACCCTAAACTCAACATCAGGAAAATCATATTTATAAAGAGTTATCTTTCATAATTTTATTTTTTTATCAACACAACTTTTGTCATATTTAACAACACAACTTTTGTCACTATAACAATATTTAATTTTAACAAAGCTACGTCAGAATCATAAAAGTTATTTCAGGCTAAAAGTCTGCTAATTTTTCCAAACTGAAAGTATTTTTTGGACTCTTAATCATGAATTTCAAAATAGAGAAATTACACCAAACCAATCCAGAAGAATGCAGATAAACAGAAACTTTAGATGATAGACAATTGATTCATGGTTATCTGAAAAGGTACATTATTTCTTAACCTTGCTTATTTTTCATTAGTGTTTGTATTTAGTTTGCTCTAGTTACTAAATATGATTTTCATTTGTGTTTGGTTAAATTTTAGAAAATTTATTACGATGTTTGGTTAAATTAATTATCTTATATCAGTACTTGTGTTACCTACTTTAATTATGTATTCCTGTTTGTTGTTTATAATATACTTTAAGTATTCAAGACACTTAATCTTTTGTTATTAAATTTTATTTTTAAAACTACTTTAATAATTTATTTTGTAATATACTTTAATTAAATTTTATTTTTAAAAAATAATTTATTTCATTTTTGTTATTTCTTATTTTGATATTTTTTAATAAACTAAAGATACAAAATTTAATTCAAATACTAATATTATCAAAATAGTTATAAAAAATAAATAATTTATTATTTATTTGTTTATTATAATTAATCAGTTCAAAATAATTATAGAATATTTCATTTTACTCTTTTATATTTTTATTATTCTTTAAAAAATTAATTCAATCATTTTTATAGTATTTTTATTTAAATTTTAGTATAACTAATAATTACATCTTTAGTTTAATAAAAAATTTAAAAAGCAAATGATTTTTTCCTTGTAAATTTTTTTATTTACCTCCCCTTTCATACAAATTAAAAATAAACTGTATTACTCTGGTTGATATGAACATATTTGCTTGTAAGAGGCTTTGAGAAATCATATCAAAATATTACACGTACGTACGAGTAACTTATGTAATAATTATTAAAATTTAGTGGTTATTTTTGTACAAATAAAATATTATGAAAAAAACTTGGATTATTTTCTAGTTTAGTTTTTAATTAGATTTTAATTATGGTCTTTCTATTTTTTAATTATGAGTATCCTTTCGTTAATGCAAAATTTTTAATATAAATTATTTATTAGTTTTTACAAATTATTTATTATCTGAATGCTTTAATTTAGTTACTCGATATGTAAATGATAATTTAATATGAAGATCAAACTTGACATCATATCATATGTATATAATTACTGGAAGTATATTACAGTGACCAGTTATATAAAATATTCAGTGTCAGTATATTACAAACAACAAACAGTAATACAGAATTAAAGTAAGTAACACACACTAATGCAAGATAATCAATTTAACCAAACATCAATAATAAATTTTCTCAAATTTAACCAAACACCAGTCAAAATCATATTTAGTAACTATAACAAACTAAATGTAAATTGTCGAGAAAGTTGAAAAATATGACAAATAATCAAGGTTAAGAAATAATGTACCTTTTCACATAACAATGAATCAATTGCCATCATTTAAAGTTTCATGTTTATCTGGATTCTTCAGGGATGGATTGATGTAATTTCTCTATTTTGAAATCCATGATATCCATGATGAAGATACCAAAAAATACTTACAGTTTAGAGAAAGTGGCAGACTTTTAGCCGGAAATATTTTTTTTATTCTGATGTTGCTCTTGTTTAACTAATATCCAGAATAACTATTTTTATGATTATGAAATAAAATTTCATGTTTATTTGAATTCTTTCAAATTAGTTTGATGTAATTTCTCCAATTTGAAATCCAGGATGAGGGCAACAATAAATATTTCAGATTGCTATATAAGAGTGGCTTATTCAATATTTGCTCGCCATTTAAAGTGGCTTATTCAATATTTGCTCACCTTGTGACACTACTTTTCGAAATAGATCTCACTTATAATGTTTTTGTTTTTCACAATGTATTTAACCATTTTTTATATTTTTAATAATTTTTAATTCTTACATTATCATTTTACATCTTTTTATTTTTTATATTATAAATTAATATAAATAAAAAAATCTAATAATACTTTTAAAGATAAAAAAATAATAAATGATTGAAAAAACGAAAACATCTCTCAAATAAATAAATAATAAGAAAGTAAGAAAATCAAAGAAACCTACTTTAACAAATGAACAGATAATAATAAAATTATTAAAAAACAAAAAGGCACACCTGCATTTCAAAGCAAAAATGCAAAATGTATTTTTAGTATTTAAAAAAAATATATATATAATACAGAATAGAATTTATATGATACAGCCTTCAAATCCTACTTGTTGCAAAATTGTGAAAGATAAAAATTTACAAGTATGATTTACTAATATGTCATGCAAAGGACCACAAGTCACAATCCTCTCTCCCTTTTATCATGCTTAGCACCACAAGTTACACTCATCCCAGTTTTACCAATATGTTTAAGATGGTACATCAACATCTGCATTAGTAGAGAAAAATGTCTCCACAAGTAAAGATTGTGAGTGAGAGGCATTCAAACCATTTCCATTACTGTCAGCCATTATCGCTTTAAAACTATCAGAATAAACTGCATCAGTCTTGATGAATTTATGGTTTGAACTGGAAAACCCCTCGTCAAATGAAGGATAACCCAAATAAGTAAATTCTCGTCATCAAATTCCCACCATTGCCCAATGTTTACATTTCTAATATGAGCAATGTAATGGCCACTATTAGTAGTAAAATTAATATATGGTTAAGTTTGCACAACTAGCTATGAGCAATATAAAGCTAACATATATGAGCAATGTAAGGGGTTTTAAACATTACCTTCAATCCAAAACATTAAGGAGAGATTCTTTTTTATGCATGTAATGGTCATTATTAGTAGTGAAAATAATATATAGGTTAAACCATATATTAAATGGCATATAACATAAATGCAATGGCCACTATTAGTTGTGAAAAAATGTCCCTCTCATAACTCCATGAAGGAATGCAAAGAAGAGGACATAAGGCCATGCAAGTTTGATCTTGGGTTACTATAAGTTGAGTCCGACATTACTTAAGTTGCGCCAGACCTAAACAACATTCAAACTCTATTTATTGAGTCTCTATGTTAGAGTTTAGACACATAGAGTTAGAGGAGAAAAAGAGTCAATCTTTGACAACAACTTTTTGGGATTTTTTTTTGTTGTAATCATCTTCTTTCACTATTTATCTTGTATGTTTAGGGTTCTCATGTCTATGAGCAACTAAACCCTAGATGTAACCTACCAAACTCTCATGTAATTAATATTGTGTTTATATAAATGTTTTTTTCTTTCAATGTAAGTATTTTTATTGCGTTTAATACTTGTTTTGTTTATTCATGGCATGAAATACCTAATAAAATTTTGTGTCTAGGAATAAAGCATGATTCATTTGTTTTGTGACAAAAATAAATCTTTTCTGCATAATTGGTCAAGGAATTGACGATTAACGTGGAAGTTTAGGCTCATTCACCTAAGGAATTATAGTTTGGGTATTATTTTGGGTTGATGTTGGCTTTAGTTAGGAAAGAAAAGGTAACCGTTTTTATGCATGAGTAAGGTATGGTGCGTTAGCACCGAAGTGATTTGATGAAGCCAACAATGTGATGAAGTCAACATGGATCAAAGCTTGTAAAGTGATTGCTTGAAGCCGTCTTTGAGCTTGAAGGGTGTTTTGGTCTAGGACTTGGATTGGGTGTGTGTGTGTGTGTGTGGTTTTGGTATAAAACCATTCTTCTTTCATGTTTTCATCCATCTCCAATGTAACAATACTTGTACTATTGGGCTTAAGAAAATGATTGGTCACATTTTGAATTCCTACCATCTCAAACATTTACATATTACTAAATAAGAATTATTAGAGATGAGTATAATAGCTTTATAAAAAAAAAAAAGTTCTTAAGAAAGCTAGAATAAACTTAGCGTACTCTCAATCTTCATAAGAAGGCAAACCAATCTCATTTCCTAACCTTAGCATGTGGTTGAAAATCAGAAGAAACTACTTTTAGTATCATAGTCGTAAAAGGTTTTGTTGGAGATCGGGAGAAATTATAGGGGTGTTCATGTTAAAATTAATCCAAACACAACTTGGATATCATATATATCACTATAAGAAAAATTAATTTTAGAAACCAATTTATGAGTCACTAGAATGATAAAATTAGTCACTAACTTAATTAGCAACTAATTTAGGATCTAATTGTATAAGTGACTAAAACCTTGGTAGTTAATGTTAAATATCAATTATCTTGACTTAATTGGTTACTAAATTCAACCATTACTTTTATTTTGTAGTTATTTAGCAACCAAAACCTAATGGTAATTATTTTGGTTACGGTTAGCAACCATTTTAGTTGGTAGCTAAAATTGGTGGCTAAATAACTTTTTCTTGTAGTGTATAGAACTCATTCCTCATTTGTAACTTATATGTTTTCTCTCTCCAATTAACTTAATCAAAAATCAAAAGGTCATTACTCTCGAGTAAATATGTCTTTCTATAATTTTTCTTACTTAAGTTACATTGAAATTAGATGTCACCAAGCTAACATAGATACTTCAAGCGAGGGTGCAAAAGATGTCACTCTCATTAGTTTGAAATTCACTATTTTCTAATTCATAAGATAGAATTCTCTAGGCTCTAATAAGTAATAGAGTAAATTTTTCATTCACATTTACCATTAGTTTGATTCTTCAATAAATTTGTTAAAGTAAAAGTCGAACACTGTATAATTTTGGTTAAGTGTTGAAAACAATTAAGTATAAACATCATCAAGCTTCATTTGTAAGATGATATCATAATTCAATAATAGATCATGTACAAGAAAGTGTTTCATCTAACAGGCGATAAAATAATATGCAGTTTTAATCTACATCTAGTAAAGCTTTTATAAGATTAAATGATATGCTAATAGATTTAAGATAACCTAATATTACACAAAAAAAAAAATATACGCTTATTTTATGTTGTAGGGAATGTCTGTTACTTTCGTCTACCAAGAAGATTTGTTTCAAAGAACAAGTTATATCAAATGATCTCTTGGATAAAAAGCTAAAGCATTTTTTCTTCAACAATTCCCTAATGCTAGATTGACAATTTTGGGCATACTATTTGCTTCGTATGGCTCTACACTTTAGAAAAAGTCAACCAAAGACACACTGCTCAAGAAGAGATAAGTATATTTAGTTATTGGGAGGTTATGTAAAGGAATAAAGGAGAATTTAATGTTGCATGCAGTGTATTTAATGCATCCTTCGTATTCAAGCTCATCAGACGAAAGAAAAACATTCAAAAGAGTTGAAGCAATTCAAGAAGAAGATAATGTAAGATCATGTTGCACTATACTATAACTATGTTGAAATTTTTACCCGCTACAAGCTTCATGTTGAACACTATTCGTGTTCAAAATTGTAAAACTAGAGGAGAATGCATGAATTTTGTAGACTTCTACTATTGAGCAACTATGTGATCTGTTGATCACCACTCAAACAACGTTTGAATCTTAGCCAAAAGTGGTTGTTCGGTAAAGAATACTTGATTATTAACTATAAGTGATTTGTAAAAGAATATTTGGTTAAGCCAGGAGTGGCTTGTGAAAGAATACTTGGTTAAGCCAAAAGTGACTTTTGGAAAGAATACTTGAACGGGGTCAGTCAAACATGGCTGGGAGCTAATACTCATGGGTTAGTCAGGAGGGGCTACAAGTCTAAATAATACTCAATAGGTTAGGCAGGAGTGGCTCCAAGGCCAAATAATACTCATGGGATTAGCCACAAGTGATTATGAGCCCAAAGAATACTCACATTGTACTTTGCAACTTTAGTCTGCTTATTAGAACTCTACGTTGATTGAGAACTGAATGTAATCTGCATGGTCAAATGACCCAATATAAAAATATTTTGTGGGTTTCTTATTTTCCCTAATCTCTTTATATTACAATTTATTATCATTTGTACTAACATGGAAGGAGGTTTATGTTGGTTTGTTATTTGATGAAGTCAAGCAAAAGCAAAATCAATCAAAGAGGAGATTAAGCTTTGTCCTAACTTAGTGTGTGTATGTTGATGAAATCACATGCAGAGGTTCATATATCAGTGGGTACATTCAAGAAATTTTATTTGAAATTGTTTTCAAAATATAAATTTAGAAAAATCTCTGTTATGAGAAACAAATTGATTGAATTGTTTTTTAAATCGATTGATTTCTACAAACTAACAGGTTTAATAAGTAATTGTTTTTTAAATTTGTTTTAAAACTTATAGAAATGTTTTAAATACAGTACATGTTCTGAACATTTTTTAGACAAAGAAGAGAATACATTAAATATATAGAGAGAAACAATTGTTGCAAACATTCAAGAAAACATCAAGAATTGTTACTTGTCTATTTTCTTTGATTTTTGTAAAATGTTATTTGGCGAATGAGTCAATCTTCTTTAAAGTATTTGTATGTCACTAGTGGAAAAAACACATTCTACAACAGAAAAAAGTAGCGGTTAAAACGTAACCAATGTAAACAAAAAATACGATGACATTTTTGAAATTATGTGCAAAGATATCACAGCGATTAAGCTCTCAAATGATGTGGTATCTCCATACTACAATGGTTGAGCTCTCAACCACTGTAGTATCTCCCCTATTTTAATCCTCGTGCACTGTTTATTAACCTAATATTTTTACTGCTTTCATTATTTGTCTTTTTTTTCACCACTAAGTCTCTTTGGTGATGGTGTATTCTATACTCTTCTCAATCACGCTCATTGGTTGGTTCCTTCATTGTCTTCAACTACTTTTTTCAGCGTTTTCAACATAAGTGGTTTGCTAACTTTTTTATGTTGTAGGTTTTTGAGAATGTTATACGCTTGATGTGTGATCTTTTCTCCACCGTGAATGCTAAGTTCGACACCCCTTGCCGCTTCTCTTTGTAAGAGGTTAACAATTTGTAAATTCATTAAAAATAGTTAGAAATTTGTTTTTTACCCATATTGTTTTACCTAAATATTTTATCAGCAACTTGATTTAGTGTAAATTCGATTGTACAGTTCTTACGTTGTATAAATTTATCATAGATTTTGAGTTACAAAAGTTTACGGCGAAAAAACTTCAAACAACCATAACTTTTGATATAAAACTTGGATTGAGACGTTCCGAAAATGAAAGTTGTTTGAAAATGGCATAACAAAGTTCATGGGCAATTCCGAAAGGGGATTCAAAATCCAAAATTTTTCCAAAATTTCATCATTTACTATCTGTTTTTTTTTTTAGTATTTTTCACATATTTTTTTATTTCACATATTTATACTTGTCAAAAAATTCTGAAAATTTTTGTAGTGTTTCATTGTATGAATTAGACATTTTATCAAAGAATTTAAAAAAAAATTTAAATAGAGATATTGCAGCAGTTGTCTTGACAAACCGCTATAGTATCTCGATAGTACAACGATTGTCCTATTCAACCGTTGTAGTATCTCAATACTATAACAATTATCCTATGTAACCGCTATAATTTCTCTCGCTTTGACAAAAATTGAGTTTATTATAGTAGTTTGTTAATAATCAAGGTAATATCTTCTATATTATGGTTTACCAACCGTTATAATATATTCAGACTTTCTATAATCATAGAATCTACATTGATTTTAAAATTGGTATTATATGTTTTTCGGAATGGACATAAAAAGTAATTTTTCAACTAGTGTGTGGTTTTTTTTAAATAACTTATTTTAAATGAATGTTAGATAAAGTTAGATAAGAAACTGCAAATAACTTTTATCAAAGAGTAAATCTGTATAAATGTATGTGCAATTTTTCTCATCGCTCTCCTCAAAATTTTTGCACCAAGTTCTTTTATATTCTTGATTGAACAAAAAATTAATAATTTTTAAAATGTGCGATTAATTTGTATTAAGTTAGACAAAAACTAAACTAAACTTGCTGTCACCTATCATTTTTCTCTATCAGAAGCCTTCTTTTATATAATAAATTATTTTAATAATTTTAATGACATACTCACTTTTAAATTATAAATTGATAAAACAAATGAATAATAAAAATGAAAAGTATCTTACTTTTATTATAATTTTATCTTCTAAATACTTGATCCATCATCTTTAGAATTAGAGGACCAAATTACGCTAAGAGTAAGTTTCAAATAATTATATATCTTTCATTTGAATAATCCTTAAGAGATTCAGAGAATATTTTTCAAAAGAGTCACTTATCTTTGTAACCATTCATTCTCTTTTATTTTTCGAATCTTATTAATTGATAGAGTTATTCTTCTTATTATTAGGTTATCAATTCATTAAAATTTAAAGTACAAAGTCTTAATTATAAAAATCTATTGAAAAATCTTATAAATTATTACTATCTTACATACTAAATTAAAATTGATAAAAATGTGAATCCAATCTTCTCATATTCGAAAATAATTTCTCATCAAAATATCAAGCTAAAAAAAGTAAAACTTCAATCGAACAGCACATTATCATCTAATAATAGCCATTTATGAATCTCTCCAACAGGATCCTCTGGAATAAACTCAAACATTTTACGCCTAAAGCCTCTTTTTTTTTTCTAATTTACCATAACTACAATGATTTTAGACCCTAGGGATCTTTCTACTTTACTCTTATTAACTTACTATAAGAAATTCCACTAAATTTGAATAATTTTTGTCTGCGCTACACCATATTTTAAACAACAGTCACAAATAAACATGATTTTATTTCCTTAAATCTGGAAATACTTTATTCACTTAAATATGTAATTTTCATGGTCTTCATATATACTTAATTTTGATTTTCGATTCCAAATAATTTCTTTATCTAATCTCATATTTAAAAAAAAAAAATGAATGATCCTTATCATAACATTGAAATGACACGATATGACAACTATCAAACTGTATCATTTTAGTAATAATTTTTAGGTAGCATGTACGGATATTTGTTTTTCGTAGTTTTTTTATTATTGAAAATATAAAAATAAGAATATTTATTTTTATATTTGTTAGCTGGTTAAAAAAAATATTTTAAGGTATGTTTTATTTCTATGGTACATATCTGGTTCTACAATTTTTAATTTTACGCTAAAAGAGTTGATAAGTTATATTTTCACGAGAATAAGGAAAATATTTGTTAACTTTCATACAATTTCTGTTTTTTATTAGTTTTAAAAATAGTTTTAAAGTATGAAAAATTAATAAAATATATTTTTAAGTACGACTAGGAATAATTTTTCAACCGTAATATTTATATCTATGAATTATATATTTGGAAAGCATAAAATCATAAATTAACACACAAACTACTCCTTTTATCTGGACTTCTACAATGTCTTAAAAATTGCGAAGGCTAACACTCAATTGAGCCATATTTACATAATAATATTTTGTCTTGAATATCTTATTGTACATAAATAAACCGATTTTGGTTGTTGATTGTTGAATATAGATATTTTATTTATTTATTTGGATATTAATGTACATATATGTTTTTACGGGTATATAAATCAAACGATAGACAATACTATAAAAACAGTAGCCAAATAAGAAAACTATATCTTTTAAGATTTATTAAAATATTATTTATTGAATATAATGAAAATATAATTTCTAATGAAATTATATGTCATTTTTTTTATCTGAAAAGGGAATTTGAATAATATATTAGTTGAAATTATTTTCTGAAAACAATGATCTGATAGTTGATGGAGTGTGTGTGGTCTTCATATGGCTTTCCATGTGTCAGTGTGATTTTTATAATAATGGCAAAATATTCATGCAAACTGTAGGGCATAACAGTCCTTGAAATAGAAAGTTAAAAGAGTGCATTTGTTCATTCATGTAGAGCTAGATTAATAGAGACCAGAAGTGTCATTCATCAAAGTGCATTTGTTCATATATGCAGAGCTAGATGATGATAATAATAGAGACCAAAGTGCATTGTTAATGTATAGTTTGGTCCTCACCATCATTAGCCATTGACTTGTGTGGTACTTGTGGCCAAAGACTTGCAATGAATTTGCTCTCAATTATCAAGAACCTAAAACCCAAAGGTGGTCACCACACTACTTCACAAACTAGATTTGCATTTTATTCATGGTTTGCACGTTTTTTTTTTTTTAAAGTAAAATATGTATAGAGATGATTTCATGGAAAACTGAGTACTCTCGAACCATGTAACCCTAACATGTAAGGATGGTAAAATGAGTTAATGACACATTGAATTTATCCATTCAATCACAAAGGGTTGTTCTGACTTGTATGAAAACAGACTAAATTCAACCTATCAAAACATTAAAAAAATGAATAATTTTAATTTAAATAAAAATATTTAGTTAAATAATGTAATATGTATTAATTAGTTTAATCTAAATTTCATTTAAATATTAATTTTTATGTTAATTTTAAAGAAATTAAATTTATAAAATAAATTAATAATAATAATAATAACGAACATGTATTTTAATTTTTTAAATGTTAAAGTTTTAGAAATATTTCATAATAAAAACTCGTAATTTTATTTTTGAAAATATCTTCTTTTAAAAAAATATATATATAAGTTCGTGGTGTGTTAAACTGAGGCCAATTGTATTGACGAACGAAAGATTAATTTTTCAGAGGATATAGATAAAATATTACTAGAAAGAAATTAATATCAACAATTATGATATTTTGTCTTTATGAGATAATAAAAAGAATCAAATTATCACGAATTATACTTATTTTGTTTTTATAACAAAATCAAATTATAATATTTTTATTTGTTTTATTTATTTAACTATACTTATGATAAGTACATTATTTATATATATTTAGCCACTTACTTTTACGCTTAATATAGAAAAACATAAAAAATACTTTCACTCTCCTATTTCTTTGTTTATTTTTGTTCATCTCTCTTTTTATTAGATGATAGTTATTTCATAATATGGGTTTCAGAACAAATTACTATGCCCATGCATCAACGAGAACAAGTCTTCGTGAGATCCTAATACGTATTTGTTAAGTATATATATAAACTAAGTTTGCTCTTATGACCTTGTACTAGAACAATTTGTTTTAGTCATTATCATCTATCACACAAATCTTGTCTTCAAATGTCGATATATCGTCCAACCCCAAAGAAAAATCCTTGGATTGACCAATGGCACATTTCAAGCTAGCACTAGTGGAAAAAGACATTTAATCGCGGTTGTATAAGGCTTACAAGCGTGGTTTCGGAACCGCGATAAATGTAACCGTAATAAAAAGTACTGAAGATACAATCGCGGTTGTACAACCGCGATAGAAAGTATAACATACCACCGCAGTTCTTTAGCAACCGCGTTAAGAAATGCTCACAGTGTACAAAAGGGCTAAAAATTGATGTTGTCATTGGACATACCAGCGCGGTTGTAGAGGGAACCGCGCTGGTATGACACATAAAAACACAATTGTTTATTAAGACGAGGCTTTTGATATTTGAAGAGTATCCTTGTGGTACCTTAACTCCTCGCAAGAAGTTACAAAAACTGATCTTTTTAGATTTTGACAGGGTATGACATGCTGGTGGCAAGTAAGTTTGTTTCCCATGAGGTTGTGGTTGTAAATCCAACCGAACACCCATTTCATCCAGATCTTTACGAGCATTTATTCCATCCTTTGTCTTTCCTTTAATGTTTAGCAATGTCCCAATTATACTATCACAACATTCTTTTCCACGTGCATTACATCTATGCAATGTCTAACATCTAACTTGGATCAATATGGAAGTTCAAAGAAGATCGATTTCTTCCATATGTTTTTCACCCCACTATGCTTGGCAGCTTTCCCATAAGTCACTTCAATGTGGCTCACTCGAATATAAACTCTGTCACCAGTTAAGGGTGGAGGTGCAGTTTTGTCTTCCTGGCAGCCATTAAAAGCTTTTCTCAACCTGCGATAAGGATGATTACATTTCAAAAACTTTTGATGGTCAATGTAACATGTCTTCCTCCCATATTTTAGCTTATGGTAACTCGTGTTCTCTTCACATATTGGGCAAGCATGATGTCTTTTGACACTATAACCACTAAGATTTCCATATGTTGGAAAATCATTAATAGTCCATAATAACAATGCTCACAAATTGAAATTAACCTTTTCATATGCAACAAAAACCTCAACACCTTCATCCCATAACAACCTCAAATCTTCTATCAAAGGACTTAGATAAACATCTATGTCATTTTTGGGTTGCCTTGGTCCTGATATCATCATAGACAACATCATATACTTTCTCTTCATGCACAACCAATACGCCAAATTATAAATAATTAGCAAAAACAGGCCATGAACTATGTTTGCTACTTAAATAACCGTATGGATTCATACCATCTGTTGCAAGACCAAGTCTGAGATTTCTTGGATCTCTTCCAAACTCAGATACAAAAAGTCAATTGTCTTCCATTGTGGTGAATCGACAGCATGTCGTAACAACCCATCACATTTTCTTCCATTTACATGTCATGTCAAGTTCTTTGCATCATTAACATTGGCAAAAAAATGTCTTAATCGTGGTATGATTGGAAGATACCACAATACTTTTGCTGGAGGACCCTTTTTCATGTCATCATCATCACCGTCATTATCCTTTACTTTGTATCTTGAAACCCCGCATCTAGGACACTTATGCAATCCTTCAAACTCTTTTCTGTACAATATGCAATCATTGGGACAAGCATGTATTTTTCGGTACTCCATACCCATTGGACACAATATCTTCTTCGCCTCATAGTGACTGGTTGGCAATGTATTACCTTGTGGAAGTATTTGATGAAACAGTTCTAGCAATTCGGTGAAACTTTTATCAGTCCATCCATTTCTTGCCTTAATATTAAATAATATCAATACTGTTGACAAGCAGGAAAAAGTATAACAACCGGGATACAATTCTGTGACTGAATCATCTTTCAATGAATCATAAACATGTGCTTGGTGGAAACTATCTTCTCCAATATCACGAATCATGTCTTCCATGCAATCCTCAGAATATACATTAGAATATTCACATTCAGTTGTAGATTTGCTAGAATATTGCTCCAAAACTTCACCATGCCAAGTCCATATTGTATAGCTCTTCAAGAAACCATCACACAGAACATGCTCTCGTATCAACTCAATATCTTGTCTTATCACATTTACACAATTCACACAAGGACAATAATATTTGTTATTTACTCCTACTCCATTCCTCTTAGCAAATTGAATAAACTCTTCAACACCGTTCTCATATTCATCACTGATTCGACTGGCAGTTATCCAACTTCGGTCCATGACTACGTTAAAAAAAGACATCATACATATTAGACAAAACATAAAATGCCGAGGATCGAACATCCCCGGACTCAATACCAACACGTCATGAATATTAGACAAAACATAAAATGCCGAGGATCGAACATCCCCGGACTCAATACCAACACGTCATGAATATTAGACAAAACATAAAATGTCAGGGATCGAACATCCCCGGACTCAATACCAACACGTCATTATAAACATAAATATTAGACAAAACATAAAATGCCGGGGATCGAACATCTCCGGACTCAATACCAATTCGTCATGATAAACACAATACAATCACAGCGCTATAATCTAGGTCTCTCTAACATCATCCTAGTGTACAAACTAATATAAAGCACCAACAAAGTAAATTAATTAAATAAAAATATTGAGTGGACGAACCTGAAAATTAGAGACAATGGCAGCGTGTGCACCATTATGATGGAGAAGAGTCTACACAACAATGGTAGAGACCTGAAAATATAAAATCAAGTTAAACAGAAAAAAAATTGGATAAAGCTAGAGAAAGAGATAGCCTTCAATGGTGGTGTGCGTCGCGGCGGTAGAAGAAGAAAATGTCAAAGAGAAAGAGAGATGTGGTGGTGGGGTCTGAGTGGTGGTAATGGAAGCTGTGAAAGAACCTCCACGTGGTGGTGGTGGCTACGACAGAACCTCCACGTGGTGGTGGTGGCCGCAAAAGCGAAACAACGGAGAGAGAGAGAGAGAGACGAGAGAGAGGTTGGTCGAAAGGCAAGGGAGAGGGAAAGGCATTGCGAGGACAATGAGAGGGAGAGGAAGACAATACACTTGAGGAAGAGGAAGAGGAAGACGAAAACGAAGGCGAAGAGCAGAAGCAGCAGCGAAGGCGAAAGTAAGACGAAGACGAAAACAGAGGGAGGTAATTTGTTTCTGCCCTAAAACAAGACATACAAATGCAGTTATTAGTGGCAACCGCGTTTGTATGTAGGATACAAACACGGTTTCCACTAACAACCGCTTTTGTATCCTCCTGTAAAATAATTTAAAAATTGTTTTGCAGATACAAACGCGGTTCTTGGAACAACCGCGTTTGTATCTCCTTCCAGTTTTCAAAAATAAATTAATTGTGGCCTATTATCGCGGTTTTTGCCTGAACCGCGCTGGTATAGTCTTACTTAATTTCAAAAATGTCACCGTGTTGTTTTTAAATGCGGTTCATTTTTAACCGCGATGATATCCTGCCTTTAAATGTCATTTTTCTACTAGTGTTCCTACAATACATTTTTTAAAAAAAACAATCAATCTCATATTTTTTTTAAAGAAAATTTGTGAGAGTGGGCTGAGAACAACTCTGGTTAGGAAAGACTTGGTATTTAAGCAGTCTAATTGTGACTCACCTCTCTTTTCTAAGAGTTTACTTGGTATATTTTCAACACTTCTCCTTTGAAAAGAAGAGAGGTTTTTTTTATACATAAGTATCAATCTCATTTTTTTAAAATGTATAAAATATTTTCTGTTTCAAAAAACAAAAAACAACAAAAATTATTTTCGAAAAAATAAAAACACTAATATCATGCATGACATTTTTTTTTCTTCTCTAAAAAAAAGTAATAATAAAAAACCATTATACATAAATAAAAAACATTAATTTCATTTTGCATTGCATATTTTCATTTTTCTAAAATATGATTTAGGGAAATAAAAATAAAAAAAACATTAAACATTTTTCTAGCATGCATTACATATTTTCTAAAATAAAAAAAACATTAAATATTTTTGTCTCACATACATTTCATATCTTATTTTTTCTAAAAAATTATTTTATGAAATATAAATATAAAAATATTAAACATTTTGTCTCACATGCATTGCATAGTTCATATTTTTTTTTCCTAAAAATGATTTTGGGAAATAAAAATAAAAACATTAAACATTTTTTGTCCTTAACATACATTACATACTTTATAGGATTTTAGGATTTGAAAAAAAAATTATACGTAAAAAAAAACATTAATCTCATTTTTTCATATGCATTACACATTGTCTTTTTCTAAAAAAAAATGTGGTCATGGATCCATTCATACAACATTAAAAAAATCAAAATAAAATTTCATTCATAAGTGCATCCCCATGATGAAAAAAATAACAAAAAAAATTAAAATAGTTTCATTTATATATTCACTTTTTTTCAAGATTAAAAATAATATGAGAAGGGATTGTATCCATTCATTTATTATACACTATCATTTACAAATTCATATATTTTAAAAAAAATCATAAAAGAAATCGGGATTCATTCTTCCATGCATCATTTATAGCCTTATGCATTCATGCATTTTCAAAGTTTTATTCAAACAAGCAAAGAAAAAAAATTATAGAATTTATTTTCATATTATTATTCATTCTATAAAAATAGATTTCATGTATGCATCATGCATTCAATAAACAAAAAGGAAAAGAATTCATTTTCATTATGCATTCATTTGTCTTTTCATAAGAATTCTCAAATAAATTTCTCGCATATGTTCATGCATTCTCATGACAGTTATGCATTTCTTTTAAATGTTGATATTAAATAATAATAATAACAAAAAATCATTCTCATTACATTCATTTATACATTTTCAAAAATAAAATTTTATACCTTCTAAAAAAACAAGAAAGATAAATAATAATTTAATGTATTCATAAATGTTTTTTCTTAATAAAAAATAGAAGAAGAAAATTTTCATGCATCCAAATTTCATACGTCCATATATTTGCATTTTTAAAAAAAAAAATCATAAATGAATTCCTAAAAATTTCATGCATAAAAAAATACAAAAAAAAAAAAAAAAAAAAAAAAAAAA
>Ga0209700_106352_pt1 | contig 18439 bp, 16 predicted proteins | sample SiratroredBW_FD_187528 | JGI IMG/M metagenome (GOLD analysis project Ga0209700, IMG submission 187528) | Root nodule microbial communities of legume samples collected from California, USA - Siratro red BW (SPAdes) (version 2) | ecosystem: Host-associated > Plants > Roots > Nodule | place: USA...
GGTGAGATTGGAGATTCGGCAAGGAGTGCGAGGGCGAAGTGAAAATGGGGCTCACAGTTTCTTCTTCTTCTTCCTTAGAACACAGAGATGAACATGGGTTGTATGTGGCTTTGAACGGCAGAGGATGAAGATTAGTCACGACAGTAACAATGAACAGTGGAATCCCTAATGACAACTCACGATTTCTGAAACTGTTACTAGATGCTCTCTTCACTCACTTTTGATCAGGCCCCTTGCGGAGCTCTGATACCAATTGTTAGTCTAAATATATATTCAGGCACAGAGAAAGATATGAAGAGAATGCATAATTTATTTAATAGCAGAGACATGGCTTTTATAGGCCTATACAAACTGAAATGACACTAATTTAGGCAAAGAATACGCAACTACCTAGACCTAGTCATCCCTATAAATTAGGACTATTTTATTGAATAAAATATCTAACAATCCCTAAAAAATAGCTAACAGGCACCACCAACCCAACATTCTCTTTGCTCTCTCTCACAGTACCTCCAAATCCACACAGCAACTAACCACTCAAATCTCTCCCACCAAAACAATGTCATCTTCTTCCTCTCGTCACCTTCTTCTTCACGTCATCTTCCTCCTTACGTCACCTTCTTCCTCACTTCACCCTCATTCCTCCTTCTTCTCACTCTCGTTTCTCCTTTCGCCTCCCACTACCACTGCCCTCATAGATCCGGCGGTCGCCAACGGTGCCACCGTAGTCGTCAGTCCCGCCAACCCCGCCATGAACGACCCAAGTTGCACTTCTACGAGCCAACCTTTGCCTCTAAACATCTCCCTACCATCATGTTCTCTAGTCGCCATTCCATGCCTTAATTGCAAGCCGCCAACCATTGTCAGGAACCACCACCACGACCTCATCCCTCACCGTCATCATCGAGGAGGGCCACACCCTCCCTGGTCTCACCTTTGCCTCCACAAATGCGAAACACCTTGCCAAACACTCGTCGTCGCTTACCATCAACCTTTCGCCACCTCCATCGTTGCCGGCGCCACCGTTAGCGCCCCTCAGATCGCGTTTGCCGACGACAACTAGTCGTTGCCGTCGCATCTGACCGCCTAGTGAGGTGATAGCCTCTCTAAGGGTTTCCGCATCCTAAACATCAAGGTCTTATGCCTCTACTAATCAAACCCTAATTAGGTCTTTTGAATGAAATGTGCCACTTACTCGCTGCACCCCCATATCTTTGGATCTGCACTCACAATTCTCTCTGATCCCCAAAATGCCCTTTAAGTGGGTTTCTGATTAGGGAATTATTTCCTGCACCCCCATTAATTAAGATGTGCACCTACAGATTTTCTAAATTCCAAAAATACCCCTAACTTTGTGTTTTACTTAGAATAAAATACTTTAGGAGTTTAACATTGGGCTATTTCTTTTAAAAGCCTATTTCTTATATTCACAAAAGAAAGAAAGAATGTTTTAATAAATTTTAATTAAAATTCTAAATGACTGTTCGCGTCATGCGGGATTTTCTTTTTAAAAAAATAACAATTCTTGATTTAAATTCTAAATGACCGCACACGTCATATGGAATTTAATTCAAAGAGTTTCAATTTTCGTTTGGATTATCAAAAGGGCCGTACATGTCTATGATATCCGAAAATAAAATTTAAATTTCAAAAATAATAAAAATATAAAAATATAAAAATTCAAAAATAAAAAATATCAAGTTTCTCAAAAATAACTCATCTATCTTTTAGAACTACGTATTCCCTGATTCTTCACCCATTATGAATATTGATACGTAGGAGCAATGTTGATCCTTGTCGGGTCCTTAATTTAAAAATATTATTTTTGTTCTTATTTGTATTTTATCTTTGGGAAAAGTAAACATTTAATAAATCACATTTGATTTTGCTCATTTTATTAAAGGTACTGTCTTAGGACAGGCGCTGTGGGATGCTAATACCTTCCCCACGCGTAACCGACTCCCGAGCTCATCTCTGGTTCGCAGATCATTTCCTTTTCCTTTTTCTTGGTTTTTCCATAGTTTTTCGCAATAAACTATGGTGGCGACTCCATCTCTTTCTTTTTACTGTTTTTTCTTATATTTTCGGATCGTCATCATTCGTCATCGACTTGGTCGCGGCATATAAGTTTGGGTCGTGGCCTAGAGGAACAAATGCATCTTTCTTAACTCTTATAACAAAGGTTTAGAACCCACAAAATCTTAAGGAATATAGGCCACTATTTTGGTATCCATTAAAGGTTTTCCAAAATCTATGGTATGGGAGAAATTATCTTCCTTTCGTGTTTCAATTGCTTATGCAATGTGTTTCCTTCACACACAAGACATGCTCTATGACCCTTCACATTATAACTTGACAAGTTCCCGCATGCAAGAAAGTCATTAATTGCACAAAATAACATGACATGCAAAATACTCTTACATCTTCAATCAACGAATTGAGATAAACCTTTATATCATATCTAAGTTATCATGGATTAGAGATCATCATAGATAACATCATGTATTCTCACTTCACAGACAAACTTAAAACGAATTATAATTCACTAGTAAAATAGGCCATGAACATGGATTTATTCCTTTTGTAGTTATTCCAAGCCTTAGATTTATTAATTTGTTTCCAAACTGAGGAACTTCATTACCCACTACAAAAAAAGCTATTTAGACACCAATTTTAGCTACCAAATAAAATGGTTATTAATTGTGACCAAAATAACTACCAAATTAGGTTTTAGTCACTTATACCATTAGATTCTAAATTGGTATCTAATTAAGTTAGAGACTAATTATTATTATAATTTTATCTTTCCATTTATCATCTATACTAATACATTTATAATCATTATAATAATAATAATAATAATAATAATAATAATAATAATAATAATAATAATAATTTTTCTTGTAGTGGTAACTAGTGAATGAGACCAAAGTGTCTTTGCAAGGGGACCATCATTTACCATCACCTCATTATTTTTTTATCACCATTGTGGACATTATAACACACTAGTAGAAAAATGGCTTTCTACGACAAGATATGATGTTAGTTAAAAAGGAATCGACGTAAACAAAAACGTAGTGACAATTTTGTAAATATATGAAGAGCTATTACGTCGGTTCACACAAACCCAACGTAATATACCATATTCTACGTCAGTTCCGCAAATAACTGAGCACTAGAAAAATAAAATTCAAAATTTGAAAACTTTGTGATGACGGTGAAGATACTACGTCGGTTGGGAGCTCCCAACTGTCGTAGTATCTCCCTTGTGCGCACGAGAGTGAATTTGCGGAAAATTGGGTAACATATTACTTTACTTGGGATCCCAACTGACGTAATATGTCGTCTCAAGTTTAAATTAGGGTTAGATACTATTTTAACATTTTAGCCATTGTTTTTCTCTTACGCTTTGCCTTCTTCGTTTTCACTTTCGAGTGTTGTTCTGGTTTTTCTACTTCCCTTTGCCATTTTTGTACTCGAAGTTGTTTCACGTGCCTTCATTGACTTCATTTCCTCCATTGCATTCACGCGTTGTAAGGTTCGTTTCTCATGGTGTTGCTTTTTCTTTTCACTAATTTCAATTTGCATTTCATGTGGTGTCGCTTTCTCTTCTCACTGGTTTTCATTTGCATCTTTATGTTCACTGGTTTTTCTAGGATTCATTTTGTCACTTGATACGTGAACCTTTCTCTGCCATCGTGAATGCTTGCTTCGACATCCCTTGCCGCTTTTCTTTGCAAGAGGTTAGCAATTTTGTAAAATTCATTAAAAATAGTTAGAAATTTATTTATGAACCAAATTTTTTATCAGCAATTTAATTTAGTCTATATTTGATGGTAGAGTCCTAACATTGTATAGATTTATTATAGATTTAGGGTTTCAAATATTTAGGATGAAAAAACGTCAAACGTCCATAACTTTTGATAGAGAGCTAGGGTTAAGACGCTCCAAAAATGAAAGATGCTCGAAATGATTAATGAAGGTTGTGGGCAATACCCAAAGGGGATTCAAAATCCAAATTTTTTCCAAAATTTCATCTTTTACTATCTTTATTCTTTTTAGTATTTTTCACATTTTTTTTCTATTTCACTTATCTATACTTGTCAAAAAATTTTGGAAATTGTTGTGGTGTTTCCTTTGTATGGATTAGAGATTTATCAAAAAAATTTGGAAAATTTTGGAATTTTTTTTTCAAAAATTAAAGAAAAATTAGGTCAGTTGAGAGCCATAACGGACATAGTATCTCCTCCTGGGCACTATTCAAACTGGTATTTTATGTTGGTAATTTATTTATCAACCGATATAGTATATATACATACTACGTCGATTATCGAACCCACATAAGAAGTCCAAAACTTTCTACGTCACCTGCATTTACATCGGTTCTGAAACCGATTAAAATGTCTTCCAGAACCGATGTAGAAAGTATTTTTTCTACTAGTAACATGACAATCCACACTTAGGATATTTTTTAAATTTTCAAACTTTTTTCCCTATAACATTTTCATAAAATCCAATCTAAAAGATTTTTGGCATGAATTATTTTTATTATAAATATCCTCAACTAAAAAGGTTGCATTTAGAAAAGATTTAAAAAAGTATCATAAAATCCAATCTATAAGATTTTTGGCATGAATTATTTTTATTATAAATATCATCAACTAAAAAGGTTGCATTTAGAAAAGATTTAAAAAAGTATGAATGACAATGATAAGATTAGAGAGAAATAACAATCAAGGAAATTTTGTGTTTTTATATGGGAGCCAACCTTTTTATCTATATATTCTTTATTACTGAAAACATTTAAAAAAATATCATTAATTCTCTCTGTGTTTTCAAGTGGATATGGAACTTCTAATACAAATAATATGACAAACGAAATTATTATTAAAAAGTAAAATGTTGATTTGAATTTTTTTCTTGACGACTCCACTTATAATTTATTGACTGTATACTTGAATAGTTGTATATCTTTTTCTAATTTCATGTAGGTCATGTGAAACCCCATGACTAAATTTAATTGATGTGTTTTTATTTGTTCTTAATGACAAAAAAGACTGCAAATATCCTTTTATTAAACACCACCTTTTAACATAACATTCACATCTAATTACAAACCATTATTCTCCACATCAAACTTCACACAGTTATTATAGTACATACATGAGCATCATCTTTTACCACATCCATCTTTCAATTCTTATTTGTTGGCATTTTCTTCAGCCTTGATAAGATAAGCATCAACATCTTTGATGCAATGGTCACAGAATTCTAAGTACCCATATGGGGGACGAACTTCCTCACTCACCTTCTCATATTCAACACTCCATCTAATTGCAGCACTGCCACCATCCTTCTCAATGGCTTCAAAGATTAGGTAAAAGACCTTATATTTATCATCGATTTCATCACCATATAGCTTGAATACAATTTTTTTGTTCTTCTCATCAACGGATTCAATGGTTTCATGACATGTTATTGCCTTACCGTCTGTTCTTTCACAAGTAACCAAGATCATTAACAAAAATTTTTGTGTAAGAAAAATAGAAGAATAGTAATTGATAACCCATTTACTTATAAGTGATTTTTTTTTTTCAATTTTGGTCTCTAAACAATAGTAATTTTCTGTTTTTATCTTTCTATTAGCTTCATTTAGACTCTATTTGGGCTAAAGTTTTTAATAAATGCTTATACAGCAAAAAAAAAAAAAAAAAAAAGTAAAACAATTTACATATAGGTGATACGGAGTTTGAATCCCTTAAACAGTATTTAGATTCAGATTTTGTGGATAAGTAAATGTTGCTAGATACTTTCTTAACATGATAAAAGGCACATAATATAAGAAAATAAATTATTGTTTTTCATAAACTTCTCAATAATTCACTAAACATTTCTTTTCAACAATACTGTTAAAAATAAAATAAGAAGATTGAATAAATTCTATTATTTGGACAATTAGTTATATTATTTTAGCTTATTCAATTCTGGGATAGTTAATTTCCGCAGATGTAATAAGAATTGCTTAATTTATTTTGCCTTCTTACTCTTTCAATACCTATTGAAAAGTTTAATCCAAATGAATAATGTTATAAGTTTGTTCCATAAATTAAAATGGAATTTCTCTTATTTTGATATTTCTGAAATATTTAAACATAATTTAAATATACAAGTAATTACCTAAGGTAAAAGTCCAGTGTTTGACTGAATCATTGACATGCCAATCATCACCTTCATGGAGTTTGGCTCCATGAATTTTATCAGCAACGTGTTGAATATGGTGGAGTTGGTTTGTGAAGGTGTGCAACCATTTGTCTGCAGTTGCGTGAACAGGAAGTTCAGTGCTGATTTTTCCAGCAAGTGACATTTTGATGAAGTAAAGAAAAGAGGAAAGGTATGGGATAATGTAGACAGTTATGAGAAACGTATCTTAAATAGAAAAATCTCGTATGGACGTCTCCATCTGTCTCACTTTTTTACCCATCAGCAAAGTTTTGTATAATTTACAAATTTTATAATTTATTATAATTTTTTCATTCAATTTCAATTTGAATATAAAATATAGTTATAAGGTTATTATAATTTATTTTTCCAAATTTAAATCTATTATATAAATATAAAATAAAATATATGATTATTTATTTTCTATTATAATTAATTAGTTAATAATATTTATAAAATATTTTATTTTATTTTATTTTTTTTTAAATTTTAGTTTATATTTTTGTATTATTTTTTATGTTAATTTTAATAAACTAATAATGACAATTTCTCTGTTAGAGAAAAGAATAACTCTTAAAAAATTCACAAATAACCATAATTACCAGTAATTAATATAATGAAAAAAAAAGTGTTATTTTAAGAATTAAAAATTAAAGAAGTTTATTGGAAAAATAAGAAAAAAACAAAAGAGTGTTAATGGAATAAAAAGTTATTAATTATGAGAATTTAGTACTTTTCAATAAATAATATAAAATATACTCAATTAACTACACCATAAGTTGAAATTAAAATAAAAATATTTAACAAAATTTGAATATATTAACGTTAATATTAACTTACTAATACTAATCTTATCCAATATTAATATTTACATTTATTTAAACTAGAATTAATTTAAATTAATATTAGTTTAATTTTTATATTAAAGTTCATGTTAGAGATAAAGTCATCACATAAAATTTATTAAAAATAAAAAAGACCACGAAAGTTACACCAAATCTATGAAAAAAAAAATTAAAGTAAACAAAAAAACCAACCTTAAACCCTAAATCTTAATATGAAAAAATAAATAAACAAAATTAATAGAAACAAAAGAGTTAAAAGAGGTTTATTCTTTATGTTTAAAAATAAAACAACAAAAGAATGAAAATCAAAACTAAGATATGTAAATTCTTCTACCATTTCTTCTTTGTTATACCTATTCTAATAGGTTTTTTAGCCATTTTACAATCACTTTTACTCAATCTCTTAAATTTTCTAAAAGTGTAAAGACACATTTTTAACTTATTTAAATCACTATCTATTTCACTTAAATAATCAAATACTTAAAAATTAACTTATATTCCTCTTCAAATTTAAAAGAAAGAATTTAAATAACCTACACTCTATTATAAGATATGGACCCACATTAATAAAGTGGACTAAACCAAAACTCCTAAACTTTCTAACCAGATCGACATCAAGTTTAATACTAAACAAACCTTGAAAAATTATTTCTGTGATTTTTTTTAACAGCATTTTAAGTGATCTACCAGCTTTCTCGTTATTAGAATAATTCATAATGACCATTAAAATCTAAGTTAAAAATCTTCTCCCATATTCGTGAACCTTTTAGAAAAACTTTGCATACCAGGCTTCATCAGTAAAAGGATTGTCTTCAGGAACAAAGGATTGTCTTTAGAAGCAACTGATATTAGTTTATTCTTTCTTTAATATTTGTTTAATCTAATGTCAGTTAAGGAATAATAATTTAATTTATTTTTAATATTTATTAAATTTTGTACCACTGTAATTTACTTTAATGATATTTAACTATAATATTTATATTTATATAAGTTTACAGTGATAGCCACTAGTTTAATTTTTTTTAATATATATCTAAGTTACATTTAATAAATTGAATCCAGTTTATTTTTAATGTTATTAAATTTAACGTTAATTTAACTAATGTTAATGTTATTTTTTTATATTTATATTTATTTCAATTAATATTGATTTAAATTATATTATTATAATATTATAATATTATATATATATATATATATATATATATATATATATATATATATATATATTGTATTTTAAGTTGACACTAATTTTACAATTGAATTGTGATCAAGTCAAAGGAGGTGAATGAGCCTTAAGACTTGTAAAGATATACTGCTATTTTATGTTTGTTTATTTTTTTCTTTTATATAGATTGAGACAACTTTATTTATGTTATTATGTATAAAATTATTGATTATTATTAACAAAACTTTGTATACTTTATGACTTGAAATAAAAACCGTAAATAACATTTAATCTAAAGTCGAAAAATATTCTTTCGGTTTACATCACCATCAATGGCGATGAGTATAATTAGATTAAATGCTACTGTGGAATATTTAAGTAACATTTGCATCTTATTAAAACTTGTCTAGATTTTTCTAATTTCTGTACGCTAATATATATAATGGCCGTTCCCAAAAAAGGTCATATTCATTAAATTCTTATAAACATCATTTAAAATTTTGAAGCAATTAATATGAATATATATATATATATTTTTTTAACTTTGCATACAATTTTATTATATAGTAACTAAAATTTATTTGTCTTAAGCTTTGGCAGTCACACTTTTATCTTTTTATAAAAAAAAAATCGGCAATACATACACTTTTATCTTATATTAAGAACTAGAAGTAATATTTTAATCAAAGTGGAATTTAGTATTTTTGTTTACATTTTAGTCTAGATATAATAAACTTTATGTGTTTAATCAAAGTGAAAGTTGTTTATTTATAAAATTCAATCTATGATATCTCTCGTATTGATTATTTTTATACAATATAGCATTAATTAAAAAAGTGGTATTAACAAAAATTAAGAGAAAAATAGTATAAAGGACTTGGCCACACATTCTTGTTTGTTAGCATTTTTGACAAGATAAGAAACACCATCTTTAATGCTATGGTCCAAGCATTCCAAGTAGCCATACGTGGGATGAACATTCTCACTCACCACCTCATATTCGAAATACTCCATTTAATTGCATCCCACCATCCTTCTCAATGCCTTCAAAGATTTAGGTTAAACACCTTATATTATACTATATTATGATAAAATGTTATTTAAATTATACTTAAAGGTAAAAAACTTTACTTGAGTATAGATTTTAAAGAAAGATTATAAATAGTCTTATTTAAAATTTTAAAAATAAAATAAAAATGTGTCCATAAATAGAATATAAAAGAATTTATATGTACCTGACAAATAACAATACATATTTTCTAAACACAATGCGTAATATTTGTTTCTTAACAAATAACAATACAAATTTGTGACCATCCACTTAAACCACACAATATATTGAGAATAGTAGAAAATCCTGTGATTTAGACGTGATATAATTTTATTGAGAATAGTAGAAAATCCTGTGATTTAGACGTGATATAATTTTTCTTAGCATCTTTTGTGTGTTTATATTCACTAACAGCATATAAACAAATTATTAGAGGTAAATTTTCATCTAAGTTTTTCACTCCAAAATAACTTAGATTGTATGCCCTCAATAAACACAATACCAATAAAGTTTGATCCTTCACAGAAGAATGAATATAATCATTTAAAGTTTTTTCACTAAATATACATCCATGCTTGTTACCCCAAAACACATGCTTTTTATATTTTGATTATTCCATTTAATTATCACTTATTTTAAAAATAAAATAAACGGGATATGGAGTAATTTAATTTTTCTTAGACAGTGCCACAAGGGCAATGACATTTTCCACAAAATACTTTTTACTAAAGATATATCATATGCAGTCATTTATTTATTTTTAATTATCAATAAAAAAAATTTATATTATCACATTTAATTATCACATGGTTTAGAAATAACATAAATGAATATGCAGTAATTTAATTTTTCTTTAGCAGTGGCATAAGGGCACTGGCATTGTCCTTACTTTTTTATCATAACAAATGAAACAATAGCAAACCATTGCTATCACGGTTAAAAAACCTATAAGAATGTTAATATCGGGACCATATAGCATTAGAAATATAAAAGGGACGAAAAATTGGAAAAATAAAAGTATGTGTATGATGTAAATTGAGAGTTTGGTCCACGTGAAACTTTCTTCTAACTTTCGTTCTTTGTCCTTTTATCATATTTCCCCTTTTTCCGCATGAAACAAATCCACATAAGGTGATTTGGAGTATATTCTGGTTTTATCGATTTGAGGTATTATCATGTTTAGAGACACAGGAAAATTGGGTTTTAAAACCTCTCTTATTCTCACTTACCACATCAAATTATTAAGAATGGATGATTAGGATTAAAATCTCTTTTATTCTCATTTACCACATCAAATTATTGAGAATGGATGATTAGGATGATTGATTGCCTATCAATGTAAAATTATTAAATATTTAATTATGAGTCTAAGCCTAGCAAAGAAATTAAAAATTGAATAATATATAAAAAAAGCAAACTCTTAATTATCTTATATTTTGAATTGAAAATGATATTAATTTTTTTGTGTGAGTCTAATTTATTTTTTTTTTGTTTGAGATTTTTCAGTATTTATTTCTTTGGTTTTTCCAACAAAAGACAACACTGAGTTAGCTTAAAAGTAATATAATCTACTAAAAGTTGCCAATTTTAAGATGATGTAAAAGATTTTGAATATTTTTTAAATTAAAAATAAAAAATTATTAAATTTAATTTTTTTATTATCTAAATCTTTGCTTAATCGATGTTAGATTTTAGAAAATATTTTAACAACATTTTATCTCAATTAACCAACTTTAAAATTGAAATATTTTTGTTTGAGTAAAAATGTTACTCCATTTAAATTGACATTCAATTATTATTTTATTATTTAATTTTTATCAAGAAAATACATTTAAGTATTGGTTAAATTCATATTAACATATTATTTAATTAATTAATTAGTATTAAAAAAACGTGTTCAAGCAACTATCAGTATTATATTATAATTTAGCTCAATTATTAAGAAAAGGTGTTTGAAGTTACACTGACGCTATCTTATTATTTTATTATTTAATTTTATTAAGAAAAGCGTGCTATACAGTTCAGGATGTAAAGGTTAATCATTTATGACAAATATCCAAAAATCTTAACTTTCTTTCTTTTTCAAATTCTTTGAAATTATTCAAATTCTCAGCAACTCATTTCACTGAACCTATAATCCCTATTGTTTGCTAAATCTCAAATTCCTAAATGAAATTATTCTTTATTGTTCCAAATTCCTTACGCAAATCTTAGATTCCTTGCACGAATCCAAAATCTGAAGTAAAATTAAGTTTTTTTCTTTTCATATTTCTAGAAAATATCAAACCACAATTCTCACGCTTTTATCGAAGATTCTAATGAGGGCTTTGCTTGTTTCAAGAGAGGGTTGAAACAAGGAGAAAGGTGTTTATTGTGGTGGGGTATTAGGGAAAGGGACTACCACATATTATTGAGAGAGGAAATTATAACTCGAAGTGATGTACCTCTATGATTGAACCTGAATGTTACTAATCACAAGTGAGTGAATTTATGTCATTAAAAGAATTATTGCTGCTCACAATAACTGAGTTAGCATTAATGCTTTTAAAGTGAGTGGTAATGTCATCTAAGGAGAAACTTGAAAGACTTAAAAGGTGAATTAAAGGCTTGGAATAAGAATATCTTTGGACATATTGAGAAGAAGAAACAATACCTTATTGATTTTATTAAAAGTCTTGGAAGATGAGAGAAATTTATTACACGAGGAAGTTAAGGCAAAGAGAAAAAAAGTTAATGGCTAAGCTCAAACTGGTGTTTCACCAATCCGAGGTTTTAGCCAAATAGAAGTCTAAGGCCAAATGGATGGTGGAAAGGGATCTCAACAGAAGATTTTTTTTTTTCACATAATCATTATTTGGAGGAAGGTTAAAAATAGCATTAGAGGGATACATAATCATAATGGGTGGTGTGAAGACCCCAATACAGTTAAGGAGGTAATAAGATCTATGTTTAAGGATATGTTCTCTAAAGGAAAAAGAGTGAAAGTCCTACTGGATAACATGCTATTCATAAGGATTGGTGAAGTGGACAATGTTCAGGAAACAATTGAGAAAGAGGTTAGAATAACAATGTGGGAATGTGATAGTGCCAAGACCCCTAACCCAGATGGATATACTTTTAATTTTATTAAACAGGCATGTGATGTTATAAAAGGTGATATTTTGAGAGCAATTTTGGGTTTCTATAAGTTTGGGTAGTGGCCTAGAGGAACAAATGCATCTTTCTGAACTTTTATCCCAAAGGTTGAGAACCCACAAAATCTTAAGGAATATAGGTCAATTTCTTTGGTAGACAGCTTGTATAAAATAATTTCAAAAATCCTAGCTAATAGATTAAAAGGGGTTATGAATTTAGCAGTTTGCCTTTTTGGAAAACAGGGGTTTGCTTGAAAGTGTGATAGTGGCTAATGAAATAATAGATGATGTGAGGTGGAATAATAAGAAATACATTGTATTCAAAGTTGATTTTGAAAAGGCATGTGACTTGGTTAATTGGGAATATTTAATTTAAATGATAGAAAGGCTTGGGAATATTTAATTTATAAGAAATGCATCATATTTAATTTATATGATGGGAACTCGGCCTTTTGGAGATAAAACTTGGGAGCTCAATGTTTGAGAGATTGACTTTAGGTGTTCGACATGGACGCTCGGTCATATGGAGATCAAACATAGTGCTCGACCCTCTAGAGATTGGTCTTGGGAGCTTGGTGAAGGAACTCAACAATCTGGAGCTCGACCTGCGTGCTCGGCTTTAGAGCAGCCTTTTGGAGGGAGATAGGTTTGGAGATGGGCTACGGGGACCTCGACTACAAAGCTTGGCCATGGGTGCTCAACCTTTAGAGATCTAAGACAGGTACTCAGTTATAAAGCTCAGCCATTTGGGATGGACCACAGTATTCGGCCTTATGGAGCTTGGCCTCGGGAGCTCGATCATGGACCTCAACCTTCGAGAGATAGGACTTGGGAGTTCACCTATGGAGCTTGGAATTTTAGAGGTCACCTCAGGTATTCAGCTATGGAGATCGGTTATGAAGGTCAACTTTCTGCATATTAGATATGGGAACCTTGGCCAAAGAGATTGGCCTTATGAAGCTTGGCCTTGGGAGCTAAGTAAACTAGATATCATGTTTAGATGTTCGGCCTTCTAGAGCGTGTTTAGATGTTCGGCCTTCTAGAAGTTGGTCTTAAGAGCTCGGTCACTCAATTTCAAAAATAGAAAAGTAGAATGAATGTTTTGCAATAAGATTGAAGCATTTCTAAAGTGAATAGAAAAGTAGAATGAATGTTTTACAATAAGATTGAAGCATTTCTAAAGTGTCTCATTATTTCATTTTTCACCGTTAAAAAAAAAAACTGTAAAACTTTTATTAGAATTTTCTGTTCTCTGGGTGCTAATATTTATAATGGCTATTCCCACAAAAGTAATATTCATTAAATTCTTATAAATATCATATAAAATTTTTAAGTCATACTTATATTAAGTACTAGAAGTAATATTTTAATCAAAGTGGAATTTAGTATTTTTGTTTACATTTTAGTGTAGATATAATACACTTTCTGTGTTTATCTACAAGAGCCTAACTATAAGTGATACTTGTATATTTTTAAAATTCAATCTATAATATCTCTGGTATATTAATTATTTTTATTCAAAAAAGCATTAACTAGAAAGGTGGTATTGACAAAAATTAAGGAGAAACATAGTATAAAGGACAACGAGATGATTTAGAAAAAAAATATAAATTTATAATTAATTTTAATTATCAATTAAATTAACAATTTAAAATTTTTAAATCAATACACAAACTAAAAATGATTATTGTACATGAAACTTCACAATTATTGTAGTACAGATGGGCATATCCTTTGCCTCACATTCTTTTTTTCTTAGCATTTCTTCATCCTTGAGAAGATAAGAGACACCATACTTAATACGTGGGATGAACATCCTCACTCACCACCTCATATTCAATACTCCATTTAATTGCTTCCACCGTCCTTCTTAATGCTTTCAAAGATTAGGTTAATCACCTTATTCTTATCATCCATATCTTCAGCATAGACCTTCAATACAATTCTTTTGTTCTTCTCATCAACGGATTCAATGGTTTCATGACATGTTACTGCCTTACCGTATGTTGTTCCACAACAGACCAAGGTCATTAACAAAAATATTATGAAATAATATTTAATCACAAATATTTGTTGTATCTATAATGCGTTTTATTTTTCAATTTTGGTATCTAAACAATGGTACTTTTTCTGTTTTTATCTTTCTATTAGCTTCATCTAGACTCTGTTTTGGCTAATGTTTTTAATAAATGATTACATAGAAAAAAAGTAAAACAATAGTTACATATAGGTGAAACTGAGTTTTAATTCCTTAAACTCAAGTTTTGTGAATAAATACGTGTTGCTAGAACTTTCTTTAACATGATATTCATTAGGGATATTCATATATTCATTGTTGCACTACTAGCTAAATGGAAATGGAGACTGGGTTCAGAGAAAGTTGGTGAGTGGAAAAATGTCTTTGAATTTAGATATGGTGATTGGAGAGATATGGCTAATTCTACATGAGATAGGAAAAGTTCATATTGGTGGAAAGAGTTAGGTTCAATTTGTGAGGTACAGTCTGCAACCAATTGGTTTGATAAGAGGATAAGTTGGAAACATGGAAACGGGGATAAGATTAGATTCTGGGAGGACTGGTGGGTAGGAGAAGGGAAGCTTATGGACAAATTCCCTAGACTATATGTGATTTCTTTGAGTAGAGGAAATACGATTAACAAAATGGGGATTTGGAATTGTAATGAAAATTCTGAGAATTTTATGTGGCAAATACCATGGAGAAGAGAATTGTTTGTGTGGGAGAAGGAATTGGAAAATCAGCTAATGGTAGTGATTGACTCAGTACAATGGAATAAATTTAAGATAGATACTTGGAGTTGGATGGGAGAGGAAACTACTTCATACACAGTCCACTCTGGTTATAGGGTTCAAGAGTCATGTATTAGTCCTCTTGAGTGGTGTGGGAATATTTGGGATCTCAAAGTGCCTGGGTCAGCAAAAGTTTTCAGCTGGAGAGCACCGATAAATAGACTTCCATCACGGGTTAATCTGGAGAAAAGGGGAGTTATAGTTTCTTGTAATTTATGCCCTTTATGTGGCTTGGAGGTCGAAACTATGCAACACATCTTAATTACATGTGAGGTCTCGCAATATCTGTGGATAAAGTGTGATAATTGGGTAGGACTCACTTCGGTTAGAAACAATGACATTGTCAACCACTTTTGTAATTTTTGTATTTTGGGTATGAGTAACAAAGCTATCCGTGTGTGGAAAGGAATGTGGTTGGCGTTGGTATTGGAAATTTGGAATCATAGGAATAGGATTGTTTTTGATAATGGTCAATTAGATGAAGTTGAGATTTTTGCAAGGGCACAATGGCAGGCATGGTCTTGGGCTAAGTTCGGTAGGCAGAGAATTCGGTATTCTTTCCCGGAGTGGTGTACGAACCCAACTGTGTGTTTAGCTTAGATTAGGTAATGAAAATAAGGTTTGTGGGTTATTGTTACGGTTTTCGGAGGGGTTGTTTGGATGTGGAAGGAGTATTTTGGCCTTGTTTGTTCAATGTGCAGGTTCTTATTATTGTTGATACAAGTACATTTGGCAAATTCTTGAGCTTTTGAGAAGACCACAAAAGGACGTATATATGTTTATTTGTTTTTGGTATGGAATTATGTAGTACCAATGTGGAATATACAATGAATGACTTTTGGAATATGATGCAATTGGTAACTTGGTGTGCAATAAGGTACTTAACCAAGTACGTTGGTTTAATATTATGTTTGGGGTCTTGGAACTTATATGTTATATTGTTGTAGTTGAATAGGTGTACGAGGTTAAATATATATAAAATATGATAAAATAAATTAGTGTTTTCTTTATAAACTAAAATCCTAATGGATAGACTAGGTAAGATTACACTCAATTATATATCTAACAATAAATTATCACTTTCTCTAAACAGTGAAGAGAAGTAGAATGTTTCATAAAGATTATATGTCTTAAAAAAAATAACTTGATTTTTTTTAATATCTTGTATTAAGAACAATAAGTACTATGTTTAATCAAAAGTGGAATTAAAAGTATTTCTTTTGTTTAAATTTTATCTAGATATAATTTATACTCTTTTTTCTTTTATTTATACGAGCCTAATCATAAGTGATACTTGATTATTTTTATGAAATTCAATCTATAACATCTCTGGCAATAATTATTTTTTAGTTTAAATAGAATTCACTAAAAGGGTTGTATTAAAAAACAATTAAAAGATAAAAAATAGTATAAATGGAAATGATAAGATCTAAAGAGAAATATAAATTTAGAAATAATTGTAAATAGGAAAATATTTAGAAGAGTATTACTGGCCATCTCATTACACAATTAGATGCCAACAAAATTATGAAAACAGGACCAAGATATCCTTTTATTCAACACCTTATTTAGCATAGCACCCACATCAAACTAAAAGTGCTTATTCTCCATATCAAACTTCATAGTTTGTAGTACATAAATAAGCATTATCTTTGGCCACACTCATCTTTGAGTTCTTATTTGCTGGCATTTTTTTCAGCCTTGACAATATAAGCATCAATATCTTTAGTGACATGGTCATAGAATTCCAAGTACCCATATGGGGGACGAATATCCTCACTCACCTTCTCATATTTAACACTCCATTTAATTGCAGCACTGCCACCATCCTTTTCAATGGCTTCAAAGGTTAGCTTATACTCCTTATATTTATCATCCATGGCTTCACCAAAAAGCTTGAAGACAATTGTTTTCTTCTGTTCATCAACGGATTCAATAGTTTCAAGACATGAGAATGTCTCACCGCCTGTTGTTTCACAAGTAGCCAATCATTAACAAAAATATTGATCAAGTATAGAAAAATATATAATTCACACTAGTAGAAAAAAGACATTTAATCGCAGTTGTATAAGACTTACAAGTACGGTTGTCTAACCACAATGAATTCAACCGCGATAAAAAGTATTGAAGATACAAACACGGTTGTACAATCGCGATGGAAAACATAACATATCACCGCGGTTCTTCAGAAACCGCGTTGAAAAATGACTCAGATTGTGCAAAAATAACAAAAACTGGCACATACTAACCGCGTTTATATGTCCCTGCAAATTTTGCAGATACCAATGCAGTTGTTTAAACAACCGTGCTGGTATCTCCCTGTTATTTTCCATTTTCAACCTTACCATTGCGGTTCTCGCTCTAACCGCGATAGTATGATTGTAATTAATTTCAAAAATATCACCACATTATTTTTAATTACGGTTATTTTTTAACCACAATCATATCATACCGTGGAATGTGTTTTTTCTACTAGGGTGATGGCTCATTTACTAATTTCATGACCAATATATCTGTAGTCTCTATAATTCTTTTTTTTTCTCCTGACATATTACTAATTCTCCTGGAGTAGATCTACTTGTTGTTAATAGATCGATAAGAGTATTATTCTGATAGATAACTCTTCTATATAATTCATTAATATCCGAGCTCATTAATTTCCCCCATCTATTTGAATAATCGGTCTCAATTCGGGAGGAAGAACTGGTAAGAGACATAAAACCATCCATTCTGGTTCTATATTTGTTCGGATAAAATGCTTAGCTAATTCTATACGTCGAACCAAAAAATTCTTTCTTCTTCCAACTTTTCGATCTTCCCATTCGTTTTCATTGTTCGGGGATCCCTCTTTCCCTAATTCTTTCCGTAAGGTGTTGGGTTAAGTCCCGCAACGAGCGCAACCCTCGCGTTTAGTTGCCAAGATTGAGTTTGGAACCCTGAGCAGACTGCCGGTGATAAGCCGGAGGAAGGTGAGGATGACGTCAAGTCATCATGCCCTTTATGCCCTGGGCGACACACGTGCTACAATGGACGGGACAAAGGATCGCGATCCCGCGAGGGTGAGCTAACTCCAAAAACCCGTCCTCGGTTCGGATTGTAGGCTGCAACTCGCCTGCATGAAGTCGGAATCGCTAGTAATCGCCGGTCAGCCATACGGCGGTGAATTCGTTCCCGGGCCTTGTACACACCGCCCGTCACACTATGGGAGCTGGCC
>Ga0209700_106356_pt1 | contig 18431 bp, 15 predicted proteins | sample SiratroredBW_FD_187528 | JGI IMG/M metagenome (GOLD analysis project Ga0209700, IMG submission 187528) | Root nodule microbial communities of legume samples collected from California, USA - Siratro red BW (SPAdes) (version 2) | ecosystem: Host-associated > Plants > Roots > Nodule | place: USA...
GTCAGACCTGCAAGAAAGACTTGAGCACTGATAGTCACATATTCAAGTCTTTATCTGAGTTCTATTTAAAAGTAACTAAATAGTATAAAAATAAGTTACTAGCTTCCCTTACCTGGTGACAATTTCCGAAAACAATTCCTCCAAACTAGCTAGTGGCACTAACCCAATCTTTAGGGATCTAGAACAAGTCATCAGAACAAAACCAAATTTCAGTATAATCTTAATTAAGTTGAGAGAAATACTTTTCTCAACTGTCCCTACTAAGATTGATGACAAAAACATAAGGAAAAACAGAGATTAAGGGATCTTTAGAGCAAATATGAACTTACTCTGTTTGAGATTCTGATCGGTTAGAAATGATCCCTAACTCTTCAGGTACTGCAGGGTGTGATCAGATTCTAAAACAGATGATGTATGGAGGAAGAAAAGTTAGAGAGAAGGGAGAGAGATTTTGAGAATTTGATAGAAACATAAAGGAGAAAGAAGAAAGCTTACGGAGGTACAGGGCATCACATACTTAATTTTAATCATTTTCAAAAGATTAATAAATACCTTAAACTTTGTGTAAAATAATTAAAAATAAGATCTTTCATAGTTAAAAAATATAAAATAAACAATTTTATCTTAAAATATAATTTAAATATAAAAATCTCAACATAATAATTTTCATCTGTACAAAATTAATAAATAAATAAAAAACACAACTGATATGAAATTAATAATATTACTAATATTAAAAGGTTTTAATCAGTTTTATAATATAAATGAAAATTTTATTTTATATTTAAATGATATATAATATTTATTTACACTCTTCTGATAAACCTTTTGAAACATGATAATGAGAAAGAAAAACATTCTTTAGTTCTTAAGATTTTAATTTTTTCTAAACTAATTTTTAAATTTTATATCTCTTAACACTAATTTGCATACTCTTAACAAATGAATTATTTTCAAAATCTGAAAAATGTAATTATTTTTTTCACTTTCTATTCTCTTTTATTATTTTAATACCAAGAAAACTATTATAATTACAAAACCATTTTTAATCTTTGAAATTTGTGTTATTTTTATATTGTTATTATCAATAAATTATGTAATAATATTTAACTTAAAAAATAATTACTTAATTCAATAATAATCAATGAATAATATTAATTTTTATAATATACTTCAGTAAATGCATAGAATAAATTATGTCCTCATGTTAAATAAAATAAAACAACTAGTGAGGTGGATAGAAAAATAGGGAGTCATGTCTTACTCTGATCTCCCTTTGGCTTTAAGGAAACCTCTTCCTATCTGTAAAAGTTATATTTTTTTTCTGCTGCTTCAATAATTTTGTTTCATAGTCATTATTATGTGTATTGCAATTCAATTAGACAATAAGTTTTAAAATCTAAAAACCACAAAAATTAATGAATCCAGATCATTCACCTTGACAATAGAAGTGACAAGATTTCCTAAAGAATAAAACTGATTGTCATAACATAATAATAATAAAGAAAAAGAACATGTTCAGAGAAAGGTCGAAAGATGTTTAAAGGAGTGTTAAATACATAATAAAATTATATATAACATTTTATATATATTTTTTTCATCAATTTTTAAAATATTAGAAAAATATATAAATTCATTATTATAAAGATTTCAAGTCTTTTCACAAAAGATTTTAAATGTTTTAAATTAATTTTTAAATTTATGCGTAAAATAATTCAGAGACAATGTAGAATATTTTAATGTATACATATTATAGAAGAAAAAAATGAAAAAAATTATATAAATATAAATTAAAAGTTATTAAATCAATTTTTCATACTTAGTATAATAATTTATATTTTTAATAATACATTATTTATTAATAATTTTTATACAATCTCGTACAAATTTATTATATTTATGTAAGTTAACATATTATATATATATATATATATATATATATATATATATATATATATATATATATATTTATATATATATATATATATATATATATATATATATATATATATATATATATTTATATATATATTTATATATATAATTTCAAATCGACTTTGTAGATAATATATTTGTACAAGTAGAAACATGAAAATAAGTTGATAAAGTTCAAATGAATGATTTTTTGTTTTGTTTTTTAACTTCAAAATTACTATTGTTTGATCTTTTTCTTTTTACTGTTTTCAATATCAGTAAATAATATAATAATTTTTTATTTAAAAAGAAATGAATTAATTTAGTAATAATAAATAAATAAAATTTATTTACTTTTTTAATAACATATTAGTAACAAACCACTGAATATAGTACACATATAGTGCTTCTTAATGTTTAAATAACATCAAATAATACATTTTATTTTTAAGAATTATTAGAAAAATAATATAGTATTTTTTATCTTTTATAATTATGAATCATTTTTAAATTTTTTACTTTCTATTCCATTTTATGTTTTCGATACCAAAAAGTAATATGATAATATTATGTTTAAAAAGTATTTTATTAATGTAATTATAATCAATAAATAAAATATGTTGATTAAGATGTATTAATATATATCTATATTGTTAAGGATTTTTAACTAGGCATAAATATTAATTATTTCAAAACTTACAGTCACAAACACAGTTCATTGGTTATTATTAATATGACTTGTCATTATATTATTGTGTTTGATATTGCCATAGTTAGTATGAATAATAATATATATTGATAAAATTTTGGATTTATTAAAAATATTTTCAAAAAACAAGTTTAACAAACTCATAAGAAAAAAATTATTTTATATTTAAGTATATATTTAGTAAATTGTGATAAAAGGAAAAAAAATTGATGATAAATGATCTTTAGGTATTAGTATAATGTCATTGTTTGAATTATTACAAATTTATTAATAACATAGTCAAACAAAATAAAGTTAATATACAAAAAAATATTGATGTAAAATAAATTTAACTCTAACTCTTTAGCTTTATTTAATCATTATATATGTTTTTAAATATCACGAGGACAATAAAATAAAATACAAATAGTATTTTATTAATCATAAAAAAAATTAACAATGGAAAATATGAAAAATATTATTTATTAAATATGTGTTGTCAACATTGGGTTGCATAGGTCTAGGTGACCCTAATGATCAATAAAGGTTTTCACTTGGTCAAATTTAATGTGAACCCCCCTTTTTTTGTGTCAGCTTGGTTGTCTTTTAATTTTAGGGTTTCCTTTCTCCCAATTAATTTTGCATCTTCTTTTCCACACCATCCCTCCCATTTCCTCCTTTTTCATTTTCTCTGCTCTCTTATGTTTATTCGTTATTCCAAATCATTGATTCTTCCTTCCAATCTCAAATTATTGTTTGGGTAGCTTAGTTTTGTTGAAGAAGAATTTTTGACCGATTAATTTTACACTGTGGATCTCCATGAACTCGTTGTCACTCAAGAGGTTTGTGGCTGTCGACAGTGTAATGTATTGGATATTGGAATCCACATGCACTCATTTCCTCATCATCCACCGTGTCATTGTTATGTTGATGATATCCAAATGCATCATTAACCATGTCACACATTAAATTATATTATTATCAAGAATTCTTTCGTTATACTCTTGCGGCATTACACGTGTTTCATGTGTAATATTTACTCCTATTCTCTCCCCATGTTGAAGCCACACTTTGTATCCAATTGGAAAGGGTTTAAGAATCAAGTGCTCATACACTATTTCATGATACTGTCATTTGTTAAGTTGCATTTTTGACATGGATATATTATCTTCTCCCTCACACCATTATTAACAAATGCAAAGTTAAAAAATGTATTCAAGTTTTTCATATATCCAAGTGTATCTCTAGACATGTTTATCTAAAATTAGTCCATTGAAATGAAAGTCAGATTAAGATTAAGGTAATATAATTTCATTTAAAATGTTGTATTTACATCCTTTAAAGAGAACAATAATTATAAAAAAAAGATAACATATCTGCTATAATATCTAAATAAGTAAATAGAAAATATTTTTTACTTGGTAGGTTGAAGTTACTTTGTTATTTGTTGACAGGACACTTTATAATTTAATCACCTCTTTAATGTTTATGTTTCTATTTGGCTAACCCGATTTAAAACAATTTTTATGTACAAGAATACATCATCGTATATTCAAATTCAACAAATGCAATACATCATCGTATATTCAAATTCAACGAATGCAATATTAGAAACAGACAAAAAAAAAAAAAAAAAAGAAAAAAAAATTAAAAAAAAAAAAACAATGAAAAAAAAGTTTAAAAAATCAACATACGATCAAGTTTGACGCAGTTAAAGACAACTTACTACTTCTAAGAATATCCGTCAATCTGCAAACTAAAAATATCGGGAATCCACTTTCAATCTGTGAAAGAGAAGAAGAAAATTAATAATAATAAAAATATAAAAATATTAAATAAAAACACTTCCATGAAAGTTAATGACTGCGAAGTTGATTCTTGTGAAGTGCCACTTATATATGTGTGATTTGCCAGAAACATATGACGGATGTGTGTTGCAAAGTCCCACATCATGTGTCTATATTTAGAAGATTCAAGCATTAAGGTAAAGCTTTATCAGCAAATACTTTTCTGGCATGAGATACTTTTCTGTTCTTTTAGAATTTGTGAAGCTCAATTTTATATTTTTAGATATAATGATTTGCAGAGAGAAAAATAAAAATCCGAATACATTCAATTATATGAAAATTGAAACTTCGGTTGATTATGGTGATGTCTTGTTGAGTTTGTAGTTGCCTTTGTATCTTATTTTATCATCCAAATGCATCACAAAATCGGGAAACAAAGGCACAAAATCAGGAAATAAAGAGTAAATGCAAAAACATGCCGTTATCATCACACTATCAATCAAAGTTCTCACTTTCACATAATTCAACATTCACTCATATATATATATATATATACCAAAATTCGAATTTCGCTCTCTATGCAAAACACCGCACTTCAAAATAAAAAATTAAAAAATTATGCATTACAAAATCTAAAACAAAAATAAGAAAGTACCTAATGGTAAAATTTTCTATTTCTACCAATTTGAATCGCACGAGAATTTGAACATATTGATTTCAAGCCACTCGCCACAACCTTCTTGATGTTCAGAAGAGAATTCAAAATTGATGTTGGACTAGCAGATTGATTTGAGTGTGAGATGTAATTGTAAAAACTATAAATATAAATATAGACGTACACCAAGAGACTTTATGAGAAATTTCAAATGTTTTTCTTTGCAATAAAGTTGATATTAACAAGGTAATGATAGTTAGAAATTTCAACACTTGTTTTAAGAAAAGAATAATTGATTAAATTTATATTAAAAGTGTAATATTTTAATATTATTTTATTCTTATAATAGTAATTCATATATGAATGTTACATTATAAACACATAAATATTGTTCAGATAAATTGTACTACAAATTTTTATAAGAAAAAATTAAATGAGTTGAACTTTTTGAAGATGAGAAAACTGTTATAGAAGTTAATGGCAAAATTTACTGGATAAATGTCGAGAAGTCCCATATGACCTGACTGTGTTTTGAAGTATAATGTCTATTTAACAAATTTGTAAATGAAAAATTGATTTCATCTGAAATATTTATATGAAAAATTGATTTCTATGGGAAGTCTCACATCACCTCTTAATGCTTATAGCAGTTTGCCAAAAATAACATTTCCTTAGTTTTGAAATTCCTTTGTTTAAAGCTAAAAGCAATTCAATATGAAAAGTGGTATGGATCAAATTAATGTGGAATATTTGGAAGGCTAGAAATAATGTTGTGTTTAGAAATAAAATTTTTGATATAGAAGAGGTTTTTGTTGTTTTACAAATTAACACGAGGAATTGGATCTAAAGGAAGTATGGGAGGATAGATTTTTCATATTCGGACCAGTGCTTGAGCCCTAGGTCTTAATGTTGGTATTCCGGTCAAATCTTATATGTGTGTTCTAATATATATCAAAATTAATGCCTAGATGGCTTTTATTATTATGATTTTGCATACTGGATGCAAGGAAGCAGACACACTGTGTGGAGGATGAATTTGTGGGAGCTAAGAAGTGGTTTTTTGAATAGTAACTTGTGAAGCACCAAATATGGTTAAATTTGATTCTAAGTTGTATGTATTTTTCTGGTTTGTTGAATACTTGTCAATATAGAGTTGTTTATGGGTTTGGTTTTCAAATACTATTTGGAGAAGCTTTTAAATGTATTCATGATAAATGATGTAAATCTGAAATAGTTGGATTGTGTCAAGGCATGGGAGTCTTTAGCTGAGTTTTGATGTTTGTTTTTTTGGTCTTGGCTATATTAGAATTTAAAGTATGAGGTAGATCTGAAATGTCATTCATGTTTTATGTGCTTAAGATGGACTATAGTTTATATGTTTGGATCTTTTATTTTGTAAAGAGTACCTCTTAAATACTTTCATTTATTTATTTATTTATTTTGACAAATAAGAAAAACAAATGCTTATTTCAATAATAAAAATAACTTATTTATGAATGTTTAAAGGTATTGTTAACACATGTGTATCATTTGAAATTTATTATATTGATCACAATTAATGACATTTTTAATATTATAAAATTAATATAAATTAGATTTTATTCATCTTGAAAGTTATTTTGGATTTAAAATAACCAATCATTTGTAAATATGTATAGCTAGTTAGTCTAATTTCTTATTAAAAGAGAATATAATCGATTATAGAGATTACAGTTCGAAATAAAATCTTAAAAAAAATGTTTACTTATTGTATTTGAAATTAATTAAAACCTATAAATTTTAAAATCAGATAATATTGATTAAAATTAAAAAAATAATAAAACAATTAACTAAAATTTATAAAAAAACACATTTCATTGTAAATAAGAATACACTTGAACTTTTTTTTTTTTGAAAAACAAAGAATAGAATAAATAGGATCACTCAAGGAGTGTTTCAATCCTGTTACAAAAGAGTTTAAAAATATTACAAAACCTCTACGGATGTCTTTTAATTTATCCTTCGGAACACAATAAATGTCTGAAGCAAATACAACAACACCAACCATACAATACAAAAACCAGTACTATCTAACAAACAAATACAGAGCATACAAATATGCCAGTCTTCCAATAGACATGATAGTATGTGCTAAGAATCTTGCAATCAATAAACATAGACCAAGAAGACAAGCAACTACATGCACCTCCACAACACTGAAGTTAACTCACATACAATAATTGGAGCTCTATACACCTATCTCCTCCTAAAGCTGTGAAAATATGTGTTGGTGTACATTTGGCTGCCTTTAGGGTCTTGACACCCTCCAAGTAATGTTGTTAACAAATACAACCAAGCGTGCAAAACAAAAAACCTTAACTAATAGATTTAAAATTACTTTTAAAACATAATTTAATTTATGAAATATAATCCATATTTTAAGATTTCATTTTTAAATGTTAAAGAACACTACTAAATACACACTAGAGAGTGAGCAAATAAGAAAATTATCCTTTAGATAGTATATTTTGTATTAAAATTTAATATATTTAATACGTCTTTTTATTGTATATTATTATATTATATATTTATAAGTTATTATTATTATTATTATTTTCAATATTATTAATATTATAATTATTATTTATTATTTTATCATTATTAAATTTATATTTATTATTTTAAATTAATTTGAAATATTATTATTTTATAATTTTAAGTAATTATTAGAGTATATTTTTATTATTAAAAAAATAAAAATATGTGACACAGTTGTCAATCTCTATTTATTTTGATACTTTCACCCATATCTCATAAACATGGTAAAATAAGTTTTAAAGAGAAAGAAAAAAGGAAAGATGTTTGTTGGGCCTAGTGTCTTCTGCCGTGACGAGTTCTTCATTCGCCTAAGCTTCACTCAGTTTGATCACATCTGGGATCCATATTTTTGTTGTACCGTGGAAACTGGTTTCAATGGTATTTTTTTTCTTATTGGAAATAGATTTATCTTCCTCTTTTATCAATCTATGAAATGTGGAATGAGTTTAGAAGAATTCTAACATTACATGCATCAGAGCTGATAAAGAAAAAAAAAAAACATTACATGCATCAGATCTTGATGTGCAACTTATATGAATGACAAGCATATGTTGGTATATATGTTTAGTCTTAGGTTTTACAATAATTTTATTTGCGTTTCATACTGCTCAATGCTTTTATCGTTTTATATCTTGTTTCTTTTCTTGTAAAACATTATTCACGTACACAACATCCTGGAAGATGTTTAATTTCTTAGTTTAAATTCATCAACTTTTTTATTTGCTAAACATTTAGCTAGGTCTTGGTCTGATAAATAAATAAATATTCTTAATTTGGTGAAAAATAGGTAATTTTGTTTTGTAACCAAAATGGAAAGTTTTCATGTTTATGCTATTAGAAAGGTTGACATATTTGTTCTTCCAATGTTAAAAAGAAAAGTAATTCTCATGTTATGAGAATCAAAGTTTGAGTTTCTGGACTATAATGATAAAGCTTTTTTTGAAAATTGAGAAGCTATAAGGATGAATTTGTTAATCTGTCTCAAGAAGATAATTCTCAAAATCCACATGCTCAATCCTTTCTAAATAATGATATTATTATGACTTAGACTCTAGCAAATTTTCTAAGCTAAAGTAATATGTAGATATTAAATACATGACGAATCTTCTACTTCAAGGTGGGTTATTTTCTTAAATTGTAGTGGATTGTTCTTAAATCCTTTTTAACCTCTTTTAATTTCATCTTAACCTTTTCCAAATTATTTCCACAACGAATATCTAAGTCCCAAGCACTTTTTACAATCTGCTTAAAACCTGCTTCATTTTACCATACATCAAAATATCTAAAGGACTTGGGTTCCCAATCAACCAATTTATTCCTTATTATTAGAGCACAATGATCTGACAATTGTCTGGAATACACATATTGTGTAGTTCCTGACTATTTCTGCATCTATGTTTCTGACACTAAAACTCTGTTCAATCTACTTTTAGATGTGTGAATGTGAGAGAGACATATGTAGTTCCTGACTATTTCTGCATCTATGTTTCTGACACTAAGACTATGTTCAATCTATTTCTAAATGTGTCAATGTGAGAGAGACATATGACAATGTGGTTAAGTTTTGTAAAGTAGTAGAAGCCATAATAAAGAAAAATATGTAAATATCAAAATACATGAGGAATCTCCTACTTCACCTTTAGAAAACTAGTTTGTTTATAGTCTTATAAAAAAGGATGATGTTGATAAATATATTTATTCAAAGTGGGTTATTTTAGTGGATTGTTATTGTGATTTTAGATACTCTACATGATATTGAAAAGTTTACATTATTCTTTTAATTTTGTCAATAAACATGATGATAAATAGTTAAGGAAGTTAAATTCATTAGATTGAATATGTCTTGACAGAGAAGTAATCACCTCTATGCATTTTATTAACTAGCTATCATTATTTTATGTATTAAGAACTATAATGAAGTATGAAATTGAATTTGAATGATTCATTTATAGATTTTAGGTATCAAAATATCTTTTAATATCCTATATTTTTTTTCTTAGATATATTTGATTTACCTTCTAAAAACGTATTTATTGTCTTTACTTTGGTACTGATTTTTTGAATATATGTTTGGAATATATATATATATATATATATATATATATATATATATATATATATATATATATATATATTTAAACTTTCTTTTCTAGTCTATCGACATAATTTTTTTATATAAAAATTAATCTGTATTTTTTTAATATTATGTCAGTACAATGATTAGAAAAATAAATGGACACAAGAGTTGTGAAAAAAATTAACATAAAAATATTTAACTTAGAAGATACTCTTACAAAATTGACTGGATACTAAAAAAATAAAAATTCGGTATATATGAACCCATAAAAATTCAGTAAATTTATGTTTCAAATAAAAATATTTTGAATACAAAAGATAATTTAGATTTCTTTTATTTTTTATATAATAATATTTTGTAGTTTGCGGAAAGTTTATGAAAAAGTGGCCTTTGATTTTATTTTTTTATATAATAAATTAATTTAAATTAAATTATATTTATTTGGGTGCTAAACTGAATTTAATTCTTTTTAATGTTTTGGAGTTATTATTCTATTTGAAAAAAATGAGAAATAAGTAGATTCTAAATTAATTTGAAAAATATAAAAAGTAATTTTTATTTTAAGACATTATTAAAAAAAAAAATTGAAATGTTAGAAGGTGCTTAACTATGCACTTATATGCACGTTCTAGTGAAAGAAACGATGAAACTTATAGGTTGTTGGAATTGTTATTTTGTCAGACCAAAACTTCATATATTGATCTGTATTAAATTTAAATATAATAATGACTAGAGGTGAAATACATAAAAATAATAAAAAGTAAACAATATGATTTCTAATCTTTTAAAAATTTTGAATTTTAATTTTAAGTATGAATTTTATTATTTAAAAAATAAAATATAATAAAACAATAATGGATAAAAGAAACTAGTTTTAAGACACGATAATTTATTTTTTATTTGTTTATTTCCAATTTCTTTTAATTTTAAAATTTAAAGGAATAAAAATTTAAATATTTTCATAATTGTGCATTTCTTATACTTTTAATATATTAATAAACAATAATAAATTTTTTCTTTTTTATTCAATTTATGCTGACTCAGTGATTAGTTGGACGTTATTGAAGGAGAGTGAGAACTGGTTAAATTTATATTAAAAATGTGACATTTTAATCTTATTTTATTCTTATAATAAAAATAACTCATGTATGGTGTTTACGTGATAAACACAATTATATTGTTCAAATAAATTGTATTATAAATAAATAATTAAATAAATGGAACTTTCTCAAAGGGATGAGAAAATTGCTGTAAACTTAACTTAATGGCTAAAGTTATTGAAGAAATATTCAAAAATCCCCTATATCATGTGACTGAGAGTTTTAAAGTATACATTTGTATACTTAACTAAATTGTTTTAACCTGAAATATTTATAAGGTATTAAAGATGTAATAGAGGTTCTAGTAAGATGTTCGGATACGTCACCTTTTCCTTTTGATGCATGCATTTGACCGCTCATCTCTGCATAATAAATCATCATAAAAATCTTGAAGATAACTTTTGATGACATGTTTTAATATTGTAAAATTAATTTAAATTAAATTTCATTTACTTTGAGAGTTATTTTTAAATTCAGGATGAAGCAACTATTTATAAAGTATCTATTGCTGATTAGCCTTATTTTTTATTAAACAAGAATATAATTAATTATAGAGATTACAATCATTCACAAAATCTTACAAATAATATTTATTAATATACTTGAAATTACTTAAAGAAAATATAAATTTTAAAAATAGATAATATTAATTAAAATTAAAAAATAACAAAATAGTAAATTAAAACTTATAAAATATACATTTCAAACATTTGAATTAATTGATTTAAAATCACCAATAAGCATAAATTAATTGTGAAATATAAGCTATATTTTAAGATTTTTCTTTTTTAATTTTTTAAATATTAAAAAATGCTAATAAATGGGAGTGAGCAAATAAAAAAAATTATCCATAGTATATTTATATTAAAATTTAATATATTTAATACATCTTTTTATTGTATATTATTATTTTATAAATTAATCATGTTGTTATTGTTTTCAATATTATTATCGTAAATATTATTTTAATTTTATTATTATAAAATTTATATTTATTATTTTATACTATTTTTTAAATATTATTATTTTATAACTTTAAATAATTAGTAGAGTTCATTCATATTAATAATAGAAGAGAGAATAAATAGAAATTTTTATTATTAAAAGAATTAAATATAGGATGACACAGTTTTTAATGTTCATTTATTTCTTTCCCGTGTATATAGAAAAATGGTAAAAAATTCTGGTACTTTCACTTGTATCTCTTGAAAGATGGTAAAATAAGTTTGGAAGAAAAAAGAAGTTGTACTGCTTAGCTTAGGACGACCACTTGTAGTCTTAAGCCGACAACTTTCCTATCGAAGAGTAAATCGGTAGTCTAAGTGTGCAAACAACCTCTGGCAAGACAACCTGTAAAAGTTGACATAACGTAAGATTTAAGTCAACTTTAAATCGTACAAATAAGTGGATAATGAAGGCCAAAGGTATGCATTATTGAACAAGAACTCACTTAGCTCCGATAACCAAATACTTACTTGAGTATCGGAAGGTACACCCTCTGTCATGGGTTTGGGCGGATACATGACGGACGTAGGCGAGAACTTAACAGACAAAGACAAGCACTTCCAGGACAAAGACCCAGACCGAGAACATCCCAACAGAGCAGGCCCGGACTGTTCAGGTTATATGGGAGGAAACTCTGAATGTCCCCAAATCTTGTATAAGAACATAAGTAAATGCCGATGCAATAATAATGTCATGGTGTTACACGTGGCAATTAGTTTAGGTTGGTTTCAATAGTATTTTCTTTTCTTATAAGAAATCATATTAAAATTTAATAGATCTAATACGTATGTTTATTGTATATTATTATTTTATAAACTTATAGTTTACTATTATTATTTTCAATATTATTATTATAATTATTATTAATAATTTTATTATTATTAAAATTTGTATTTACTATTTTAAATTAATTTTAAATATTATTATTTTATAATTTTAAGTAATTATTAGAGTACACTTCTTATTGATAAAGGAAGAAAGAGTAAATAGGACTTTCATTATTAAGAAAATAAATATACGATGACACATTTTTCAATACCTATTTATTGTGGTACTTTTACCCATTTTTTGGAAATATGCTAAAATAAGTTTGAAAGAGAATTAAAAAAGGAAGCTTAGGCGTTGATGTGTATTGGAGATGCTCTCCTCTACTGACCAATTATTGGTTCTTCTTCATTCAATTCAGTTGCTCGGTCACACAGTCACATTTGAAATCCATATTTGTGTTGCATCGTGGTGACAACTGGTTTCAATGGTAATTTACTCATAATGTGTTATATAAAATGATCAATGGATGTATAGTCTAAAAGGCTCAGTAGCTGAGTTGGGTGAGTCATCATATATGAATTCATTTATTAATTGTTACTGCCACATTACTTTTTTTATTATAGTCTTGTATAATTATATTATTAACACAATGAATGCAAGATATGTATTAGCAGTGCAAAACAAAATTATTATATTATCAGCTCAAAACAAAATAAAACACAACCAAACAAAACGCATCTAATTATATTATTAACACAATGAATGCAAGATATGTATTAGCAGTGCAAAACAAAATTATTATATTATCAACTCAAAACAAAATAAAACACAACCAAACAAAACGCATGCAACATATATATTATCAACTCAAAGTATTTGCTGGCATGTAAAAAATACAAACATTAATGTTAAATATTATTATTAATGTCTTTATATATATATATATTAACATCATCAATAATTTATTTGAAAACTTTTTTTTTTAAAAAACAAAAAATAAATTAATAGAAACACTTTAAGAGTGTTCCAATCTTATTACAAAAACAAGATTGTCTTATAATAATTTACAACTAAGAGTAATAACAATTTTGAACATAACCCGCACTTAAGATTCCTAATCAGCATTGAAATACATAACAAATTATAATCAAAATGTAATTTTATACAAATACAAATAAGATTGGTCTCAAGCACCAGATTCCCTTACTTCAATTGCTGTTTGGACTCCTTGTACACTTCCATCCAAGTACTATTGCTTTATATGCTGCTTTAGAAAGAACTACCTGCAAGCACAACCCTACATGTACCAGGACCAACCCTTCGACTCCTCCAAACTCAAACCTCCGTATAAGAAAATCCTCATAAATAAAAAACAAAAAAATTGTATAGATTAACAATAAATTCAAATAGATTAACAATTCAATTGATTTTGTCAATGCAACCACTACCCCGAAAGCGAGCAGTTAACAAAACCGTGCAATGAGAAGATTCCAGATTGCCAAAGTGAGAGTCTGACTTCGAAAACCAAGGGTGTGGAATTGCAATGCGTTTTCCAATCCCCTATCCTTGCGGGGGATGCAGGCCAAGACGAAGCTACTGGGGGTGGTAATGGGGGGATCCCGCATGGTGTTGTCGAAGGTACGGGTCAAATAGGACTGAAGCAGGATGGACGATTTGATCTAATTAATGAAGAAGCTCTTGATCCTACACAATTTGTAACAACATTCCCCCCTTGGAGAGGCAAGTCGAGCAAATGCAAAGTAAGAAGAAAGATGAAACGGTTAACTCCAAGGTGCCTAGAAACCCTTCCATCGCCTACAAGGTCAGGCAATTCTTCCCTTCTAAGTCAAACTCTTCTTCTACTTCGGATTCGAACATATATAATTGCAATAGAAGGTTTCTTGATTGCGAAGAGGGGTGAAGAGGAGCTGTGGGAGATAGCGAAAAAATTGGGAGTGCAATTTGTAGGGGATGAGAGTAGTGTTATTCATAGGTTCAAGGAGTTGGAAGATAGAGATAGTGAGTTAGTTAGGCAGTTGTGTCATGATAGGGAAGACGGTATTTATGAATTTAATCAGCTTCAATATCAGAGGTCTGGGAGGGGATGTGAAGTGGAATTATTTGAAAACTCTGATTATTAAGGAAAAACTAGGTGTTGTGTGCATCAGGAAACCAAGTTAACTAGTTTATGCTCTAAAAAATGTTACTCACTATGGAGGTCTAATGAAATTAGCTGGATACATAGAGGGGTTGACAAAGAGGGAGGAGGTATTTTAACTATGTGGAGTAATCTAAGAGTTTAAGTGTACTAGGTCGGTGGAAGGCAAAGGTTTTATTGTAACAGAGGGTGAGTATATATATGGGGAAGTGATAAATCTATCCCTGTGCTGATCATAAATGTGCATTTACCATGCTGTAATAATGAGAAATTAACATTGTGGGGATGAAATAGAAAGGATTATGGTTTGTTTCCAGAATATGGCATGGTGTGTATTGGGAGACTTCAATGTTGGGATCCTAGTGAAAGGAAGGGTTTGGGTGTTGAAAGAGAATAGGGCAGAAATGGATGGTTTTAACTCATTCATAGATAGATGTCAGTTGTACGACATTCCAACTGTTGGAAGGGTGTACACGTGGTACAGACCTAACGATACCTCTAGAAGTAGACTTAATAGAACCTTAGTGTCTGAAAATTGGTTTTTGAAATGGTCGGGGTCTACATAGTATGTGCAGAGCATGTCGGATCATTGTGCCTTAGTGGTTAGGAATAGTGTGGTTGATTGGGGCCCTAAGCCGTTTAGAAATTTTGATGTGTGGCAGCACGAAGTTGGGTTCAAGGAGGTAGTGAAACATGCTTGGGATCAGGATGTTGGTAATGGGAATAACTTGGAATTGGTAAAATTGAAATTGAAAGGGGTTAAGAAGGAGGTCAAAAGTTGGTATGCAGAGGTGTTTAATTGTGAAAATATGAAAAAACAACAAATTATTAATGAGATTGAAGTTTTGGATAAGTGTGATAATGGGGGAAATCTTCAAGAAGATATGAGGATTAGAAGGATACAACTACTAGGAGACCTTAGATGTATGTCAGAAAGAGACAATGCTATGCTTAGACAAAAATCCAGGGTACAATGGTTAGAGAAGGGCGATTTAAATTCAAAATTTTTTCATTCCAAGCTGAGATGGAGAAGGCTTAACAATGATATAAAAGGGTTTGTCTTGGATGGGGAGTGGTGTGAAGACCCTCATCGGGTCAAAAACGCTATGAGGGAGCACTTCGAAATTAGGTTTGGTGCCCAACCTAAATTAGGTTTGAATTTAGATGGCGTTCAGTTTAGATGTCTTTCTAATGAGGATAATGAGGTCTTATGTTGTAAATTCAATGATACTGAAATCTTGATGCGGTAACCCAATGTGAGAGCTCTAAAAGCCCAGGCTCGAATGGTTTTAATTTTCATTTCATTAAGAAGAATTGGAACATCATTGGGTCTGACATGGTGAAGGTTGTTCACAGTTTCTATGAGGGTGGGTATATTTTGAGAGGGTGTAATGCGTCTTTTATTACCTTGATACCTAAGAGGAAGACCATTGAATGATTATAGATCTATATCACTGGTTGGGTGTATGTGGAAGGTGATTGCTAAGATTTTAGCAAATAGACTTAAAGGGGTTTTACCGAAAGTGATAGATAAACATCAAGCTGCATTCCTTAGTGGTAGAGGGTTATTGGATAGTGTCTTAATTGCCAATGAAACGGTTGATTATCTAAGGAAATATAAACTTAAGGGTGTTATAGTGAAAGTGGATTTTGAAAAGGCTTATGATTCATTGGATTAGGTTTTCTTGGTGTACATGATGAATAGACTTGGCTTTCACCCTAAGTGGATTAATTGGATTAAAGCTTGTCTTAGTTCTGCCACTGTGTCGATTTTGGTTAACGAAAGCCCGACTAAGGAGTTCAAACCTAGAAGGGGACTTAGACAAGGTGATTCTTTAGCACCCTTTTTGTTTATTATAGCTGCTGAAGGTTTGGCTAGTTTGGTAAGGGAAACATCTAGAATTCAGATCCTTAAAGGGGTTAAAGTGGGACACAAGAGTGTGGAAGTTAATTTGTTGCAGTTTGCAGATGACACGTTCTTTTGTCAACTGCAAATTCATAGTGTCTTGGCAATTAAAGCTATGCTTCGTAGTTTTGAAGTTGTATCTGTCTGAAAGTTAATTTTTATAAGAGCCACGTTGGTACTATAGGGTTAAACGTTGAGAATTCGGTGGTATTCACCAAGTGCTTCAATAGTGGACGAATGGATGTTCCTTTGAAGTACTTAGGTATGACCATAGGAGGAAATCCTAGGAGGGTGGCATTTTGGAAGCCCATAATTGAAAAGGTTAAGGCCAAGTTATCTAATTGGAAAGGGAAGATTTTTTCTATGGCGGGTAGGATTTGTCTTATTAAGTCTGTTATCAATGCTCTATACCTTTCTTTTTTTAAGGCTCGGAGTAAGGTTTGCAGTTTAATTAGGAAGATTCAAGCTAAGTTTCTTTGGGGTTGGGGGTACGAGGGAAGAAAGATAGCCTGGGTGGCGTAGGACAAGGTGTGTTCCCCGATTGAGGTGGGAGGATTGGGTATTAGAGAGATTGGCAGATTCAATGCAGCCCTCCTAGCCAAATGGAAATGGAGAATAGGAATGGAGGATGGTGGAGCATGGAAAGACATATTAGAATCGAGATATGGATCTTGGAGGGACATGAGGGTGACTATGGATGATAAAAAAAGTTCTACTTGGTGGAGAGACATGTCTAGAATATGTGGTGTCAGAAACAAAACTAACTGGTTTGATAATAAGATTAGGTGGAGGTTAGGCAATGAGAACCGTATTAGTTTTTGGGAGGATAAATGGTTAGGTGAGGTTCCGCTTAAACAAAAATTCCCTAGATTACACTCTCTATCCCTTAATTCTGACAGTACTTTTTGTGAGGTGGTTGAATGGGTGAACAATGGTAATGGGGTAGGAATGTTGTGGAATCTGTGTTGGAGGAGAGAGTTGTTTGTGTGGGAGAAGGAATTAGAGGCTGAATTGTCAATGTTGATATCTACTGCCTAGTGGAGGAAGGAACTAGCTGACGAATGGTTATGGAAAGATGGTGACCTCAATTGTTATACAGTTCGGTCGGGCTACAATGTCCTAAAGGATTATGATTTGTGCTTAAGTAGACCTTGGTTTAAGCAAATCTGGAACACCAAAGTGGTTGGTCCTGCACAAGTGTGTGAGTGGAGGGTGTTACTCGGTAAGCTTCGTACTAGAGTCAACTTGGTGAGGAGACAGGTGGAGATGCCAAGTACGTTGTGCTCGCTTTGTAACCATGAAGATGAAACTATACAGCATGTCCTTTTTGAATGCATAGTTGCGCAAAAGGTGTGGGACAACTGTGACAGATGGATAGGTATATACTCAGTTAGGCCTAATACTGTTGGAAGTCATTTTTACGAGTTTCTATTTGACTTGGTGCAATAAGAAAGTTAATGCTGTGTGGAAAGGGATGTGGTTAGCAATAGTGTGGGAGATTTGGAACATAGGAATAACATGGTCTTTAATAGTGGGGTTGTTGATGATTCTGAAATTTTGTCTTGGCATAGCTTAAAGCTTGGGCTTGGGCTAAGTTTAGATATAAGACTATTAGTTGTTCTTTTTCGGATTGGTGTTTATGCCCTATGCACAGTGGCGGCTCAAGGCTTCAGGAGGCCTAAAGCAAATAAAAAAATGAGGCCTTTTTTAAATTAATAAAATAATTAAAATTATGATATTTTTATCTAAAATTTATTTTTCGAGTTGTTTGTGATGCAAAATTATCTATTAAATTA
>Ga0209700_106357_pt1 | contig 18430 bp, 21 predicted proteins | sample SiratroredBW_FD_187528 | JGI IMG/M metagenome (GOLD analysis project Ga0209700, IMG submission 187528) | Root nodule microbial communities of legume samples collected from California, USA - Siratro red BW (SPAdes) (version 2) | ecosystem: Host-associated > Plants > Roots > Nodule | place: USA...
TGTTCACAACCCGTTTTTTCAATTGCTTTTATTTATCTTTTTTTTTTCCTACTAGAAATTAGTTCAAGGACTCGAATTTTATGACGGATTTTTTATATTTTAAAATTTATTTTTTTATTTATTTAATTAAATATATAATTCATAATATAATTAATTAAAATTAACATTAAATTCTTTTATCAAAACTGATTTTAAAGATTATAATTCTTATCAATTTTTAGATTAATTGGACTCTGTAAATTTACATGAAATGTTAATATTTTCATGAACAAAACAGTTATTGAGTGAGTTTGTATTATTCATTGTTCTCTATAGTGGTAAGTTTGTAACATATATCTGAAGCAATGAATTCCATGATACATTAGTTTTTTCTACCAATTCTTAGACGAAGACACAAGTAAGCTAACAACCGAAAGATGAATGACATAGCTAGCAGAATCCACACTTCTTTCAATCCACCCTTCAAGTTTACAATGTCAAATGTTGGAGAACTCTGCAGGGTCCTGCACCCTCCCTTGCTTCCACAATCATATAACTGGTCTCCAGAATATTGCACTTTTAGAAGCAGCCTAAAACCATAGTACATGAAGGAATAATACTTCAACCATCGTATGAACTTTGGTATGTGCTGCACAATTGAAAGTAACTATGTTAGAGGAAGCTATTTATGCTAAATATCTTACTACATTAATTGCAGAACTTGCATTCTAGTTTTGTCTCATTTTTTTAACTTACTATTATGGCAAAAACTTTGATACTAGAATAGAACAATTGTAGTACCTGGACATAGTAGCCACCTGTGAGAAGGAACAACATTAGTATCAAAGAAGCAGCAGTACCTGCTCTTTTAACACTCATAATTGCAGCTCCAAACATTTCACCTGCTCCCTGGTGACATAATTATAGATGTTAATGAATGAATAATTGATAACCACTAACTCATCCTTTGAGTACTTTTAACACAACTTACTTGACTTGTTATGGCTATTAACAGAATAGTTAATAGTGTCAAAAAGAAGGAAGCAACAGCTCTCTTAAAGCCAGCCATGAAGTACAAGATGAGCATGAAAAAAGTTGGATAGAAAACGGTGGCCACCATGTCACATAGAGTGCTACATGCATAGTATACACTTAGTCTGTACATGTCAGCTTTACTTTCTTTTATCAAGTAGTACTTCTCAAAGGGAAAGACATAGACTGCTGCAAAAATGCATGAAGATGTCCAGAATATACAGATGTAGAATGCTAAACCAACCTGCAACAAAAATTGTGATTAGAAGCTTGGTTGATATTGCAACATGAGATAAATAATGCCATGGAGAATTACCTGATCTCTGACTCCAGCTTCAGTACTGGTTGAAGATTTCCACCAAAGGAGCCCCAACAAAAGTGCAACCCCAAGTGCTTGAACTAGTCTTAGCTTATCAAAGTAGTCCTTTCTTCTTGCTCTGTATGTTCTCCTGGAGAGAATCACAAATTGTTCCAGCCAACTGGATGTCCACTCCATCTTAACCTGAATTGCTAGTTGAAGGTGTTCTGGTGTGCTTGCTACTCTATGGTTCTCTTCTTTTTCTTTTGGCTCCAGTTGAGATTTGTATTTGAGCTGTAGATACTAACAAAATAAAGAAACAGTTAATATCAAGCTGGTAAGAGATGAATATATGTCTGAGGAAAATCCTACTTCAATAACAACTTTTGAAGGGTCAGAAGATTCTTGATCTTGAAAGATATCTGTTGGAACACTTATGTCATTCACTTGTCCAGTTGCCAAGTCAAGCAAGAACTCTGCAGGATTCATCGGTATTTGAGGGGTGAATCTCAAAGATGAAAAGTACTCCATTGTGTCCTTAGCCTTTCCATAGTAAACAGGATAGCCTTCTGATATCAGAAGTAGTTTGTCAAACATGTGAAAGATTCTACTCGATGGCTGGTGTATTGTTGTGATTATGGTCCTTCCAGCCTATAAGTAAATCAAAATGTAACTCTCAGCAGGTATGTTCATTCTACATTTGAACATTTTATCATAGTGGAACATAATTAAATTTAGTTATAGATACCTTGGCAAGTCCTTGAAGAGTCAGAAGGAGTTTGTTTGCTGAGGAGGAATCAAGGCCAGAAGTTGGTTCATCAAGTAGCAATAGTGAAGGATCAACAAGAATTTCATAGCCTATGCAGGTTCTCTTCCTTTCTCCTCCTGATATGCCTTTCAGATATCCTCCAGCTATTTTTGTGTGGCGACATCTAAGGTTATGCAAAATATTATTTAAGGGGAAATTTTTGTCTTTCAATTGAAGTAACATCATGTGCATATATATGGTGCAAAACACACCTTTCTAGGCCTAGCTCCTTGATGGTGGTATCTACTTTTGCATACTTTTGCTGCTTGCTCATATTGCTTGGTAGCCTCAAAAGCGCAGAAAAGACTAAAGTTTCTTCAACTGTTAATTGAGGAAAAAGCACATCCTCTTGTGTCACAAACCCAATCCTAGCAGGTAGGGGAAAAAGTAAATAAAAAATATTAGCACACATTCATGTCCTATCAAGTACTTGAAGTAACACATTCATGGAGTTCATGCATTCACAAATTTAGATAGTAAGAACCATTAGATGAAGATCAAAGGACTCATTTTATCTCAATTAGTTCAACTTAAGATATGTATCTTAAATGTGAACATTAAATCTTAATCTAATGCTGCCAATTAATGTGTGAATGTAGGGATTTCATTTCTGAAGTAACAAAGATGATATGTTAACCACTTAACCTCCTCTTGAGAGCTGGAGTGAAACCAACATCATTGTAAGTTACTTTTCCCTTTACATTGTCAACTAGTCTTCCTCCTATAACTCTCAACAAGGTTGTCTTCCCACTGCCAGAAGGACCCATCAACGCAAGAATTTCACCAGGGCCAATGCTTCCTGTGATGCCCTTCAAAATTTTCTTGTATCTATCTTCTTCCACAGTGAGTTGTGTGGTTAACTTTGACACCATTGTCTTCACAAGGTTACTTGATCCTGTTTGGCTATTTCTCACCTTATACTCCACATCTTCAAACTGCACATGAGAAATGAAGAGTAAATAATTCCAAACACTCTGAATAGTGCAGTTATGACTCTTGTTGGCTTACCAACACAATCTATGATACTTGTTACTTGATTCTAGTATTGGTCCATTTGCAACAAAAGAAAAATACAAACTCAAAACCATTAAATTTTGGTCCATTCTAAATAGTCAACAACTAGTCTAGAAAATAAACCAATCATACTTATGTTAAAGAATGTCATTCAATAAAAAAACAGTGCCAAGTACTGGTTTAAAGTAACTATTAAAAAATCAACAAACTTTTTGGCATACACTATTTACTTGTTAAAAAATTACTGTGTATTATTGTCCTACAACTTAAAGGCATTGCTTCCTAGTACCTTGAGAAATATGGGGAGGGGGCGATTTGGATCAAAATTGGAATCTTCAGTATCTATGTCAATCTCTGAGTACTTATTCTGAAGATATGCCTGAGACATGAACTCTTTGTGGTGACAAAAGTCATTGTTAATAATGGAACCAGCTACTCGGGGTGACATGGACATGCCCACATTCTCATCCTCTCTTCCAATTTCCATGATCAATGAATAAACTTTTATGTGTTGAGTCAACTGCATGGAACCAACAATCATGTCTATATATAAAGGCAAAGTTTTGGTTTGTGTGACACAAACTTTTCATGACAAGTTGTTGGTGTGTTCTATGTAGTTCTAGGATACATGCCCTTTAACCAATATCAAAAGTTTTCGGTGTGTTTTCAACCATTATGATATGCATAATAAGAAAATGAAGAATATTTGGTTGGAGAAGATTCTGAACATTTAAAAATCTCATTTCCTTCAATATTGCAGCATTCCGTTAGATAGATGAACACATAGGTTTGCTTTTCATAAAACCATTCTTTCACAAAGAAATGAGGAGAAAAGAATGTGAATGCAATCATTGAGCCTTTGACGGAAATTTTACATTCAGGAATCATTCTCTCAGGCAACGTTAGATCAAGTGAATTTTACGTAAAAGATTTTTTTATTTCAATTTTAGTTATAGAAATATTTCCTTATTTTTTTTTATCTAATTTCTAAGTTTCAAAGTCAAATAAATTGTTATTTTAATAGTTAAAATTTCAAAAATAAAAAACAGAAAATGCTTTCATATATATATATATATATATATATATATATATATAATAAAAATATTTAGTGAGTATAAAATGTTTTTTATCACTTTTTTAGAAGACTTTAATTTTTACTCTTTGCCAGATTTTTATTCTGTCAACAAATAAAAGGGTATTATAAAAATTGCCAGTTTTACTATAAATGATTACTTTTGGAATGATTGATATATTATGAATTCTACCAACAGTTTATTTATATAAGCTACAATACCTATATTGGGTAATTTTAGGAATTATTTCTTAAAAAAAATGTTTTTGAGAGTTTTTCAAATGGAAATATATTTAAGAAATTTTCTCACCCTCTTATATATTTGAATGTATATTTTTCTCAACCTCTACTGATATTATTTACAATATGATAATTGCTCCTTTTGACAAGTTATTTTAAACGTGATAATAATAAGTATAGAGTCACTACAAATATAAAAAAAATAAAAATCATGAAATTAATGATCAAATTATAAGATAAAGAATCAATTTACACTTATTATGGACACTTCAATTGCTATAATTTAATACAATAGTATATTTTGACGAATAAATAATATATATATTAAGAAAAAAGAAGGATAATCAATATCATAATTTTATGTGACTAGTTTTTTTTATAATATTTAATAATATATAATTGGTTTCTAAATTAAATATCAACATTTTAAAAAATGATTAATAATTAAAAATAATATTGTATTTAATATAAGTTATTCGCTACAAAGTTTAAATATAACTTATAATCTTCAAATTATTCACTTATCATTTGGGTTATATTAAATGATAATTTAATTTTATAATGTGGATACTAAAATTCCTTTTTTTTATAATAAAATAAAACCTTTGGTCTATCAAAGTGAAGACTCTCTATGGAGACACTCAGACACCATTCTTAAAAATTCAGAGCTTCAAACTTTTACATTCACCGTACGGCGTCGTTCCGGACTTCCCAAATTACCTTCGTGATCGAGAACTTGGGTCACGCTGAAGATATCAGCTTCAACGAGGTACTGTCACAATGCTCAATTTTTGCAATTTCCCCTTCTGGGTCAATGTTTGGTTGTATGGGAACTAGTAAAAATGATTACTTTTTAGTTAGATTTTCCATTTGTAAATAGTATTCTGGTGTGCGGCGTTCTGTCTGTGTATAATCATTGTAGCTTAATGGAATAGTGAGTGGGAATCGCAGATCATTCAACAGTTATCAAATCTTCGTATCAGTTTTCATTCTTTGTTTTCCTTTTTATGATTCTAGTTTGCTCAACAATTTAGTCTGGTATCATGGCTCTAGATTGAAATCAAAATTTGGGCATGCTAATGTTATTCATTTTCACTGTTATCTTTGATGACTTAATTTATTTTGTTATAAGAATAATCATATTAGTCTCTTATAAGTTGAAGTTAGTCAGTTAATTATAATTCTTGGCAATTTGCATGTATGGTTAATTAGTGAGTTAATTTGGTGAATTGATGTTGGAAGAGTGGTGTTTTGTAGAAGAATCCACCACCACTGCTTGCTTTTGTTTTGGTTGTGTGGACTTTGGAGCATTATATTGTCAGTTGTTCTGATTTAATACATCTTCTGCTTTTGTTAATGTGTTTATACTTAAAAACAGAATGTATCTTCTGCTTGTAGCTGTTCCTGTATCCATCCGAAGTAGATCTGCTTAAGTTAATAGAACTCTTGGTGTAGAGGATTTCATACTTGTGGCAAAGTTAAAGATCATACATGTACTAGACCTAAATACAGACTAACAGCAGCTAACTAACTAAGCTCTTTGTAGGACCCAACTGAAAAGGAAGACAATGAAGAGGTAATTGGTGATTATTTTATAGTTGAAATTGAAGCACGTTAAATGCTCTTACAATGGACACCCACATAAATGGAAGAGAGAGTACCAAGGGTGATGTTTTTATCAATCAGGCCAACAAGGATGAATCCAGCTCTAGGATGAAAGGTTTTATCAAGGATGAATTCAACTGTGTATTAAATGCGAAGGAACTGTCTGAAGCACAAGTTGATGGCGGTGGAGGTTCGTCAGGAAATGAAGAGAATCCTGTTTATATTGGGGGTGAAAATTTGACAGTCTTGAAGCAAAAAGTATGTTTCCTAAAAATATCTCATAATAAGCTGATGTCTAGCTGAGAAAATATGATTTTACAGCTTTTTCTTATTTCTTTATGTTATGTCCAACGGTAAAGTTGTTTATGTATAACAATAAGGTATTATTGAATTTAAATTATATAAAAGTCTTACAAAATTTAAGTATATGGCTTATGTGTTTCTTTTCTTTAGGCTTGATGCTGGACTAGATGAGACTTGAAATGAAACTGATAAATTTCAAATTCAGGAGAGAGAACTCTTTGATGAAGTAAATGTAAAGACTTCAGTACTAGAGCATCTTGAACAAGAATTGGAACTGATGAAGGAAGCAGCTGAAATGGTATTTAATAACCAGCATTCTGTTGAATTCTACATTGACCAGTTGAATGAACAAGTACAAGCTAAAAGGGATTGTCTTTTGACTATGCAGTCTGAGTGGTTAGTCAAACTGTTCATGCGATTTTTGCACAGATAATTTTCTTTAGTTTCTCAAAAACGTGAAGGCAGTGGAATGATTTTTAACTTCTTTGTTTTCAATGTGTCTCAGGGATGCCGAAGGAAAACCCCTGGAGGAGAGAAAGAGAAGTCTAGAGGAGTCTCTCTATTCAAACGATCCAGATGCACTAGAAATGCTTCAAAAGATGAGAGAAGTGCAGCAGGAAGAGCAGTTCATTTTATCTGAAATTATGAAGAGGTACATATGAAGTTTATTGTGCATTGATCTTTCCATTTGAAATAAAATTCTAAGGAAAAGTAAGCAAAGGCAGATTGAAAATGCAAATTTAAAAAGTGGGCTGAGACGAACTCTGCTTACTACACTTTTTATTTCTGGTGAAATCTTGCTGGAAACTTCCAGCGAGCAATATGTCTTTTAGTTTTGTTTAGGAATTAGTTGTTAATGATACACTGTGTGTCCTTATACCATGCTTCTTGATTCCTTTCAAGCATTGCTTAAATGAAGATATCTTCTTTTCCCATTATAGATAGATATGGAAACTTCTGGGAAGTTATCTTTCTTCTAGTTCTTTATGCATTAAGTCCTAAGAAAATGCACATGCCTTTTTGACTTGGATGTTCTCTCCTCTTCATCACTCTATAGGGAGGAGGAACATTTGAAACTTTCTGCAGATCTTGAGAAGCAGCAGAAAGTAGCATCCAGGAAATCCTATACTAACAGGATAAAGGAGATTGCGAAAAATACTCAGAAACAAGACGCTGATATTGAACGGATCTTGAAAGATACTCGGAAGATTCAAGTGGAGAGTAATTCTATGCAGGAACGCTTGCATAGAACATATGCTGTTGCGGATGAAATTGTCTTTAGGTATTGAAGTTCTATTGCACAAGCACTACTAATCATTATGCACAAGCAAGAAAGAAGAAATGAAATTGAAATATACTTGGGAAACAGAAGAGAAAGATGAAGAGAAAATATACTACTAATTATTTTGCTTTTAACCAAAGGTAAGTAATGTGCATTTTTTTCCATTTCTTATCCTTTCAGGGAAGCAAAGAAAGATCCAACAGGGCTGCAGGTTTATAGGCTCCTGGTTAGCATCCACAAAGGTTTTGAACAAATATCTGAGAAAATTCTGGCAACTGATAGAATTAAAAGAGAAGTGGCTGAGTATGAAATGAAACTGGCAACTGCTTCTTCCAAGAGCTTGGATTTGAGTGAACTAAAAGCTAATCTTGATACCATTATCAGGGAAAAGGAATAGTCCGAATAACTTTTTGCAGTTAAGTGAAGCTGTTTCAGAAACACATTTGAAACTAGCTGCCCCAAGCTTTTCTTGAGATTGGTATTAGAGAAAATGAATACCTTGAAGAATAGTTACAGGATAAGGGACATTTCAAGTTGCTGGGAACGACCATTTCTAACTGTTAATTACCACTTTTTCATGTTTTTTTGTTGCAAAGTTCTGCATAGGAACGCATTAATTTTTGGTTCTTAATGGTTTGAATGCTTGATGGCATTATTCATACTTGTTTTGTCCATTCTGTTACACTTCTTGTACTCAAATTTTTATTCTTATCATCATGCGTTGAAGAATGAAGATTTGTTAGTTTACTTTGAACAATGAAAGTTCAACTCAATGATTGTCATTAACTTATAAACTATACAAGCATCTTACACAATAACTATCTTGTCACATGAGTAAGATTGTTAAGAATATAATGATGATATTATTAAGTAAATGAATTAATTAAGGAACTAAAATGATTGAGATTATACATTTTCATCAACTTCCTTGTTTTCAACTAATTTTCAGACTAAACGAACTCAACAAAATTTCAGACTCTATTCAATAATATTGAACCAAATGATAGGTACTTGAGTTAAACAATGATCTCATTCAATGATCGAGTTGAACTTGATCTATCTACTGTTCAACTCAAATAGTTTATCAACCTACTTGATACATATACGCATGAACATATACTTGTGTGTAGGTGTATGAAGTTTTTTTTTTTTTTTTTTTGACAAAAATAAATAAATGACAAATAATTATACAGAATAATGTTGCTCACAGGCTTAAACTGAGTTGACCTCAAACTAAAAAAAATATTGAAATTTATTTGTTTTTCCTTTATTTGGTTAATTAAAATATATCTATCAAACTAAGATCTATCAAATTAAATGATTTTTTTTAGTTTGGTTACTTTCGTAGTTTTTCTATGTATATAAATATACTCACCCTAAAAACATTATTTTAGTCAGAATTGATTAAAGTGACACTGCTTTATGTTCAAATTGATTAATAAGTTAAAAGTAAAAACTTTTTTTTACCTAACTAGTAGCCGCTACCAGAGATCTTTTTCTTTAACATAGTAAGCTATTAGAAGTTACTTAAACTCAAAATTAATTTCGAAGACAAAATTATTTTTTCAACGTGAAACCATGTGAAAATTGCATATATTCAACATGACTATGAAATCTCCTTAAAAAAGTAATTATAAAAAAATTAAAAAATTTGTAGTATCTTCAAAATTGGTTCATATTACATTTGACACCTCCAAAACTTTTCAATATTTTTTATATATAATATCTAATAAATTTTTAAATTTTTTATAATATTTATTTTACTATTTTTTAAAATATTAATGTTTAGCCTATTTGTCTTGATAATATAAATATTGTTATACGTAAACATCACTAATTAAAAAGTAAAAAAGTAAATTTTAGAATCAATATTTACATATTTATTAGAAAGATACTGAAAAAAATGTTGAACGTATCAATATCAATATAAGCTAGTTTTAAAATTAGCAGAAATTTATTTAACTATAAAAAAGATATATAAAATGAAACCAAACTAGCAATAATTGATTTATATAGATAATTCGGAAAAGAAGCAAGGCCCAACGGCCCAACCCTAGTCTCATTTGTCATCCAAAAAAACATACAAGTAAGCGAAGCATAAAACGACGTCGCGCGTTTCTTCTGGTAAACCCTAAACCCTAGCCGAATTTGATTTTTTTTTTTTGGCGAAGTAGAAGAAGAAGAAACTCAGCGCGCAAACCTCACTGCCCGTTTACTACTTAGTCAGTACTTTCCAATGGCTCCCGCGAGGAAGAAACCTTCGAAGCCACGCAAATCCCCGAAGAACCCTAAGAAGACCCAACCCAAGCACGATTCCAGCTCCGAATCCGAAGAAGACACGCCGTCGCAGCAGCAACCGCAGCAACTCGAACTCGGCGATGACTACTCCGATTCCGCGTCGGAGCTCTCTTCCGAAGGGGACGATCCGTTAGCCGACGATTTCCTCCAAGGAAGCGATGACGACGAAGGTGCTCGTTGTTGGCATGCTCGCACGTAGCATTCGAGATTGCTATTTTTACTTTCTTCTAATGTTTGTGTGTTTTTTGTTTTCTTTGCAGGGAAAGCCCCGGGTTCGGACTCAGGTTCTGGTTCTGATTCGGATGATTATGATATCGAAGAGAAGTCGAGAGCTATTGATGAAGAGAAGGCGAGAGAGGAAGAGGACGCGGAAGCCGAAATGCAGCTTAATATCAACCAAGAGTCTGATGAGTTCAGATTGCCGACCCAAGAGGTTTCACTTCTGATTTGCTTAATAATAGGAATGGCTTAGAATGTGTATTTTTTTCTAGAATGCTGCTAAGTAAGCTAATTGTAATTAAGGGCGTGTTTGGATTTAGGAAGAGCTACTGTAGAGCTTATTTGGAATTTTTTACCTTTCATGCAATGTAAGTTGTTAGTATGTGTTTGCTTGGTCGTGCTTTTTAATTAAGCAAGCATATGTAAAGAGATCCTATTGAGCTTGGTTAAGGTGTTTAACCCAAAGGCAGTTTTAGCGGCTACTCTTGGTTTTTACATCATTGGATGATGGAACGTGTGTTGAATATGTTGCTTTTTCTTTTTGGCTGTTAGGAACTCGAGGAAGAGGCTTTCCGTCCACCTAATCTTTCCAATCTCCAAAGGAGGATTAAAGAGAGTAAGTTTTACTATGCTGCTTACACTCTTTGACTTTTGTCGAGAATATTGCTCAGGTTGTGCTACAAGTGCGTGTTTGGGAAAATAATCCACGTTTTTCACAATCCATCATTATCGTTGCTTCTCCTTTGTTGCTTTGGCAAGATGGATTTTCAATTTAGAAAGCTCTAAATGGATATCCAAATACATGCTAAGTTGTTGTAACTGTTTTAAATGTTTGTTGTTGTAGTTGTTCGTGTTCTTTCAAATTTCAAGGTTTTGAGGCAAGATGGGGCAACGAGGAAAGATTATGTTGAACAGCTTAAGAAAGATATTTGCACGTACTATGGATACAATGAGTTTCTAATGGGTGCTCTAGTGGAGGTTGGTATCATTATGTTTTTACTGCTACTTGAACTTTAATTTCTTCCCAAATTCTATTATTGCCCTTTTTGTTCACTTTTACCTTGGTGTGAGTGGACATAGAAAAAAGAGTTGTGTTTCATTGATGTGTTATGGGAGTTTGTATGAAAACTCTATTTTGTTTTGTCTCAGATGTTTCCAGTTGTTGAACTTATGGAACTGATTGAAGCCTTTGAAAAGCCACGCCCTATATGTCTGAGGACTAACACATTGAAGGTTGCATGTCCTTTTCTGTCATTTTGGGTTTATATATTATGTGGATTTAATCATGTTCTCCTCTGATAGTTTAAATTTTTCTTCTGTATTCACTCAGACACGTAGAAGGGATTTGGCTGATGTTTTGATAAATAGGGGAGTTAATTTGGATCCTTTAAGCAAATGGTCAAAGGTAAAGACTCATGTCTGGCAAATTTGGACGTTCTATTTCTTTGTTGCTATTGACTTTTTGTTATTATGTAGTTGTTTTTATCATGAGTACTAGCAATAACCTAATAAGAAACTGGGGTGATATTTTTTATCCTAAGGTTGGACTTGTTGTGTATGATTCTCAAGTCCCTATTGGTGCCACTCCTGAGTATATGGCTGGTTTCTACATGGTACGTGGCCTTTTACTACTGTGGCTTCTCATGGCATTTCATTCAATATTGCACGATGCACTAACTACTAGTCCTTTTTGTAGCTTCAAAGTGCGAGCTCTTTTCTGCCTGTCATGGCCTTGGCTCCTCAGGAGAAGGAACGAGTTGTTGATATGGCGTAAGTATTAATCATTGTAAAACTGTAGCTAAAATTAAAAGTGTTAATACAGTAGCTAACATGGTCAAGTTCTAACATGATTGTGACATGCTTGACTGCTGTTTAGAATGTGCATGTGCTTCTTAGGTTATAAGATGTTAATATTATCATTCATATTTTTAATGAGCACTTATTGGTTTAGGTAACAATGCAGTAAATGTTTCTTTTTGCAATGCTTTTATTTTCCTGAAGGAAGTTTATACCTTTTGCAGAGCTGCACCAGGTGGTAAAACAACCTACATTGCTGCTCTAATGAAGAACACTGGTATTTTTGTTTTTTCATGTTTTTCTTAGTGTCTCGTTCATTTTAAACCTTGTATTTCCATTGTTTGGCACCAAATAGTCTGTAAAGTTCTTTTCATAGCACTGCTTCATACATATGTAACCATTATTATTGTAGGGATGGACTTATAATCATGTTACTCATTTTATCATGAAAGACAGTGTAACTTATGTTATTTATTTTGGATATTGTCAAGTATATATTCCATGAAATGCTGTGTTCTACATGCTTAACAGCTGAGCTGAAATGTCTTAAACAACAAAGATATTATAGTGTGGCCTTTTTGGTCTAACAATGTTTTTTTTCATATAAATTGTATGTAGTGTCATTATTTTAATGTATGTTTGTCTGCCTTTTGTCCATATAATATATAGTTCGGATGATTTGGAATATTTTTTTAATAAATAAATACTAGCAGGAAAAGGAACCGCACATTTTACTTTATTCTGGAGTGGAATTTGTTTTTCAGAATTAGATTAAACTTTGCACTGATTTTGTTATTTTTTTTAATGCATGAAAATCATGTGAAACTTTTAAATAAAATTTTGATGATAGAAAAAGCATTATCCTGTTCATTTTTTATGTCAAGGTATTTTTACAGCCTGCTGGATCTTTGAATTTGAGTCACTGAACTAGCTGCTTGCTCGATTTCTCTTGCATCTTAATTTTGCTTCTAGTTTTTTGTTTCTAAATTTATGTTTCTAGTGGTCCAATCATACTATTTTTTTTGGCAGGAATAATTTTTGCAAATGAAATGAAGGTACCAAGGCTCAAATCATTGACTGCAAATTTGCATCGTATGGGTGTATCCAACACTGTAGTCTGTAACTATGATGGAAGGGAGGTTAGCATCTTTGTCCTCAATTATTATTGTTTGTGTTTGATTGTTTTGCTACAAACGAGCTTTGATGTCCTTACTGCTATTAGATTGTATTATCGTCATTTGGTTTTGTATTTTATTAGACTATCCATCTGGCTTCTCTGTTCTCCATAATTTGTTTGGTTTGACAAATTGTTGGAGTAAAGAAAGGGCTTCCCCTATATTGTTATGAAATGCTGAGAGAAACGTTACAAATATTTGTGACAAGAAAGAATGTAAAGAAAAAAAACTGGGACTATAGAGTGCAGGTCATTAGACTAACAATTATATTAATGATGACTATATTGATATTATGCCAAGTGATAGTGATTTGTAGAATAGAGCATTGTTTCCCAACCCATTCTTTACTGGATCACTTGTATGATCTTCACCACCAACCTCAATCTTGCCTAACTTGTTCAAAATCTGTTTCAAAAAACGTTCTTGCTCATGCAATTGTTTCTTGAAGAGAAAAATCTCTGTTTGAAGAGCTTCTGACCTCTCTGGATAGGTTGACAACTGTTTGTCCAAGTTTCTGTTCATGCTCGGCGAGAGTGCTTTCCTGGTTTATCTCATATTTTAAGTGCTCCATCGCCAGAGTCATATATTTAAAGTTTAATTGTTTGTTTTGGCGTGTCTCATTGTTGCTACAGGAGTTGTTATATTCTTTATCCGGTTGATTTATTACTATTATTATATGTTATCGTTGGTAAATTTATTAATAAGCATTTTAGTTCAACTTCAGATTTTCACGTGTCAGTTCCATTTGTAACTCGTATAATTTGTAGGCCTATAATGATATTGTGTGTTGTGCATGCTTACATCTGTTTAATGTCTACATTATCTATTTCAGCTTCCAAAAGTTTTAGGAGTCAATGCTGTTGATAGAATATTATTGGATGCCCCTTGCAGTGGAACTGGGGTAAGAAATAGTGAATAGTATTCGGCGGTTAATGTTTGGGGGGATTTGGTGTCTTTTTTTCTTGAAGAACGTTGAAAGACACTGAAGGACTTTCTGTCTGCAGGTCATATCCAAAGATGAGTCTGTTAAATCCTCTAAAAGTTTGGAAGATATACAGAAGTGTGCGCAGCTACAGAAGGTAAATCGACATTTTTGTTGAAATGTTGTCTGGGAAGTGAGCAAAGTCACGCTGGGGCATAATTCATCTTTTTATTCTGTAATAAAATAGTGGACTAGTTTATATTCTGCTTCTTTCACATTAAATTTCTTTCTTGTTGGTAAAATAAATCTTACATCTGAATAATAGTTTATCCTTATATACTCTTGTTTATTAACTTTTTTTTTCCTTAGGAGCTTATTCTTGCGGCAATTGACATGGTGGATGCTAATTCAAAATCTGGAGGATACATTGTTTATTCTACATGCTCAATCATGGTTGCCGAGGTTTGTTGTTCAGTTGAATCTTCTGAGTTTGTAAGTTCGTTTTCTTTTCTTTCCTTTTTTACGTTGTATGTACCTAAAAGTTCTTTCATTATTCTTCAGAATGAAGCAGTTATTGACTATGCACTCAAAAAGCGGGATGTTAAACTGGTTCCGTGTGGACTTGATTTTGGGCGTCCAGGGTAATGATTTTATTTCTAATTCTATCTTTTTATGATTAGGAATTATGTATGTCACTATATTTAACATTTGCATTCCATCAGGTTTATAAGGTTTAGGGAACAACGTTTTCACCCTTCTTTGGAAAAGACAAGGCGTTTCTATCCTCACGTACAAAATATGGATGGCTTTTTTGTTGCGAAGGTATGTATTCTCTGCTTGATAAATGAAATTGGAATAAGTAAAGCAAGATTGTTGGATTACAAATTTTTAGGTAAAATCAAGTTACAAATTTATCTTGTTGGTTTGAAGCTTATCAAATTATCTTTGTTGTTAGCTTGTGGTTTGAGTTCAGTTCTACTTATCGGAGTGCAATATAAATGATATCAATTTTGTTTGCATTAGTTTTAGTATTCAACCTCTTAGCTGGAAAAGTTCGATCTTCTTTTGCCAATGTTATAGATTAATTGGGAAACTCAGTACCCTTATTTATATGGGGATCAAACGAACTGAGTTTTTGTATTCCCAAATATTGCAGTTGAAAAAAATGAGCAGCGGAAAGCCTGTTGAAAAATCATCAGAAATAGCCGAGAACGAAGAAGATATTGTTACCACGTTGGAGAACGAAAAAGAAAAATCAAATGATGGCAAAAAAGAAAATGGCAATGCAACTCTTGAATCTGAATCCAAAAAGACGAAGAAAAGAAAGTTCCCCTCTAAACCAGTTATCGGTCTAAAAGAAAATGGCAAAGAATCTTCTGAATCTGAGCCTAAAAAGAGGACGAAGAGGCAATTTCCATCTAAGGAAGAGATTTCAAAGGCCAGGTTAGATGTTTTCTCCGTGTAACCTTTTTAATAAATTTATAGCAGCTTACGGAAATAAACCTTCGTATGAAAACCTTAATGATTTTGTGATTCCTGCAGAGAGGAGAAGAGAAACGCTTTACGAGAAAAAAAGAGAAAAGGTGTTAAACAACAGAAGCACAAAATGACCAAAGCCAATGGCAATAGATGAAACAGTGACAGGAGTACTGGGGTGGTTGATTGAAGTGTACCCTGAAATCATAGGCATGCCCTATTCGTAGGGCACATTTTTGTTTTGTTTCTAAGGTAATTTTAGTGTTTGGAAACGGATCACGGATGTGATTTTTCTGGTCCCTGTTAGTGGCACATGTTGAAGCTTTTGCTAGTTCTTTTTTTCACTTCCGGTCATGAATTGCTAGTTGTAAAACAAGTTTCCAAACACGTGACTAGCTGCTGAGATTCATTTTTTATTTTCCATCTGCAAAGCTGTAAATCAGAAAAGAAATATTTCTTTTTCTTATGTACCATCAATTAGTTTTAATTTATTTTCCATTTCTTATCGTCAGATGTCACTTGTCCTTCGTTAACACTTGCTTTTGTTTGGCAGTGAAGTTAGATCTCTTTGCTCGTCCTTGTTATTTGGCAGTGAAGTTAGATCTCTTTGCTCGTCCTTGTTATTATGACTTGATTATGGTAGATGTGTTTCTGGTTGGAATATTTTGTTGTCTTCGTTGTGATTATGTGAAAGGAAGTTGTAAGCTATTTACTCAACGAGGAAGATAAAAATATTTATTCATTGTTAATATATAAGAAAAGAGTATGTGTTTATTTTAAGAGAGGCTAACAACCAAATAATGAACCTGCAAGCATCCAATCTTAGAAATCTAAATCATAAACTCAATAATATTCTAATATTAATGGTGTTATCGTTTAACGCACACTTGAATATCTTTAGCTTTAATTGCTGTTTGAGTGAAAAAAGTTGTTCCGAAGACTATTACAAATTTCATATTATAAATATATTCTTTTAATGTAATATATTTTTCCAAAATCTTATTTAATTGATTGGGGACTTCAAAGGATTTATTTTTCTGTAAGTTAATGTTTTTAATTGTAATGAGCATGATTTTGAGAAAATTTATATTTTATAATGAACATGATATTTAGTAAGATCAAAACACAGTTCACTAAACTAAATCAAAATCACCAAGTTTACTGAAAATATAAAAACTTTCGATAGAGATGACAATATCATCTTATGCGTTGAAACAATTTACTTTTACATGTGAAATTATTTTGTTAATTAACACTTTACAATTTGTAATGTTTGTTGCCATTAAAATCACATCCACTGCTTATATCCATAATCCATAAGAGACTTAATGTTGGGCATTCTAATACATACGAGAAAGAAGAGAAAAGGATGGGAAGATGGTGTTTCTTTACGTGGCCTTAAAAACCATTTCATTTGTAAGTATGATGTAGCCTACTGAATTCACCAAACCAGATCTTCAAAGTTGTCTAAAATCTTAAAGTCTCAATATAACTGGATAACTGGTTCTTCTAGTGGTTAAACTTAGAAGTATTAATTTATGGAGCAGGTTCTTACTTTTTTTGTTCACATCACTGAACAAAAAGGCCTTAGAGATTTTCAATTATTTCTAGTCTCTTTAACTCATTCATAATCGACATTCAATGAACAATAACCATTGGAATTGATCAAAACATTTTAGCACGAAAAGGTTGTCTTTGTGCATCACAAATGGGTGACCACTCTCTTCTCATCACTCACTAACAATCACTATCAAATCCATGTCGGTTTGCAACTTCCATGAAGGTGCAGTGCAGCCAGCCTTTTCATTCCACACAAAAAAGTTTCAGCAATAAATCAAATATTTTGACAAAATTTATAATTTTTCATTGAGTTTTAAAAACCAAGTTGGTAGTATCTTGAGATAAACTAATCCAACCACGTTATAAATGCATGGTGCAGTTTTATAAAATGAACTTGTCGGTCCGATAAGGTATATACTGCATTTTTTTTGTCCTTGTCTCTTTCTCTTTGAATCACATTCTCATCACACCATTTAGTAAACAAAGAAATCACCATCTTTAACATTTGTTTTCTATGTAATCCACAAATAGTGGAAGCAAACCATGATGAATTTAAAAACTGAATTGAAGAGGCTCTCACTTTTTTCACTTAATTTTTTCAATTCAATATCATGTAGAAACAATATAGCACCATAGCTTCTTTCACAACACCACCCTTCAATATTAAATGAGGTGATTCCCCACTTTTGACAAATGATTCATACAATTTTGTGTTATTGGAGCATCTTACACGTGGAAAAACTTGCAATTGTGGTGACTAGTGTGTCACTTTGCCATGTTTCTTTCTTCTTTCCAAATTCCCTCGTTGCATTAATCAACATCTCTATACCCTTCTCCAATAACAAACTTTAAGCAAAAGACAAAGATTACCTTATATTTCTAATCCCATTTGAGTGCTGTGTTTTCTTACATTTGGGAAAAAGGTGTGAGTGTCTTTAACTTTAATTCGTTCATCCAATTCTTCTTGCATCTTTTTTCAAAGATTCTAAAAGCAACTCCAAAACTTTTGTTTTTTTTAGATTTTGCTAAGGGAAAGATACCAAAAAAGAAGCACCTATAAGAAACATAAATCACAAAATTGCATAAGAGATAAGATTTCTTTGTGGCTTATAGATATCAGCTTCCATTCATGTGCCCTTCTTTTTGTATAATATATGACCCAAAATTTGGTGCATCTTAAATTGCACATTCAATTTGAGAGGCAATCTTCATCGCAAAAAAAAAAAAAAAAAAAAAAATGTAATTAAGTTAGCATGGATGCTTTGTGCCAAAATGGGGACAAGTGACAGAAAATTCAGAAGTTTGAGATGGTTTGAATATTGTTATCAAAAGACAAACACGTGAAACCAT
>Ga0209700_106361_pt1 | contig 18422 bp, 5 predicted proteins | sample SiratroredBW_FD_187528 | JGI IMG/M metagenome (GOLD analysis project Ga0209700, IMG submission 187528) | Root nodule microbial communities of legume samples collected from California, USA - Siratro red BW (SPAdes) (version 2) | ecosystem: Host-associated > Plants > Roots > Nodule | place: USA...
ATATATACACATATATATATATATATATATATATATATATATATATATATATATATATATATATATATATATATATGTAATACACATTCCTTGTGATTAATAACTGTAATCAATTACTACGATTTTTTTTTTCTGTTAGTCATACTGTCAAATTATAAATATTACAAATGATCACTTTCATTTGAATTTGTCCATCGTTTTTGTTACTTGTACGATTACTATTATGATTATGTGTGAGAATATTTAACAGGAGACAAAATCACCAATTTTTATAATCGAGATCAAGTTAAACTTAATTTACCGTTGCAATTCTAAACGTATATAACCATTAACGTCAGCCAAATTTATATTAAGAGATTGATTAGATTTGTGAATTATTATTTTTTTGTTGGATGTTGCTTACTTTCTGATTGTACTCAATCTATACTAAGATAATAAATACATATTAAATAAATATTTTACAACAACATGCTATTAAGCTAATATATCTCATACGAAATTGTGATGAGAAATATATTAAGAAACCGTTTACCATTCTAATGTTACCGTTTACCATTATAATTAAGAAATGTGGTTGTTAATAATTATTCATGTGAACATAAAACATGATATAAGTGGGAAGAGAATCATAAAAAAACAGTGAAGAAATTAGAGAAGAGAAAGAAGGTAAATAATGAGAAGAAGCAACAACGTGATCGGTTTACTAAACTTCTTCACTCTGGTGTTGTCGGTTCCAATTCTGGGAGGTGGGATATGGCTGAGCACCAGATCCAACGGCACAGAATGCCTCAAGTTCCTTCTGTTGCCATTGATCATCATAGCGGTCACCATCATGGTGACCTCCTTAGCCGGTTTAGCCGGGGCCTGTTACCGCAACACGTTACTCATGAGCCTCTACCTGGTTGCAATGATCTTAATAATGTTGGTGTTCCTCGGATTCATCATCTTCGCCTATGCTGTGACGGATAAGGGTTCAGGGAGGGAGACAGAGAACCGCGCGTACTTGGAGTATTACCTGGAGGATTACGACGGTTGGTTGAAGGAACACGTGGCAAGTGATGAATACTGGACAAAAGTTAGCTCTTGTGTTCGGGAATCTAAGATTTGTGGGAAACTTGGTAGAACCATTCATGGGGTGCCTGAAACTGCTGATGCCTTCTACTTAAGAAACCTCTCTCCTATTCAGGTTTCTTCTTCTTCTTCTTTCTCAATATATTAATTTAGTTTTTTTTTTATTAATTGTTTTTTTTTTTCGTTTATAAAGCTAAAATTCAAAAACCTAACCCAAGGAATTTGAGTCTAAGTTTCTGTTACACAAGCTTAAAGTTTTTTTGCTAAATCAAGACAAATTATCGGGTAAAGTAGGAGAATTTCGTGTCTCTCTTATGTTCTAACATAATTAGGTTAATTTCTATTCGTATATATATATATATATATTATAATTATTTTATTTACCTTTATATCATATAACTTATATAATTTTATGCTATTTTTTTCTATTTCTTTCTTGTTTACAAGCAGGTATAATTTTCAAATATATATTTTGTGAAAAATAAAAAAGTATTTTGTTTTTATTTCAAGGGATCAATGTTTTTTTTAATGAATGTATATGAAAACAATGAAATAATTAAATAAAAAAACTATCTCAATTTGGACAACGAGCTGATTAATAATTAACTAATATTGGGCGTCACTGCTGAACATTAATTAAAATGTGTCTTCCACCCATATTTTTAAATACCCCATAGAATAGCCATAAATAAAAATTTTTTCCTATATACTTTGAACCGGTCTATTTGACATTGTTGAAGTTAGAACTTGACCAAACTCCTCGATTCACTCAATTTAAGAAATATGAAATCTATAAGAATGTATTTTCTTTCAGTTGTTCATTAGTTAATGGTATTGATTAGTTCAAATTACACTTTTAATTTAATATTATAGATTATTAAAATGTAACATTAATTTTAATTGTTTAGAAAATTCCTAAAACATATGAATTTTTCTCCATTTATGTAATGGAAGAAAAAAAACCATTTAAAATTTGAAGCATGTAACATTTGCTCTCAACTATGAAAGGAAGCCCATGTTTTATTTGAGTTGGGCTCGTGGACCTTGAGCCACAGTGGAATTTCTAAAATTGGTTTTATAACTGTCTCTTGTAAAAGACAACACTTTTTTCATATAAATGATTAATTGAATAAACGGTAAAATAATATAATTTTTAAATTTATTACATTATTATATTATATGCCTCTAATATTAATATTTTTATTTAACATTAATATATTATTTTTCCTAAATATATTTAAATTTGATTTTAACTTTTTAATTAATATATTTTGTGAAATTTACTTCTTAGTTTTATATATATATATATATATATATATATATATATATATATATATATATATTCATTTTAGTCTCTTCACTGCTATTTGTCCACGCTTTTAGTCTAAGCAGGTAGACTACTAGTGCAACATAATAGAAACTTAATATATTTTTTTTATTCACTTTGGTCCCTCAACTATTATTCATAATTGGTAATAATTCTTGGTAATTATTATCATTAACGTAACATCCATAGTAACTATCAATTTAGCATGATAGTTATGTGATAGAATATTGCTGATTTTAAGGTATATTTTAGCATTTATAAAAGACTGCCTCGTTAATTGAAGATAACAATGATGTAATGATGAAAAATTGTCCATGTGCGTGATTAGGATATAAGATCACACAAGAAGGGTGAAGAAATTTTTTTGTTCATCATGAATAACGTTAAAATTAATCATGGATTTCTAATTTGTTTTTATCTAAATTTGTCGTTAACGATAAATTGTTCATCCCTCGGAAAAAGTTATAGTTACATTGTAAAATTCTCACTAAGATATACACATTATTTACTCTCCTCTATCATCGAATCCCATAATTATAGTAAACCTCTTTCTGAACGCGTTCAAGTTGATTATTTTTTAGTTTTCCTTCAACAAGGATTAAGTTTTAAGTCATTTTTTTTTTCTCTTATTACAATTCAGGTTGTGATATGTGATAGTTGCAAGAATTATATCATTTTAATAATCGAATACGTATGTTATCGATTGTTATAATCAAAATTAGTTTTTTTTCCTCTCACGAATTTGCTAAAAAGTTATTTTAAAATAATTAGTTTTATTTTGGATAAAAAGAAAAGCTTTTACATAACAAATCATAAAAGAAGATATGCACAAGTTGAAAGAGAGAAAAACTTGTTATTTTGAATGAGGAAAACGACATGACAATATATAGTTGTTTCTGGTCCCTCACAAGTTTTTCAGCTTTTATAATGAATTGACAAATTTCCTACCATGTCATCTCAACTTGTTTTTGCTTTAATTAGTGGATAAATGCCCGACAACTTTTTGGAAAATTAATCATTTTATGATTTAATTAATCATTTATTTCTTATATTTTATTTAAGTTTTTCATTTGTATACAATTGTATTTGTAAACATGTTTGATAAATTTATATAATCTTGTGTTTGATTGAAGTCTGGATGCTGCAAGCCCCCAACAGAATGTGGTTACAGATATGAGAATGAGACTGTGTGGAGGGTAGAAGGAGGAGGTGTGGGAAGCAACACAGACTGCAGTAGATGGAGCAATGACCAAAACTTGCTTTGCTATGAATGTGACTCTTGCAAGGCTGGTGTGCTGGCAACAATCAAACAAAGTTGGAGGAAGGTCTCTGTGATCAATATTGCTGTGTTAATTGTGCTTTTCCTTCTCTATTTACTCTCTTATGCAGCCTATAAGAACAACCTCAGGATAGATAACTGCCACCCCTGCGGTGAAACAAAGATCATCAAGTTACAACCTGCCTAGCACAAATTCTTATGTTACTATTATGTATCATGTGCATTTGCTATGTTGTCACACCCTAGTTGCATCACAACAAATTCATTGTGTAATATGCTGAAATTAAGGACAATATATAGTTTATAAATTAGAATAATTTTTTTTGAGGTTTTGTATGTAGATCTATATTAGAAGTATATTTTAACTCTAACTCAATTTTACAAAACTCGCTTGTAAAATAAAGTTTGTACGATTTTAAGCCCAAATCAATCTTACAAAACTGATTTGTAAGGTAAGATTTGCATTCACTTTATAGATTATTAAAAGACATTTATCTCTAGTCGATTTGGGATCTCCAACGCATTTCTCTTACGCTGAGACTCCTCAACTTGAGCATAAAACTTATATATAAGTGTAGTTCGATAGCGGGTAGCTCGATAGGCCCAACAACTATGTTAGGATAGATTTTAATATCATATTAAAAATGAACTTTAAATCTAACTCAATCTTACAAAATCGGTTTATAAAATAAAATTTACATCTACTTATAAATTCTTGAAATATCTAGTCTCTTATCTAATAATTTGGAATCATGAGAAGAGATTATAATCTAATTAGCTTAATTCCTTTTTAATGACAAAACAAAATTTGAATATCTATTAGAAAATTGTCAATATTAGTATCTTAATAATATTTTTAAAAAACAAACTAAATTAACGATAATTATGTTAAATTTTTTTTATAAAAATATTAGGAAATATATGTGAGTTTTGGATGATATCTGAATTCTCTAGCAGCAGTCATTCACGCCATTGGAGGATTCTTACTCCACTGGGTTCGGATGCTTAATTAACACCTATATAGTTCATGTGTGTCTTACATGGTTGCATTGTCTACGCTAAAAGGGAAAGTGTATCCGATAAAAGAGGTGACAGTGAGACTATCAAATTAATATCTGTTAACTTGAGTAAAATATGTGGCCTTTTATACATTTTTTATATGTATTTATTTTTTGTGAATAAAAAATAATATATATCATTCTATTTTTAAAAAATTAAAAAATTTGAAGTTTACCTTACAAGAGGACGACATCAGTCTATCCTGTTGCAATAAAAATTTATTTATTTAATACCGTGTGTTTCTTTCCGTATATCATGATTTTCTCTTTCTTATTTTGAATACGAAAGTTCTATAAATACTTTTTGTATTGAATTACAGCAAAATTTCATATTAACAAAGGAGTATTTTAAGTTTTCTAATTCATCATTACAAGAAAAAAAAATTTGTTTAGTGACTAATATTTAGTTAACAAATCAAATTGTTACTAATTGCAATCATAATAGTCACCAAATTACATATTTATTAGATAAAATGGTTACTAATTGTGATCAGAATAATCATTAAATTAGATTTTAATTGTTAAATAATTACAAAATAGAAATAATGATTGAAGTTAGTGATCAATTAAGTCAAATAAATAATTGATATCTAACATTACTTACCAAGGTTTTAATAACCTATACTATTAAATTCTACATTTAGAGATTAATTTATAAACTGATGACATAGGTCGGTCACTGAAATCTTGGTAACTAATCTTAGATATTAATTATTTGATTTAATTGGTCACTATATTCAATCATTATTTCTATTTTATAATTATTTAGCAATCAAAATTTAATTTGATGACTATTTTAGTTACAATTATTAATCATTTTATTTACTAGCTAAATATTGATTTTTAAATAATTTTTTTCTTCTACTGTATATATCCTTATAAATTATACAAAAACAAATGATATTTCAGAAAAGATATTGATGCAAACAGTTAATAAAATGGTATGTTCAAAATTTATACATATATTATCGTTATCATTACCTACTATACGGTTTTTTAGTTACTCTTTTGTAATTTTAGTTCCAACACTGCATACAAACCGTGCGTAAAAAAAGTCAACTGGTCCAAAACAGTAATATATGTTTTTCACATAAACATTGATTAGTTACCAAAATTTACATTATTTTTCCCTTGCAACAAATTTCCCCTGTTATACTTTATACATTGTGAAAGGGATGTATTAAGAAGAGTTAATTTTCCAATAAGTGATAAAATAATAATTTGATTTTTTTTAATGACACACTCATGTTCAATCAACTGTGTTTTAAATAAGGATGAATCTCAAAACGAATTTACTTATATACTTTAAAAAAAAAACTTAGACGAAAAGTTTTATCTTTTAAATAGAAAATAAGAAAAGTTTATTTTTAATAAAATATTTTGAATGTATTACACAGGAGTTGTATATTTTATGTTAACATTTGAAACAACTCAATACAAATACCATGAAATTACACATATTTAAAATATTTGAGCAGTAATCCATCGGATTATACAAAGAGATATACCATTTAATAACCTTTTTTAGTATTATTTATTAGTTAAATAATTTTATTTTTAATAATAAAAATAGTTTATTTATTTCATAAAATAATTAATTAAATAATTTTTATTCCAAAATAATTAAATAACATTAATCACATAATTTTTACACTATTTTTATAAAATTATATATTTTTATAAACTATTTTATTTTAATATCATTCTTACATGATTATATATAATTTTAAAATATTAAAAATGTAAATACACATGTTCTTTAGCATATATAAAAAAGTATACTAAGTAAAATGTTTAATAATATTAGGTTGGTTTTTGGGATTGAAAAATCAAAAGAAAGAAAATTAAAGATACGTTTATTTCTACGGATGAAAAGGTTGAGAGGAAACAAATAGAGTGAAAGTTAAAATTTCGAGAAATAAAAAAATAATTAAAAATATTTATATTATAAGAACATAAATATAATTAATAATAAATAATAATAACAATTAAAATAGTAATAAATTTAATAAAATTATAAAATAGTAATAATTATAAAATAGTAATAATAATAAAACATTAATAAAAATAATAAATAATAAAATATTAATCATAAGTTATAAAGTAAAAATAATTTTTACTTTAATAATAATAATTTAATTTTAATTTTAATTTTAAAATAATTAATATTTTTATAATCTCATGAATTAAAATAATAATAATTTATTAATCACATATAATAAATTAATTATATTTAATCTTAAATTAATTGTAACTATAATTTTATTTATTAAAAAATATTTTATTAATCATAATTATTATATTATTTTTAAATATTTATAATTTTTTTTATTTTTTTCTTTCTCTTAATTTAAATAATTAAAATTTTTATATCCCTTTATTTAAGTCAATTCAAATCTATTATTTAAAATTTATTTTTCAATTTTAAATCTATTATCTTAAATTCACTTTCCCGTCTTAAATCAACTGAAACCTAAAAAGCGCAAAGTTTTTTATCAATCTCAAAAAGTGATTCTCATACTGAAATTACTAAGTTGGGTACACACATATGTCCGAGTCATCTTCACTGTCTTCCCACTGTCACAATCTTTTACGTGAAACACAACACCATCATGAGGCAATAGTCTTGACACGTTACCTTGATTGAGTCAAATCACATGAATGAAATCACCAATCAACAAATAAAAAATATGTATATATGTATAGCTGCTACATTATATAAGCACCATTCCAAAATCAAATCTTATTTGAGGAAATCACGTGAGAGAGAGTAATCATGGGAGATAACACTTAATTATTCAAAGATTTGAGAAAAATGTGATCTGCATATTTGACTCAATTCACTAATGGTGGAGTAACAGTAGGAAAATTGTTGAGGACACTTCAAATTCTTTTTTCTGTCCACAATTGAAAGTTACTTTTGTCAAACTTTACACCTCTCATCTACAACAACATAATTTCTTTTTATTTTATAGGTAATTTTTTTAAAATTTAATAATCATTCATAATAAAAGCTACATATAAAATTAAAAAATTATCAACAACAAAATCAAAGAAGTTATTTTTTGAAATTATTGTTTATGAGAATATTTTCATAATTTAATAATATATTTTTATTTAAATTATTATTATTATTTTTTGCAAAAAATGAGCAATATTTAGACTATTTACTCTTTGACAAATAAAAAGTAATTTATTTAATAAAATAAATAATTGAATAACTTTTTTTTTTCAAAATAACTGAATAATTTTTTCTTCTTAGAAACCACTATATATGATAATTTATCTTTTAATATATGTAATTTCTCATTTAATAAATAAAAAATAATTTATTTATTCAATAAATGAATAATCAAATAATATTTCTTTATTTTAAAATAAATAAATAACTTTTTTAAATAATAGTTATACAATTTTTCAATATTATTATCATTATAAGATTATATGTATATATTATATTGTATTTTTTATTTTTTAATTAATTACTTATAAAAGTAATAAAAATATACGTATTTTAATGTAATAAAATTATACAGGTACAAATGTGCATAAACGTGTTTTAATCTCAAAAGATAGTTAGTCTTGAACCGAAAATTCGACACTTTAGGTAACTAACATAGAAAAAACTATGAGTATAATAAAGAATATACGAGTGACAATAAGTTGAAATACATCTATATCAAAAGTCTTATTTTGTAAGGTAAATAATATAAATAATAATATAATAAAGTTTCTTTTGTAAGTTTATTATAATTAAAAATACATTAAAATATATAGCAGAAACATTGGAGTTGTTAGTGCTTGTTTTTAACGTTTCATATTGCAGAAAGACCAAAGGGGGCGTGGAAAGTTAGTTGTCTTCAAACTTTGTTTGTTTCCGAATAAATATATAATAAATATACAAAAAAACATTAATTAAGTGAAAAAAGAGAGACACAAACTTTTTAAGCAAATTTTAAAGAAATTTTCGATTATACACGATTAAATATATCATAAACAGTATATCTTTTTGTGTCAATTTAAAAATAATAAATAACCAAAATTTCAAGATAATAGTTATGTCACGAATATTATATATTTAGATTGATTTAAAAGCTGCAATTATGCATTTGCAAAAGTGGTCCTTTTGGGGACAACGTCTTTAGTTCCCCAAGGCGAACAAGCCGGGGTAGAAAACAAAAAAAGAAAAATTAAATTTATAATATTTTTCATGTGAGTCTCCTTTTGCATTGGGCGAACCCTACAGAAGCATTTTGAGAAAGGTGACGGGGACGGAGGAGAATCCTCCACCCATTAAAAGGAGCACTGAAACCCTAAACCCACACACTTTCTTCTTCCACAATGCCAATGGCGTATTGCATTTCCCATTTCCCGAAGCTCCCACTCCCTTCTCTTCCACAATCCCCTTCGCGTTCCTCCCTTCTCCTCCCCTCGCATAAACCCCTCCCCCAAAACCACGCGCTTCCCAAAACCCTCCACGCGTGCCCTTCCTCGCGCGTGAAACCCACGCTCCCGGTTCGATGCTCAAACGTCGCCGTTGCAGAACCCGCGCCCAAAGTCGGGAAGCGAACCGACATCAAGAAGATCCTAATTCTCGGCGCCGGCCCCATCGTAATCGGCCAAGCGTGCGAGTTCGACTACTCCGGAACCCAAGCGTGTAAAGCGTTGCGCGAAGAAGGTTATGAAGTGGTTCTTATTAACTCCAACCCTGCCACAATCATGACCGATCCCGAAACCGCCGACCGCACCTACATCACTCCCATGACGCCGGAGCTCGTCGAGCGCGTGCTGGAGTCCGAGCGCCCCGACGCGCTCCTCCCCACCATGGGCGGCCAGACGGCGCTCAACCTCGCCGTGGCCCTCGCCGAGAGCGGCGCGCTTGAGAAATACGGCGTTGAACTCATCGGCGCGAAGCTAGAGGCAATCAAGAAGGCGGAGGATAGGGAGCTTTTCAAACAGGCTATGGAGAATATCGGAATTAAAACGCCTCCCTCTGGCATTGGCACCACGCTCGAGGAATGCCTCAGCATCGCTAACGACATTGGTGAGTACCCGCTCATCGTGCGGCCGGCGTTCACGCTCGGCGGGACTGGCGGCGGAATCGCGTACAACCGTGAGGATTTGTTGGAGATTTGCAAGGCGGGGCTTGCTGCTAGCTTGACCACCCAGGTTTTGATTGAGAAGTCTCTGTTGGGGTGGAAGGAGTATGAGCTTGAGGTTATGAGGGATTTGGCTGACAACGTTGTTATTATTTGTTCTATTGAGAATATTGATCCCATGGGGGTTCACACCGGGGATTCCATTACGGTTGCGCCGGCGCAGACTCTGACGGATAAGGAGTACCAGCGGCTGAGGGATTATTCAATTGCTATAATTAGAGAGATTGGAGTGGAGTGTGGAGGGTCCAATGTGCAGTTTGCGGTTAATCCTGAGAATGGTGAGGTGATGGTCATTGAGATGAACCCCAGAGTTTCCAGGTCTTCAGCTTTGGCATCTAAGGCTACTGGGTTTCCCATTGCAAAGATGGCCGCGAAGTTGTCTGTGGGGTATTCTTTGGATCAAATTCCAAATGATATTACAAAGAAGACACCTGCTAGCTTTGAGCCATCTATTGATTATGTGGTTACTAAGGTAAGCAACTTGGTCGTTGATGTTGCCATCATCAAATTAAAATATACACCAATGTGGCTTGGCCGTTTGTTTTTTAATTTTAAATTCTGTTTAGGTAATGAGTCAACTGCTCATGTAATTGAAAGTTATCGAGTTTATTATATGACAAACTAGCATTAATGTTATGGAGAAGGGTGTGTGAGTGTTACACAATGTGTCAATGACAATATATCATACCAAATTTGTATTTTGTTTGCAACATTTTGGGAACAAAATTGGATTTATTTTTGTCATGTGATTTTGTGGTGCAGATTCCTCGCTTTGCTTTTGAGAAGTTTCCTGGTTCTCAGCCAATATTGACGACACAGATGAAATCTGTTGGAGAGGCAATGGCGGTTGGGAGAACCTTCCAAGAGTCATTTCAAAAAGCAGTACGCTCTCTAGAATATGGATACGCGGGATGGGGGTGTTCGCAGGTGAAGGAGTTGAACTATGACATGGAGCAATTGAAGTATAGCTTGCGAGTTCCTAACCCAGAGCGCATCCATGCCATCTATGCTGCAATGAAACGAGGGATGCAGATTGATGAAATCTTTGAGCTGAGTTTCATTGACCGATGGTTTCTCACACAGCTCAAGGAGCTGGTTGACGTGGAAAGTTTCTTGCTATCACACAATTTGTCTGATTTGACCAATGTTGATTTCTTTGAGGTGAAGAGAAGAGGGTTTAGTGATAAGCAGATAGCCTTTGCAACTAAATCTTCTGAGAAAGAAGTACGCAATAGGCGATTGTCTCTGGGTGTTACTCCAGCATATAAGCGAGTTGATACATGTGCTGCGGAATTTGAGGCTAATACTCCTTATATGTATTCTTCTTATGATTTTGAATGTGAATCGGCTCCCACTACAAGAAAGAAGGTCTTAATTTTGGGTGGAGGACCAAATAGAATTGGTCAAGGGATTGAGTTTGATTACTGTTGTTGTCATGCATCCTTTGCTCTTCAGGTTTGTATTCTTCTCTTTTTTATTAATTGGATTAGATTCCAGGTCTTTTTTTGCTATGAACAGTTTTAGCTAGGTGCGAATGGTGCTGATGTTGCTTTATAGTTATCCAATTCTGATAGGGTGTTTGCTTTAAAATCATTGAACCGTCCATGTTTTGTTTACAGTTGGTCATCTAAGTGGCTATTCTGATTTTTGTGCAGTTGCTACTCTCTTACCATATTCCACTCTTGTCTATTTTGTAGGATGCAGGATATGAGACAATCATGGTGAACTCAAACCCAGAGACGGTCTCCACAGATTATGACACCAGTGATCGTCTATACTTTGAACCCTTGACAGTTGAAGATGTTTTGAACATTATTGATTTGGAAAGGCCTGATGGTATCATCGTACAATTTGGAGGTCAAACACCATTGAAGTTATCTCTCCCCATACAACAATACCTAGATGAACAAAAGCCTGCGTGTGCTAGTGGTGCTGGTCTTGTACGTATTTGGGGAACATCTCCTGATTCCATAGATATTGCCGAGGACAGAGAGAGGTTCAATGTGATGCTTCATGAACTAAAGATTGAACACCCTAAAGGTGGAATTGCTAGGAGTGAAGTTGATGCACTTGCCATTGCAGCAGACATTGGATATCCAGTTGTTGTTCGTCCTTCTTATGTTTTGGGTGGTCGAGCAATGGAGATTGTGTATAGCGATGATAAACTGGTGACATACCTTGAAAATGCTGTTGAGGTGGATCCAGAACGCCCTGTATTAATTGACAAGTATTTGTCTGATGCCTGTGAAATTGATGTTGATGCACTGGCTGACTCACAAGGCAATGTGGTCATTGGTGGGATAATGGAGCACATTGAACAGGCTGGGATACATTCTGGTGACTCTGCCTGCTCTATTCCCACCAGAACTGTTCCATCAACTTGCTTGGATACAATCAGGTCGTGGACTGTAAACTTGGCTAAACAATTGAATGTATGTGGGCTCATGAATTGTCAGTATGCAATAACTCCATCAGGGGATGTATTTTTGCTTGAGGCCAACCCTCGAGCTTCTCGTACTGTTCCATTTGTATCCAAAGCAATTGGCCACCCGTTGGCCAAATATGCTTCCCTTGTCATGTCTGGAAAGACTCTCCATGATTTACAGTTTACAAAAGAGGTCATTCCTAAATATGTGTCAGTCAAGGAAGCAGTTCTTCCTTTTTCAAAGTTCCCAGGCTGTGATGTGTTTTTAAGTCCCGAGATGCGGAGTACCGGTGAGGTCATGGGTATTGACCCTTCATATAATATTGCATTTGCGAAGGCTCAAATTGCTGCTGGCCAGAAGTTACCACTTTCTGGTACTGTGTTCCTTAGCTTGAACGACTTAACAAAGCAGCATCTTCAGAAGATAGCAAAGGCTTTCGTTGAGAATGGTTTCCGGATTGTTGCTACCAGTGGAACGGCTCATGTTCTTAAATTAGCTAATATCCCTGCGGAGGCAGTGCTGAAGTTGCATGAAGGGAGGCCTCATGCTGGTGACATGATAGCCAATGGAGACATTCAATTGATGGTTGTAACAAGCTCGGACGATGCACTTGATCGTATAGATGGTATGGCCCTGAGAAGGATGGCTCTGGATTACAAGGTCCCTATCGTGACAACTGTTAATGGAGCCCTGGCGACCGCTGAAGCAATAAAGAGCTTAAAGGCCAACTCTATCAAAATGATCGCTCTTCAGGACTTCATTGACGGCGAATTTAAAGAGTGAGGAAGTTTTTGCGGACAGCGTCTTTTCTCTCGCAAATGGTTAGGCAATAGACACCAGTAAGCACAACCTGTGTTTTTTTCTTTGCATTTAGTAGTACTAATTTCTGCTAGTCTTTGTGCCTACGCAAGCTCAATTTTTTCATCTGTTATTTGAGATAAATAAATTAGAAAGTATTTGGGATGTGGCATCGTTTTACATTGCTCTCCTTCACTACAGCGTATACATATTGTTAATTGGTTTTGTATATTGACTGCTTAAACTTGGGCTATTGCAGCTTCACGTTAGACTGTACAACTTGCTAGATTTGGAAGTGGCGGAAGAATTGCTATGGGATGCTTTCATTTGTAGGGTGGAAGTGTCAAAAAGAGGATATCAAAGGTCATGTAGTCTGTGTCCCTGACTCTTCATTTAAAACACAGGTGCTTTCGTGTAGAAGATTTTGTAGTATTTGGATTTTTTACCGCTTAATAATTATTCTCATTTTTATAATCTTGCTACATGCCTTTCGCTTTTACAGACCATATAATTAATTTGCAGGAGAAATACATGCCAAACTGGAGATACCACTGCTATTATCATGCTTCAATTTCGTAATTAAAGCTCTTAAAAAAATAATTCAAACACGCTGGTACATACATCATACATGCATCGCATCGCATATGAAGGTCATTATGATAATTATTCGAATGTGTAATAATGTTGGCTTTTTCTACTAGGGCGAGTAAAAGAAGTAAATCTAGTCCATATATTTTTACAAATTTTAATTTGGACAAGCTGTATTTTCTAATGTTTGATATAATCTTTTTTTGAAAGTATTGTTTAAATTATCCTGTTTAATTTTTATGTAAAAAGTTTTTGTACTGTTAATAGAAAAAGCTATGAGCCTTGCATCACATTAATCAAGGTAATTGTAAAAGAAGTTCAATTTTAATGAAATTCTTGTTATGTAAATGAATGGGTTTTTTTCACATTTCACTGCGGAATTGTGTAGGATAAAATAATGAAATAACTGCACGCATGTATATTAAATAATTAATGACAGCAGTTTGTATCGAAGTATATTCTTCTTGTAGAAACTAAAGCATAATAGAATGTATCAAAAACAGGACAATGATAGTAAAATATTCGATATTAATAAATCTAACATTGTTCAAAACTATTGTTTAAATGTCACTCCATCAAATATCGATATCTTGCCACTAATGGGAATATTCGAGAAGATTGTTTCTTTTTGGGTCATAGATATTAACCAAAACTAACACTCTGAAACTCAATTTTATAAGCTAACACAAACATACTCGATAACTGCGTATTCATACTCAACTGATTCAATCTTCAGTGATGATAAAACTTAAAAAATGAGAAAAGCCCAACAAATCTTAGTTATGATTTATGATGAAATGTATATGTTACCTGCTTGCAGAAATAAATATTATGAGAATACCATCGAAATTACAACTAATGCGAACGAAAGACTTGACTAAATGCGTGTTGGTTCAATAATATAGATATTGTATGCTTAAGAAATTCATTCCACGGCTAAATTGGAAAACTGACTTATACATTATTTTTTCTCTCGTGAAGTAGTTTTTCCATATTTTTTTTCTTACAACCTCGCTTTTTTTTTTGTTTTTTTTGGATGATATTTCTTTTTGCTGTTTGAATGTATATTTTGAAAAGTATGTGAAATATTGCTTAAACACGTCTTGAATTTTAAACTAGTGCTTAAGGACTCCCGTGTTGGTTAACAACTCTTCTTTTCGTGGTCTTTTAAACATAAGTATTGGGTCTGCAAATGACATGCACATGTATCTGTTTGCTCCAAACAAATACACAGCATTTTGAGGTTTGATTTTTCTTGTAACATTGTTTTAGGAACACTGGTTGCATTTGGACTTGGAAGTGAACAGCTTTCGAACGTTGCTTCCACTTCAGCAGCTATATCTTCTTTCGTCACCACATAGAGGAATGAAAAATGAGCCCACATTTTGAATAAAACAAATTATAGATGGATACTAAAAATGGTTCTTAGTTCTCATGGAACTGAGCCTTCCAAACTCTAATAAATCAAGCATGTTCATTTGAAAATTGAGGAGAAAGTTTGACACCTAAAAACGTGTCCATGGGCGAAGAAAGTTAAGTATAGCATGGTCCTATATTCCAAACAAAATAAATTAATCATATAACTGCCTTCCACAACCAATTTGTCAGCTTTTTATCAACGGTCTAAGTGCGCAATGTATATGAATTTGGAAAACCTTTCCAACTTTTCTGAATTACTGATATGAAATTAAAAATAATTAAGACACACATTTTAACTGTGAGTTAAGGTGTTATAGTCCTTGTGTGAATTTCATAAATAAAATTGTTATATCATTCAAAATTACTATTAAATTGATTTTGGGCTAATATTTGTATACTAGTCTTCAAATTGAAACCGAGTTTTGAAAAATTAAAAAACTTATATTTGAGAGTAAAATCATCCTAATTCTTACTATTAACTAACTTTTAAAAGAAAAAAAATTAAACACAATCTCCTTCATTTTAAAATCAATTTTTTATCTATGACCAATTTTACTATTTGCCTTTTAATGTTCATTTTAATTACGAACTTTCAATTTACTTTTTAACAATTACATTAGACTTTTACGTTCGTTCTTAATTAGGAGAATAAAGGTACAGTAAAAGAAGAATATGAGGATAGAACAAGTAGAAATAGCATTATGCTAAAGAATAACGTTATATATTCTTACAACAATGTTATAATTTTCATAATAATTATTTCAAAAAGTTATATTTATAACGATTTTTGATTGATTCGTAATATATATATATATATATATATATATATAAAAGATATATTCCCTTAAAAAAGTGTTGTTGAAGGTTCTCTTTTAACTACACCTAGCAACTATCACACACAATATTGGATATATTCCCTTCAACCTTCAAAATAACGTGTTGGTAAAGAGTTCTCTTTCAACTAAACCAATTCAAATCCATCCATATCCAGAAACTGCATCTTCATTCACTTTTTTTGGATTGATTAGAGGTTGTAATTAATTGAAGAGAAAATGAGAAAAGAAGGAGTAATAAATAAAATTGAAAGGACTAATGGTATAATTAGTAGTAACAACCAACATTCAATATCATTGATTTCTATATATTCCTTATGGGCAGGACAAGTGATGATGGTCATTGCCCTGAGGATTCCTTCCTTCATCATCAACCTCAACAACTTTGCAATTTTCCAAGTCTTAAGACAAACTTTAATTAAAAACATGTCATAACACCAACTTCAATAGTTTTATGTTTGACTTCCATGCACTTTATACTTGGATAAAGTTTGATTAGAGTAACATAGATATGCTTCCTGGTGTTTATTAATTAAAATTTGATGTTTTACTTGACAATTTACATTTTATTAAGAGTGCTATATAGTCTACTTCTGATCTTAGTTATTAAATATGTTGTTATAAGCAATTAACTGCTTCCCCTTATGAATGTTCATATTGTTTGAATATTAATGGATTGTTTAAGGAGAAATTTTGACAAGAAGAATTCTTGTTTTGTTTAACATGATTTAATTGTATGAGTGATAAATTCCCATGTGTTTTACAATTAGTATTAATTGTTTTAAGATTTACTTAATTACTTGAACACTCTTTCTTTATGAAACATCTAGCATGCAAGTTGAATTATAATTTAAAAACAATCAATCATAAATATTATACGAAATTTTATAATTTATTTTTATATAATATATAATAATAAGAGAGATTTATTTTTATTCATGAGAAATCTAATTTAAAAAACTTTAATATTTTTTTTAATCTTTTTCTTTCTATCACTGAGCGAAAAAACTTAAACGACTACTTTTTGAAATGATTATTTTTTATATATATTTTTTAAAAATAATTAAAATAAAAGTACAATAACAATATTTCAAAAATATATTATTTAACTTTTTGAGATAAATATATATATATATATATATATATATATATATATATATATATATTAAGTGTAGATAAGTGTCATGAGTTTGATACTTAAATTTATTTATAATTAATAATTATATTTTTAAGATATTTTCTATTGAAGAAAAATTATTTTATAGTTTATCGAGTTCATATTTATTTTTTACTTTCTCACTACAAAATAGAAAGATAATAATTTTTACTTAAAAAACATTAAACATAAATACCATTGATTTTATGTTTTTATAACGACATGACAAAGTGGACCAACTTAAAAAGGTGTCACAATTTCACTTGCTAGCATGTCACTAGCATGCCATAATTTGACAGGTATATTCATTGTGAGTCGGCAAATTCTTTTTTAAATTAAAAATTAAAATAAAAAATAGAAATTATTTTTTTATATTAATTATAATGAAGTGATTTAACATAAAAAATACTTATTATTGTAATTCATCCAATTAAAGACTTAATTAAATAACGAAAAATTTATAAAATATTTATAACATTAAGTCTATTTATATTATATATAATTTCTTTTACTTTTTTATTTTCGACACACATACTAATTTCAAAATAATATTTTAAATTGCAATATTATTAGTTAAGCATATTCTTTCATAATTTTTCGTAATTGCACGTTCATTTCTTCAATCAGTTTATTTACTATATCACATGTTATTATTACGCGTTGGTTATTAGAAGTGAAATAAATACTAATTATTTAAAATAAATTCCTATTTATGAATATACTGTTTTTGTAAATTGTATTCTACAGGTACCCTTATTTTCAACTTATTTTTATAAATAAATAATAAAAAAATAAAAAAATGAATTTCAAATAATATTGATTCTAATATTAATACAAAAACTTAACAACTAAAGATATAAACCAATGACTATAATTTAATAAGTACCTCGTACATCCGCATAAACTCACTACTAGAGAAAATCGTAAACAAATTTACTGTATATAGATGTTTTTACAACATGCAAATTTAAGTCTTGAAATACCACATCATCTTATAAAGTTTTTTATTCTTCCTCTTTTATACTTTAAGTTCATTACCAACAGTATACTTAATAGTTACAACGTGGTATCTCAAGTTAACATTTGTGAATTTACTTCAAATTTTTTGGTTTATTTTAAAATTCTTTATTTTATTTTGGTTTGTCTTTTAACATTTTATATTTCATTTAAGATAGTGTGTTATTTTTAATTTTTTTTTATCAAATCATTACTTTTTGATATTTCTTTGTTCTGCTTGTTTTTTTTTTTTTTTTTTTTTTTTTCTTTTTTTTTTTTTTTTTTTTTTTTTTTTTTTTTTTTTTTTTTTTT
>Ga0209700_106362_pt1 | contig 18420 bp, 11 predicted proteins | sample SiratroredBW_FD_187528 | JGI IMG/M metagenome (GOLD analysis project Ga0209700, IMG submission 187528) | Root nodule microbial communities of legume samples collected from California, USA - Siratro red BW (SPAdes) (version 2) | ecosystem: Host-associated > Plants > Roots > Nodule | place: USA...
ATATATATATATATATATATATATATATATATATATATATATATATATATATATATATATATATATATATAACACAAAATGCCCCACCGACACAACAACCTATTCTGGTTCATGTATAAATAAGTTTGTCGAACCACAAAATGACACGTGTAATTATACTTTAATTTGGAAATAAAAATGAAGGAGAAGAAATTATGAAAGAGCTGACCCAATGGGAAGGGTTGCTTTCATGAATCTTCAGACTTAGTTGGATTGATGATGATGGGGATTAAGCAATAGCTGTTTATATTATTAATTAATTTGCACTCGTCTACTTCTTTTTGTTCTATTGTGCAATTAAAAACCCATTGATATGGTAGGTGCAACTAAAGTTTATTATTTTATTAGTTTTATATTTTAATCTGGACAACGTTGCAAAAGTATATAAATTTAGGTTCGCAATAAATAAAATACTAAATAGTAAAACGTGTTTTACAAAATCAAAATTGGTGCGTTTGGTGAAGCACTTCTTAAGCAATAATAGTCATGTAGTTTTTGAATTAAATAATTTATTTGATTAAATTTGAGAATATTTTGCATTGCTTATACACAGATAAGCCAATTTATTCAACTTGCCTTTTGGGTTTGGAGTAATGTGTATTAGCGAAAAAGAAAAAAAAAAATTGGTAAAGTGACAAATAATTTATCTTCTAGGTCCGAAAATAATGGCATGTTTGTGCTGACTTCCTTGTTTTTCTATGCTCGTAATTCGTAATATTATTCTTGTGTTGGAGTCTTTTGGTCTTTAATACAAGGAGGTGTTTATGGATATATAAATTGAATATTAGTCTCATTTTATTAGATGTTTTTTATTTTATCAAACAAAAAAATTTGTAATGTCACACCCGATAGAATAACCCATATCTAAATATCACGTCCCTTACTTATTATATGGTCAGTTTTTAAATATATTTTAAAAAACATATGCAGTTTAAACTTGGAAAATATTTTTTAAAATTAATGTTCAAAGTAAAAGTAATTTAGATTTGAAATAAAATATTTAACATAAAAATTAAAAATAATTGATTTAAGCTTTTAAAAATAATTGATTTAAGAAATATCCGTCAATATAATGAAATGAATCGACAGCTCAATTTCTTGTTAAGTAATTATTAAGTTAATCAATTTATAAATTTATCGTGTAATTACTTTATTAACAATAATAAAGCATAATTTTATTCTGAAAATTTTAAACCTACTTGGGCTTAGATTAACTTTATATATGCCTAACTAGCCAATTCAAATAGTATAAACAACTACAACACTAAAAAAAATAATAAACTTCTAAATTTTTAACTAACTTGAGCGTACCTAAACAAAAAATAAAAAAGGAGAAAACTATAATTATAATAATTACGTAAATTAATTCAACCTTTGAAAAGAAGAACAATGACATTAAAATATATTAAAATTTATCTTTATATTAAAAGATAATACTCAAATATACAATGTATGTATGAATCATGGTAAGTTATATATATATATATATATATATATATATATATATATTTTCAAAATATATTAAAATTAAAAATAAATTAAAATATAAATCATTTTATTATTTTTTAATTTTTAAATTTAATAATGATAACATAAAATTGCAGTATCAAATAGGGACAAAATTTATATAACATTATTAACCGTTTAAAACATAAACCCTAAAGACATTACAAAAACATTACGAAGCCTACAACAATAAAATTATATAGTTTTCTGAAAAACACCTTAACATGGAGTAGGTTCTCTAAATTTTTTAAAAGTAATTCACGTTTTCCATTTGAAAGCGTGAATGCAATAATATTAATTTCCCTAAAGAAACGCAATGTGAGCAGGAAAGTAGGGTGAGAAAAAAGTCAAAAGTGATAAGTTTCCATGCCAATTCCTTTTTTTTTTTTTTTTCACATATGCCATACCACATTATTATATGTTTGAGACCGTTATAATTTATTGCATTATATTTTTACCATTTGACTTCAAACAAATAGTGCACAAAATTTGTTAATTAATGTTGTTGAGAAAATGAATTTAGTTTTAATACACTATTCCTAACACCATTTGTCATCAACAAAACACATTTAAAATTACATATTTGAGAGAAACCACTTCTAAATCAAGATAAATAATTATTAAATAAAAAATATTTAAAAAAAAATGTAACTTTTAACAAATTTCACTTAATAACAGACTACAAAAAAAAAGTATAGTTAACTTTTCTTTACATTATAAATATAAAAACTTTTTAATATAATTTTAAAATTTATTATTATAAAAAAATCGTGTCAATAACTCTTGTACTTTTTTTTCCATTTTCTACATTTAGTTAATTGGATTGTTCTCATCATACACTAATCATATGCCTCTTTCACCATAACTCTTTCAACATAATTTAAAATTTGCAAGGAAAAATTATTTTTTTATGTACAAAAAGCAATACTTGTACTTTATTTGTCAATAATGAGTTTAGGTGCGTGCGTAGTATTTTATAGATAACAATTTGCATATATACCTTTCTTCAACACAGATGATGAGCCAGCCAACTGGGACAAACTAGATAGTCAGTTTCTGCCGCTTATTTTTCCCACTCTCTCTCTTTCTTTTCTTCACCTCTCTCTCTCTTCTTTTTCTTCCTTTATTTCTGGTCTTCTCTGTCACAGATCTTGAACTGTTTAGGCAAGAACTCAAGCCACTTACCATCTTGCAGCATCCAAAATGGGTTTCTCTCTGTTACCAAAGGCAACTCCTTGCATTTTGCTCTTGGTTCTGCTGTATTGCACTTGCTTCACTTCAACAGGTTCACCCCATTACTCTTTTCTTTCTCATTTTTCCTTCTCTGTCTCTTGGAATTTTCATTGTTTCTGTGACTTTGTTCACTTTTCATTAGACTCTTAACGCTTTCCGTTTTCTGGGGGTCTTCATTTCATGCTGCGTGGACCTTACGCCCTTGTGGTTCTTTAAATGAAGGCGTGTGTGTTATGAAAGATGCTCCCTTTGTTCTTTGAATTTGATAAAGAAAGTGGGTTTTGTCCTATTGTGGAAAAGTTTGATCATTTATTAGCCTCTGGCGGTGAATCTTGTTGGTGCCAAATGTTTTTTTGTATAAAACATGCTGTTTAGATTGTTTTGTTACTATAAAGATTTACATTTTTAGCAGGGGACTTAATGAAAATTGTGTTCTGACTATCTTTTGATTACAATTGATTTGGCATTTGAGTTTTCGTAGAGTCAAGTGAGAAGTAAGTTCATGGTTTGTCTTTTTTCTTCTTCTTTTTTACCTGTTGGCTTTATAGTTTTAAGTTGAAATTATGATTGCTTCCACGAGATTTGTGCCTAAGAACTCCTGTAATTGGGTATATCTGCATGAGGAATTGAGTAGGCAGTCACTGATGCTGATCAGTTTTGGCTGTATATGGAATAATTCATGTATAAAGGTCCTTGCATATTTTGATCCCAGGCATCTTCCAGTTTAAATGATGGAATTATGAATCATTCATGCTAAAATATGTACTGATTAAAAAACTAGAACTTCACCTGCCGTTGACTTCAACAATATAATTGCTTATTTACTTTCTTTTTGTGACTACTTGAGCAATTATGGCAATTGTGTGTCTCATCATTTCTACTGTGTACTTTGTAGCATACTATAGGTATATTCAGATGTTCAACATTTACTTTGTTTTCTTTCCTTTCCTTTTAATTACTTTCCTCTTGCTGTTGGCTGTTTATCTTTCAGATGCTTATGATCCGCTTGACCCAAATGGGAATATCACAATCAAATGGGATATTATAAGTTGGACCCCTGATGGATATGTAGTAAGTATACTCTTTTACAATAATAACCATTATGAGAAGCAAACTGGTGTTATACATTATGCATGGATTTTCTCCTTTTCTTTCCACTGGTGGCTCACCATCGTTTTTGATGAATGCGCATGTTCATGTCAGCTATCAATTCTTGGATAATATAGAGTTGTGGATGAAAAATAATTTTATTTCAACTAGAACCTGACATGGTTTGAATTTTGTATCACAATCATGAGCTGTGTTACAACTATTTTCTAAGTTTGTGTTTTTTACTATTTAAGTTTTAATTAAAGGATAAGGTTGATAACTCAATTATACAGATGAATATATTTAAATTAGTGATTATAGACATTTAAAGTGACTTTAGCTTAATTTTCTTCTATTAGTTACGTTAGATATCTAAGATACTATTGAATGTACAGGCTGTTGTTACAATGAACAATTTCCAACAATATCGTCATATTGCTTCACCTGGCTGGTCACTAGGATGGACATGGGCAAAAAAGGAGGTAATATGGAGCATGATGGGAGGGCAGACAACTGAACAAGGAGATTGTTCAAAATTTAAGGGAGGCGTTCCACATTGCTGTAAGAAAGATCCCACGGTTGTGGATTTGCTTCCAGGAACACCTTACAATCAACAAATTGCGAATTGCTGCAAAGGTGGGGTGCTCAGTTCTTGGGTGCAGGATCCCACCAATGCAGTTGCATCATTTCAAGTTAGTGTTGGTAGAGCTGGAACCACAAACAAAACTGTCAAAGTCCCAAAAAACTTTACCTTGAAAGCACCAGGACCAGGTTACACTTGTGGTCCAGCCAAGATTGTGAAACCCACTCAATTCATTCAAGCAGACAAAAGGAGAGTGACCCAAGCACTGAGTAAGTTATAGGACTTTTGTTGTCATTTTCACAGTTGCCAATATGATTATATATTTTTCTGCTGCCTCCTTCCAACCTCAAACTCTTCTTCAACAGTGTCACCCACTACTTGTAGGTTTTGTTGGTAACAAAATCTGAGACTCGTGTTAATTCTCTTAAATTGAAAACTAATTGAAGTTTACAGTTGTTATGAGAAACTATATTATTAACATTACACTTGTGTATTGCAGTGACATGGAATGTGACATGCACATACTCACAATTTCTAGCTCAGAAAACTCCCTCTTGCTGTGTCTCACTTTCATCTTTCTACAATGATACTATTGTGCCGTGCCCAACATGTGCATGTGGCTGTCAGGGTAACTCATCTCTGTCAGGAAGCTGTGTGAAGTAAGTTTCCACCAGTAAGTGATTTTTCATTCCTTCTAGCCTCTAAGTTGTACACTTATATATTTCCTTTCTGTGGTTACAGTCCGGATGCGCCACATTTGGCATCGGTTGTTTCTGGCTCTGGGAAGAATAATTTCTCACCTTTGGTTCAATGTACCAGTCATATGTGTCCCGTCCGAATCCACTGGCATGTTAAGCTAAACTACAAGGAGTACTGGCGTGTAAAGGTTACTATTACTAATTTTAATTACAGGATGAACTATTCTGAGTGGAACATGGTTGTTCAACATCCAAACTTCGACAATTTGACTCAACTGTTCAGTTTCAACTACAAGTCATTGACCCCTTACGGTTCAATAAGTAAGTGTGGCAACTTGTTTGTTTTAAATTTCTATAGTTAAGAATTTTCTTAAATGCTGTGAATTTTATTTCTTAATTCTTTGAAATAAAGCATCAAACTTTTACTCCTTTTTTTCATAAACTTGAAGGCAAGTACTGATTTTAAGTTCCCTTTTACAGATGATACAGCAATGCTATGGGGACTTAAGTTCTATAATGATTTTCTGAACCAAGCTGGCCCTAATGGCAATGTTCAATCCGAGCTACTCTTCCGAAAGGATAAAGCAACTTTTACTTTTGAGAAGGGATGGGCTTTTCCTCGAAGGATCTACTTCAACGGTGACAACTGTGTCATGCCACCTCCTGATGCTTATCCGTGGTTACCTAATGCAGGTTCTCGGCAACAGGTTTCCCTGTTTGCTTTAGTGATAGCTTCTTTGGTAGCCTTGGTATTTTATGCCCACGCATGAAGTTCCAATATGTGGTACACTTAGGCTTGTAACAGAAAATTTTCAGTCAGACCAGTTTTGACTCATATTTGTGATGTCAAATTGTCATTTGAAGCATGAGGGAGGAATGAGGATGGCATCCAGTGGCAACTCAAAGATTAGCTTCTCGTGTCCTATGGTTTGTTGCTTAGGGTTCAGCACATTGGTGGTAGAATTTGTTTTGGTTTTGTTTTTGTGTTTGTTGTAATTCAATGATGTATGTATCGTTATTATGATGTAACTGTAATTATAATAAATATACACACCAACATGTTACACGAATATAGACTTGATGAAATCATATGTGAGTTTGAAATGATAGTGGTCTTTTACTTACAGTTTCCTACTCAATAAAAATATTTTTGTATCATACTCAATGTGGTCTAAAGAGAACCTGAATGAAAGGAAAAAGAGGTATCCAATATCCATTACAGCATTGCCATATAAGCATTTACATGATTCAAACAAAATCATTGCATGGAACTATATTCGCTATTCAGCACCCGATCACCGATCATGAATCAGCTCACAAATTCATGATTTTAGCTTGGAGTTTTCAAACAATTCCTAAAAATTCTTCATACCTGATGTACGTTATGTGGGTGCAAGAAAACTTGGCTTCAAAATTTCACAGAAAACAATTGTATCTCGCTTATGTGTTACTTCACCAAACAGCTAGCATGACAAGCATTGTTAAAATGATTTCTGGGAAGTTCAATAGCTTCACAGGGGCAGAGTTAGGGAGGATCGGGTAGGTATCCGGCGGTGGAAGCATGCATTCTTCACCATTAAAGTATACCTTGCGAGGAAATGCCCACCCCTGCTTGAGTGTGAACGTATCCTTATCTTTCTGAAGAAGAATTTCTGATTGAACATTCCCAGTCGGTCCAGCTTCCATCAAGAGATCGTTGAAGTACTTCATACCATAGAACATACCAGTGTCATCTGCATACAAAATGATAATACACATTAGCACTCGTTCTTATCAAAGGTTATTAATTTGACTTAGAAAACATGCTAAAAAGATTTATTTGTTGCCACTCACTTATGGACTCGTAAGGAAGTAGAGGCTTGTAATCAAAGCTGAAAACTTGGGTGACGTTGTTAAGATTTGGATGCTGAACAGCAAGAGTCCAGAGGGAGTAATTCATCCTGTAGTTGAAATTTGTTACGGCAACCTTAACTCGCCAATAGTCCTTATAGTTGAGCTTCACGTGCCAGTGTACCCTTATTGGGCACATATGATGAGTGCACTGAAGCAATGGTTCGTTGTCTCTCTTTGGAGTGTGAATCCCCACCATGTTGATGCGTTTAGAGTCACTCCTGCATACCATACCAACATGTAAGAGAATGATTCTGGTTGTTAAATATTAAGAGGTCATTGATTGTTATGAAAATCAGACTTTACTTGACACAGTTCCTCTTGTTCTGGCATCCACAGGCACAAGAGGGACAAGGGGTAATGGTCTCATTGTAAAAGGATGACAAAGATACACAGCAACCTGGGTTCTTTCTTGCCAGAAATTGCGAGTATGTGCAAGTAACATTCCATGTCACTGTATGACATAAAACAAAAGAAACTAAGAGAATAGTTGAATGGAAGATGAACAGGAAATTGATGTCACAAAGTTAAAGAACCGACTTAGTGCTTGAGTCTTGCGGCGCTTGTCAGGTGTAAGGAAAACGGTGGAAGGAACAACCTTTGCAGGACCACAAGTGTAGCCTGGTCCTGGACCCAAGAGAGTGAAGTTCTTGGGAAGTTTAACTGTCTTGTTTGAAGTGCCAGCTAGCCCAACACTCACTTGGAAGGCTGAAACTGCTTGTGAAGGGTCTTGGCCCCATGCTGCCACCACGCCACCCTTACAACAGTTTGAGAATTGTTGATTGTAAGGTACACCAGGGAGCAAGTCTACAACTGTGGGAGTTTTCTTGCAGCAGTGAGGTACATTGCCTTTGAACTTAGAGCAGTCTCCTTGCTCTGTGGTTTGAGCTCCTACCATGGACCATATTACTTCCTTCTTTGCCCATGACCACGACAAGGTCCATCCCGGATTCATGATGTGCCGAAACATTTGGAAATTGCTCATTGTTACCACTGCCTGGTAAAAAATTGCAATACACAGAAACAGGTGATTTCATTAGATGAAAAGTTACTCTTCAATTTAGTTACATCGATTTTACTCACTGAAATAAATTGCAATGCTAGCTGAGTATATACTGTGGCCTTTCTAAGTGTTTTCCTGGATGAGTTTGAATTGGTTAAAATTAGTGTTGAAGTGACGTGCTTTATGTTTGAATGTGTTTAGTATAGCAAGTTAGTAATAAAACTCAGTTTATCCAACGCAAAAACTACCTGAAGTTACTTCAGCTTACATCAATTCTAGACTCTTGAGTCAATTTTTCAATATGAAATCAAACATAGGAAAATTTTACTTATAATCATGTTAACTAGGATTTCAAGGTGATTAAGGAAAATCCTACGTGAAACCAATTACACAGTATTTTGAACAAATAACAATTCAGTTTGTGTTACTTACTACATAGCCATCTGCTGTCCAAGACACAACATCCCATTTGATCGTTACGTTTCCATTTGGATCCAAAGGATCATACGCAGCTATAATAAGGAACATCAAGAAATCAGTTGAACGTGTGTGAAATGTAAATGAAAGTGAAGCAAATTCAGCATAGGGTAACTCATTATCTCACCTGCATAAGAAAATAGCACAAGAACACATACAGCTGATATGACAAGCCTCATTCCCTTGTTATCAACTATGCTAAGAGTGGTGCTGATTTTTTTCAGTGGGATTGGAGTATCCTGAGCTGAATGGTATGGAATTGGATGTGTAGTATTGTAGAAAAAGAGCCCTGAAGGGAATTGTTTGGGGTTCCAAGTGATGGCTCACCTAATGGTTGTTGGTTACCTTAACATTTATATTTCTATCGTTGTCTCAGCCGTGAGATTTCCTCTTGAACTTCCCATTTCTTAAAGCAACGGCCACTGACTAGAATAGGAGGGAGATACAAGAGTGAACATTACACGTCAACCGTTGTGTTTGAAGGGGCATTTGTTCTCTGATGGCTTAGGCTCACCATACCATCAACTTATCAGAATACCCTTTATAACACAATGTCAATAGTCCCCCAATATTAGTAACATATGTTAATCAGAGATTAAATTGATGAATGCCCAATACTTTAAGAACCACCTTATATAATTTTATCAATATTTCAACACCATGTTGATGAGATTTATTGAAAAAACATTATAGGTTTGTCCAAAATAAGCCTAAGGTAATGCTACATTTAACAAGTTTACTTCTGTGGGAATAACTACCCCAAAAGGGCCATTTTCTTGGTTTCCTTTTTACCTTTTTTTAAAGTTTGATCTAGTCTAAACATTTTCATTTAGGCTTTCAATACATCCAATCCAAAGTTAATATGATAGTAGTAACTGTGTGTATAATTTTCTTTTGTATCTCTGGGAACTTCCATTTCTTTGAACCTTTTTTTAGCAAGAATGATAGGAAGACAAGGTTTGAATGAGATGAAAACGTGGTACTATGTTGTGTCCACAACTTGATCATTGCATTAGGTAACATATGTCACTTCTCTAGACCTTGCCAACTAATTTTGTGAACTATTCTTTATGATCTTTCTTTTTGCACCACGTTGAATCAGAGACATGAGTTTGATGCAAGCAAGCTAAGTAGGGACTAGGTAGTGAGTTCCTTTCTAGTCAAAAGGACGCTCTAGCTGCTGCATGCATCTTCACAAAACCTTGATTGCTTCAAGCCTTGAACAGCACAATTTATCATCAGTCAGATACTAATTTGTACTCTTTTTTGTTCATGAAGTTTTTGATAGGTAAATTATCTGTTTTTTTACCCCATATTAATACAAACTAATACGAGTCTTGCATTGAAAACCGACAGGGTCGTTAGCATTGTTGCTCAACCCTATATACATGCAATGTATTATAAGAATTAGGAAATTAATGTAAAATTATAAGCAAATAAATATTATAAAATTCAGCACATGAATCGATACGTTTCAATATGGATAGAGTTTGATGTGAATTTAATACATTAAAATTCAGATTAGGGAAAATTTACCCCACCTACAATTAAACCCTCAATCACTTACGATATTAACGAAAAAGAATTGTACAAGTGAATCCATTTAAGAGAATCTGATTTCCATTGTGGAGAAAATTCCTGTGAACTGTATTTAGAAAATTTGAATAAAAAATTACATATATTTCATAGGAACTTTATCGCCAAATAATTTCATCTGTTAATATAATCTGACGCTAAGATGAAGTTACATTGAATTCGCGGGTAATACACTTAAAGTCATTTACTTTTAATTATAAATTAAATATATAATTTAGCAAATGAGACTTTAATTTTTTTAATTAAAATTATAAATTCATATAAATGATCAATTGATTTTATTTCTAGTCATGGGATCTTCAATATATTTTAATATTCGCGTATAATATGGATATTAATATATCATATTAAAAAGTAACTTTATTTTAATTCATTTTTGTAAAACTAATTTGTAATGAATTTTGCTCTTATTTTCGTTCATTCTAATCTCTTATTTGATTGTTAAAGAAAGTTCATTTGTAGGCACTATATCCTCTAAATAAAAAAAAATAAAAATAGATGGTATATAGTTGTTGCTCGTATATTGGTCCTTGCATTGAATTTAGAAATTCCGTTAGTTGAATATTTTTTTAATTTATTTTGTATTTTTAATGTGGTTTATGTTTCAATTGTTGCCTTGTTCCCTTGAAAGAACTTGGTAATTATTTTCTCTTTCTCGCAGTTTAGCAACATGATACTGTATGCTGGTCTTCGATAACAATATGTCATCTTAAACTTCTATTTCCGAAGATTTACTGCATGCATCTCAACAAATATTGTGGCAATAAAGATGTTAATAAAAGAAAAAAATTATATTTTGGGAAGAACAAAAAATTGATAAAGTACATAGGCTAGTTTTTAGTTAAGATGTTAGTCTCGACATAGACATACATAAAGTCTTTTACTTCGACACAACTAGTGATGCAGAATTTATTTATTTTAGAATGCTCCATTATTCTAGCCTTTGGATTGATGTTTTTTTTTTCTTTATTTATTGAAAACTCTTTCTTTCTGCACACTCTTATCTTCCACCTAAATCCCAACACTTTCTACTGAAGCTAGCCTTGGTGGAGCTGTTGCCATTGTAATTGGTGTTATTAGAATCACTGTTCTCAATCTCCATGTTCGCTCTTACAGGGAAAGAATAACACAAACAAGCAAAATACCAAAGTATACAGTATAATGAATTCCATGCAAACTTGCAAAAATATGTGATTTGGAAGTTACTTATCAATCAAAAAGTCTATCCTAAAAGTTATTTTTTTCATATAAAATAAAAGAACTTTCAGATTCAGTACTCCACAATACAATATTAACTTTTAGAATATTACACAATCTAGAAATAAAGATTGATCTCCAAGCTCTTAATTGTGTAATTTGGTCTTAATTATGTAATTTGGTGTATGTCTTTTAGTTCCACATTATACAATCCAAGAGGTTTTCGAATTTCACAATATGGAAAGAATTAAATATCAAAGATTTTCATATCCATGGGAGTGTAGAAGAAAATTATGGGATGTAAAAAGAAATCCCTTAATGATGAATTCAGTAGAGGCAATTGCTCAATATATTTAATTGACCCCTATCTCGTGCACCTTTTAAATATATGGAGATTTCTTTTTGCACCCTCCATAATTTTCTTTTGTAAACCCGTAAATATTAAAATCTTCACATTACGCTTCTATATTATGAAATAATAACTTTCAGATTGGACGAAACTCATTTTCTTTTTCATGAAAATAAAACTTTTGGATTGTACAATAACTTTTTCATAAAAAAAAAAAAACCTAATGAATTATATAATCTGGTTGAGTGGATAACATAATGTAGAAAAATTCTTTTGTGTTAACAATATTCCTAAATTACAAATGCGAAAATGTCTTCTAAATTACAGAGTCCAAAACATTTTTTTTAGTTCATCCATAATACAACACACAAACAAAGGAGTGACAGTAACAACGGAACAATTTGATCTTTTAACCGCCCTACTAATACACATGAAACTATGGAAGGTAGAGAAAGAAATGATCTAAATATCTTCCAGTATCTCTTAGTTTTGAATGGGTATTTATTTGGAATGTAAAATTTACATTCTTTAGGAGCAAAGATTTTTATATGGTGTATAAAAAATACCCTAGTTAACTTTATAAGTTACAAACAATTGTCTTTTATTGAAATTGATAGTTTTTACAATATAAGAGGCGAAACCGAAATAATGAATTGCAAATGGTAAGACCACGATGCTAATTCTCTTACAAACAGACTCAAGATGTAATTAGCATATTGTTATTTTGCATTAAATTGCCTTTCAAGCCACATCAAGGCAAATGATAAAATAGCTTCTGAAATATAATCTCTTTGTAGATTCATTTAGTGGTCCAAAGAACACCTACAAACTACAATTTCTGCCAATGAAACCGACAAAAGTTTCATGAATTTACCAGGTAGCAAGTACAAACACATGGCCACCACAAATTCCCTGAAGCAATAATTTACATGGCTAGCTGAATAATGGAGTTTAGTTGGGACAATAATAAGAACAAGATTTTAAAGAATTAGAAAGCTGTAACCACCCCATAAAACCAAATAACACTGCTCTGCAGGTTTAGTAACAACTTTCAAATAAAACCAATATCTAGAAGCTTCCAAATCTAGAATGTATGGGGAGATGTTCATGTTCTTATAGCAGCCACACTATAAGATGTTTACTGTCACGTGCATTCTAATATGCTACTACTAAACCAAGAGACTGTCATTTTGGTCATCATTTTCACTTCAGCATTTTTTTATCTACACATAATGAACTGATGAAATTTTGTATTAATGAGGGATTTTAACTGTTGATGTGAATATAGCTTGAAATTTGACCTGTATATCAATCATTCTATTCTCTTTTTCTTTACTTTGTGTTTGTAACATACAAGAAGAAAATCGAGTTCGACCATATATGAATTTCAAATTGACTGACATTTATTTTGCAAATTGAGGTTGCTTGTGTAAGCAATTTCTAGGTTCAAGATTCCTGCAGTATTCATTTGGAAAGAGACTTGTATTTATATAACGTGACGGACAAAGCCCTTATAGATTTTGATGTTTTACCATTTCAAATTAGTACATGATGTTAGGACAATGTTCAAGTGGCAGATAAGTACCAAAGACAAATCCAAAGCTCTGATCACAAGGGTTAAAAATTGAACACTAAGGACTTTTACTCTGTATTAAACAAGGTATACATCAATATCTCTCCTATGATTTCACATGTAACCAAATGCTGCCTCCGATCTCTAACCATCAAACAATAATCAAAAGAAAACAACGCCCTATAACATGTGCTTATTATTTCTAAAAGCTCAAATCAAAAGTTACTAATAGAGTTACAGCTAATAGTGCTGCAAATTTTAAGCGGACAATAACAGCTAAGATGAAAATACATACTAGGAAAAGTAATACAGTATATAATTGATTTGAGTTGCAAGTTCTGTGGCTGTTATGCAGTTAACCAAAACTGATTCATGCTTTGCCATTGGCCACTGATGCTCCAGCAGGGTTAAGCTCATCCCAAGCTTCAATCCAAGTGACCATGGCTTCTGCCAACTTGTCAAAGTAAGGATCTACCTTGGAAAGCTTTTCCTTGACCTGCTTGGCAAGCTCAATGTAGCACTTCTGAACAGTGGTAGCCTCTTTTGGCAGAACAAGGCTCTGGAAGAATGGGATAATGTCTTCTTGCCAGAATATGCCCTTGTACTCTTTCTTCAGATTTACAAAAGGGTTGCTGGCCTTGCTGTGATAGATATAGGGTAGACCAGTCTTGATTCCCAATCCCAAGTGATCACAGATAACCTAAACAATCATTGGTTAAAATATCTCAGTTGTTTTCATTTCATGCAATGATATTCATATAACTACAACAATCTTTTGATTCCAAAGATTTGGTACCTTGCAGCACCAACCAGCCCACATGTCATCGTAGCGTCCAATAGGCTGACCATCACCCATGAGACCAAAGTACATTGCTGGTCCTATGAGATCGCGATCAAAGGCCAAGTTCATTCCACACATGGGAAACAAAGTGCCCTTTGGGATGGTCAAAACAGCATCCACATACCTAATAAGAATCACAACATTCACGATCAAACTCACTTGCAATTTAGTATTTTTTTAACTTTCCAAAAGGTCACAAGGGTAGAAGTAGTACCTAGTGTTCCTCTCAAGAGGCTTCACAAGCTGAGTAGGAGCATCGTAGTCTGGGATGTTGAGCCAAAGACCATGAGAAACTGCAGTTGGCACACCTTCGCGGAGACTGAAGGGGTAACCACGAACAAAATCTGCACCTTCTCGGAAAGGTTCGTAGAGAGTGTTGAAAAAGAATGGTGTGGATGGGCAGAGAAGGTTCTTTATATGCTGCTCAAGTGCATTAATCTTATGCCCAGATGGATTGGTGGCAACCTAAGTCACATCAAAGATAATAAATCCTAAGATTTCAAATGACCAGTAGATTGAAACATATAAATATATCAAACAAATGTCAACGTTAACACATATAGCTGGAGGGCACAACAAGATTCCATCAGTTGAACATGATTAAATAATCTATATCATGTTATTATTAACCAAATGCAGAAACTAAAGCTAGCCATAATTTCAAATTTCACTCTAACATTGGTTTAGGAAAGCGAAATGGATGAAAAACCACGTTTACATCGTGGACCAAAATCAAATCTTTACAGTAAAATAATAACACATTCTTAATGTAGGCAACTCTTTCAATGACAATTCAAATCTCATCTCATCACATTGCCAAAGACTAAGCCTTTCCATTAGATCCAACTCCATGGATTCAAAAATCACTAGCTACATTGTAACAAGCCGAGATTCTGTTTCAAACAGATCATACAACCAAAAGGAATATCCGATCCATGCAATGGCCAGAAATAACAGAAGCATTACACTTGCAAACAACAACACTAACAACCAACATAACAAAAAGATCCAAATTTTACACGACTAAGGAAGAGATCAGCCTTGCAAAGCAAACCATTTTAAGATCTAAACAAAACCAAAGTCAGAATGCAAAAGGCAAAGAGATCCCAACAAATGGGTGATGAGATTGAGAGAAAAAAAACACTCACAAAGCAGTCATCATCAATGGTGTAGATGTACTTCTTCTTGGACACCATGTAGCCAAAGCAACGGCATGCAGAGTCCTTGAAAGAGATGCAATTGGCCTTGGGACCCAGAATCCTGTTGATGTCATTGCGGTTGTAGAGCTCATAGTCAAAGCCTTCAGGGACCTTTATGGTCTTTGAAGGGTCACCATCTTGCACAATTATGAGATGGTAAGGCTGAAAGAATGGCCTCCACATCTCCAAGAAATCGAGGTTCCTGATGGTGGGGATCACGATGTCGAGCTCATCTTTCAAAAGGGGTGTTGGTGCTGCCATGGCACTGAATTGCAAACCGAACACAAGGTGGTGAGAGTTTTTCACAAACACAGCGTTGTGTGTGTGTGTTTGTTTGAAGATGCAGAGGAAAAGAGGGAGTTTGTAAAGGACTATGATATAGACGAGTGGCACGTGCGAGTCCCCCGTTTTCGGCACGAGTTGAGGAGCCACGTGTCTCGATGTTTAAGGTGAGAGGACTCCTTCAACTTCAAACGTTGTCGGTGTGTGTGTGTTTGCCTTACGTTGATAATTAAATCTACAATTTTATTCACATTACATTGTGAAATTTAGAATAATCCTAATCTAGAAATAAATTCGAAAGGTTTAAACTTTTTTTAGTATCTGAATCTCCGGTTTTGGTAATATATTTTATTAGTTTTTTTCTCGCGTATGGAGTATCCTCTTTTCAAGACAATATCTGATTATGTCAATTATATTTGACCAATAACGGAAATTGTTTGTGTGAAACTGAAAATATACTCTTACCAAGAACAAACTAATTTAGAAAAAAAAAAAGGAAATTGGATTACACGATTCTCCAATTATTAATTATATTTTTTATTTATTTATGAGATGTATTTGTGCTTTTCTATGGAATTCTTCTATGAAGAAAAGTCACCCAATAATCAACATTCAAATTTGGCTCTTTCTTTCAGTGACTCAAATAGATATTAGGTAAATTAACCCGAGAGATATTTCTTGTCATTTTGACGAGATTGACGCGTCTTTTCTCTCATCAAATGTTAAGATTAACGTTATTTTTATATAGTACCTAAGATAAAGGGGGAAAGAAAAATCAATGCCTTTTAATGGATCAAAAAATGTCATTTTCTAACTTCAAAAGAAAAATCTTATGGTGATGGCTTGGTCAAATTGGTAGTTACAAAAAGACCCAACCTTTGGATTCTTTTGAGAGTGACTTGTCTCAAACTCTATCAGCTGCGTTTTCATTTTCTCTTCTTTTCTTTTCCATTCAATCTGCACTAATAATGGTCAAAATTGTTTGTGATGATTATGCCAACCCCATTCTCTTTATTTTTTTCCCCTTCATAATTGAAAACAAAAATAGAAGTAGTTTTATCACGAAAAAAAAAATTAAAAGTGATCAACGCGACGGACACTTTTTTGTCCACTATTAAAAAGATTATTTTTTTATTTTGAAATCATCGATTTTTTTGTTCAAATAATTTTATTCTAGATAATTTTTTTTTGTTATATATAACGGATTCAAAAAATAATCTTAGTTAACTTACAAAACTTTTATAAAAGAAGAATGTCACCAACTTTTATTGGAAACAGGTTTAATGTTATAAACTCTATTTTGATTATTTTTATATATTTTTATTTCATTACTTAAATTTGAAATCATTGTCATATTTTAGCTCTAAAGTTATGATTGTATTATAAAAAGCAAACAAAATCATTTACTATATAACTTTTTAAGGTTAGATACATTGTTTACCATCTATATAAATTATTATCAGTCTTAACAAACTTCACAATTTTATGTTCTTTTATGAGTTTTATATCGAGGAACATGTGAAGCTCAATATAAAATCTTGATTAACATGTAGAGTGATTGTAAAAAAAGTAATTTTGTAAGGTATAATATTTGTTTTCTTCTTCTTTATACCATAACTTGTGGGTTAAATTTTGATGTGGTGTGTCTTTTGATGCGGAGAGAATAGCGGAAAAGGGAATTGGGATGCGTATGCGTGCAATTAGGAAGTTTCTTTGCTTTCAAAATGAAAAAGAAAGGCACATTAATCACTGTCCTCATTTGTGGAAAGTTGTGTGCATGAATGGTGATGCAAGAAATGTATACACATTTATTGATATCAAAATGTTGTCATTTTTTAATTTCTCACAATATGATAAAAACATTATTACAATTTATTTTAGATATACTCATATTTTGTGCTAGTTTGTGTTTCATTGTTATTTGATATTTTCCTTTCTTTGCTTGACTTGAAAGTGTTTGGTTAACATGATATTAGGCAGAATTGGTGGAAAATGCATCTGCTTTGACGTTGGGAATGGGGCAGAAACCACATTGATGAACCATTTACTGGATTAGGCAATTTTGAAGCCTAAATGGTATCACCATTAGGTCACTGACCAACCATTTCAGTTTTTTGGTCAATGTCTTGCCATTTACTCAGAAAATATCACATTCACAAGCACAGTACCAAGATCCCTCATTTGGGGTCAGGAATGTAAGTTGAGTGAGAAACACAGGGTCAAGCCTCAAATTCCGGAACGACACACTTAAAAAGAGTGATTTTGTAAAAATTTTAATTTTATTAAATATGAGGTCTATAATTGTAAAAAAAAATAAAAAAAATAGGGAGAACCAAAATGGTAGATCAAGAATTAAATGGAGACCAAAATTTTAGTATAAAAATATTTGAAAGGTGAGTGGAGTGAAAAGAAAGGAAAAAAGGTCTCCACTTTTTTTTTTTTTCAGATTTACTATAAGACTCAGGAAGTCAATATGGAGACCTAGAAAGAATCACTCTACTATAAAGCCCAATTGCCCAAACTTCAAAACCTAATAGTGCAACAAGTGTAAGAATGTTTCTTCCTCCACCTCCATGCTTTCTTTCAGAATCTTCATTGGGGTACTAAACATACGATTTTATCCTTTTTATCTTTTGCATCTTCTCAGCTATACTCTTTTTTATATTTTCACATCTCGAATTATACGATCTATAATATAATTTTTTTATTCTGAATTTTTAAAATTTAAAATATATACTTTTTTTTTTCTGAATTTGTAAAATTTAAAATGAAAAAATTATTTTAGATTACACAATATAAAATAAAAGAATATATTATGGATTGTTTAATTTAAAACACAAAATTCCTTTTATATTTTGAATTATA
>Ga0209700_106365_pt1 | contig 18402 bp, 6 predicted proteins | sample SiratroredBW_FD_187528 | JGI IMG/M metagenome (GOLD analysis project Ga0209700, IMG submission 187528) | Root nodule microbial communities of legume samples collected from California, USA - Siratro red BW (SPAdes) (version 2) | ecosystem: Host-associated > Plants > Roots > Nodule | place: USA...
TATATAAATGAGACAAATCTTGAAGGGGCTAGCTCCATGGAAGACCAATATTTTTTGGGCAGTCTTTTTTGAACTAATATTCTATCCTGCAAAAGAACAATGTTTAGGTTGTTTATATGTGGGTGAAATTTTTGTGATCCAAATTTGAAATTTTCAGTAGATTCCCTCACGATAATGAGGAAGCATTCTTCCCCGTGAAGAAACTGTCGTTTCGATTCACTCTTTCAGACAGATTTTTTTTTTTTTTTTTTAGTGTTTAAAAGGAAATCTTTGGTACCCTTATAAACAATAAATATTAAAAAATATTTACAATTTAAAAAGTTTTTAGACACATATCAATGTAATTTATATTCGTATTTTTCTTACCAAACGCATATTAATTAAAGTGAGAAATTTGTCATCTAGATAATTCTATTTCTACCAACTCAATTTCCTCTGGAGATTATATTACACGTGGTGTTCTAAGAAATAGTTTTTATATGTATTTATTGGGAAACAAAAGAATGTGTATACGTGTTTGAGGAAGAGAAACATCAAGTGAGAATTGCACATGCATGTGTTTGGAAGAACATGTGAAGCATATAAATCCTCACCAATAATGTTTCTTCTGAAGCAAAAAATAGGTTTTTTCTTGTTGTATGTATATGAAATGGAACAACTAGGTTGGATCCAAAATTGTAACATTAGTGTTGTTCTTTCATACAGAAAAGTCGGTTTTTAAAAGATAAAAATAATATAAAAAATCTTAGTTTTATTATGTCGGTTAAAAAATGACATTAAATTATGTTTTAATGTTGGTTTTAAAAATAACAAATAGAGAAAGTCATACTCTTTTGAAAAATTATTTTGCTATCTTTCTTCAATTTCTTTCTGCATAGTTCCGAAATTGTGTATATCGTGATGGTGATTAGTAGAGTTATCTATCTCATCTCCGTCTTAAATTATTAAATTTTGAAAGTTATGATATAATAATCTATTTTTATTATTTTATCATTAAAGAGAAGAAGATGTGAGTCTTTTATTACATTAAATTTTTATAATAATATGCTTTATTTATTATAATTTTATTTATAAATAAAATATTTAAAAGAGTAAAAATAAAACCGCATCAATTACTAAATGAGAATATAAACATGACATACGTTTACATCATCGACCAGCAGAGACAAGTAAATATAATTAAACAAAAAATATATTTTTTTAATAAAAAAATAAAGAAGTATAGTCCAATACATAATCATTTTTGGATAACAAAGTTAAATTTTAACATTTTTTGAATACCCAATATAGGTTTGGATGTATTAAACTAGACATGGCAAAGCAGGCACGTAAGAATTTGACTTTTATTTGAAAAAATTAACCCTCATCCTATTTCTATATTGAATAGGTACTTTTATTTTATCTCATCTTCACGAAAGAAAGAATATATCTCTATTCACCTTCTTATTGTTTTAAATATTAATTAAATAATATTTTTATAAAAAAATTAAATAAATAAGACATCATATTATCAAACATTTAATATTAAATAGATATATATTTATATCCTTCAATATAAAATATAAAAAAAATATCAGATAAAAATATAAAATAACAACTAGATAAAGATGAAATATTTCGAAACTAGGAACAAATAATTAACATAATCTTTAAATTATTTAATAAATTAAAATTATTTTAGTAATCTAAAATAAAATAAGTATGGAAACGAAAATAAATATTGAAATAAATATAGAAATTTAAATAAAATAAATATAGGGATTTAATTTTATTTAAATCTCTATATTTATTTCAATATTTATTTTCGTTTCCATACTTATTTCTATTTTAGATTACTAAAATAATTTTAAAATATAGGGATTTTAAATATACGATATATAAATGAGAAGGTGAATATAGATGAATGAATACGATATATTAATTAAATACGATATATTTTAAATATACGATATATGAATGAAAATTAAATCCCTATAAAATAAATATTCATTTCATCCCTTACCTAATTTTAAAAAATTAAATATATCGTATACTCGTAGATGATTTTCCATCAAAATTAGAATGACTTCAACAGATTCATTTTTCATTCATATATCAGAGTTGTTGGGTTTTTTTTTTTCAATTCCCTGTCAATCGTGATCAATTTTATAGGGTTTTCTAATTTCTAAAATTAGATAAAATTAACAGCGACATCACATATTCCAGTAAAACCAAGTTCACATTATAATTTAATAATTCATTGAATCCAACCAAGAGAATTTGATAGAATAAAAGATTTGACATGTCACCTAAAGAAAATGACATAATATTCTTTCCTTGTTTGGGTGATGTGATAAAATATGGTGATATTTAATAAGTAACAAGCATCTCACTGGTCACCAATTTTATAATATTTAAAATCTTAATTACAAAAATAAATAAATAAATAAAGCTTAAATATAAATAAATTTCCACCTTTTATTTTATTTAATGATGTTATTTTTAAATATTAACTAATTGAGATTCTACTTTCAATAACTCTTTCTTTTTATATATTAAGTTTTAACAAAAGAAATGTTTATAAAACTAATTAATTTTACTTATATTTAACTGTCCTATTTGAGAATATAATAGATGAAACATGTCTTTCTTTTTAGGCCTAGGATTCTTATCTAACATTCGTGAAGAACATTCCTATGAATTTGTGTGCCATATTTGCAAAAATACTCAGAAATTTCCAAAACTATGCAAACAAACTAGTGTATGAAGCCCTAGAAAAGTGATGGAATCTCATGGGCATCACGTTACACCAAAACACAATCATTCATCTTACTCTTAAATCGATCAACACATGTAACTCATTTCAAAAACTGGTACATATTTCTATCATTAGCCAAAATGTTCAACATCTCAGCCAAAATTTTCCACTTCCGTGACTTTTGTATCTCTCAAGGGAGAATCGTCAATAGGGTAAGAGCGAATTTAGATTTTGTCTCAATATATTTGGCATTTTTTTCTAGATTCGTTTAGAAGCATAATTTCCCTCAAAATTCAATTGATTTACGATGTATTTGGATTTCACTTGTAACACTCACAGCAACTTTTAATTTTTATTAAATAATGTGCTCATTTGTTTGACACTCTTTCCATATTTTGTTAGGATCAAAATTCATCACAAACTTTAATTAACTTTAAAAGTTACAAGTCGTTTTATTCTTTGATTTTTTATGCAAAATGTCAAATCAATAAGCTCCCACTTACTTTCAAGAACAATATTAGATACAAAACAATGATGAAGTTAAAAGACGATGATCATAATGAACAACATAATTCGTCTGTCATTATTAGTTTCATAGACACTAATAATCTCAGATAAATGAAACCAAATTAAAAAAAAAAATATCGTGATAAGTCTACTACTAGTAATAATAATTAAAAAGTTGGATGATATCATAACAAGGAAAGAAGAAATCTTTGTGTGATGATTGAAAAAAAAACAAAGTTGGTAAGACTTTTTTTTTTTTTTCTTTGATTTGATTTGTCACGCGCTTACGTAAACAAATTTCAAATGAAATTTTGTTCATTCACACATCGGTACCTATAAAGCGGTGAAAATTTAATTAATATTGGAACAAAAGTAACTAATTGTTCTATAATGAATATATATGTTTCACAGAAAATATTTTTTAGTTGAGTGAGATAAATTTCAGTTTCAAATACATAAGGCAGGTGTATTTAAGATTTGAAAATAATTAAAAAATTTAAACTGAAATAACTTTGTGTTATTTAATCTACATGTTTAGTGGTAATCAATGAAGTCATTGATCACATGTAAAAAAAAAAGGACAACAATTAACTAGTATTTTAGTTTATATAATCTTTGGAAAAAATGATTTAAAGATATATGCATTAAATTCACATGCATTTACCTCACTCTTATATAAAATTAGGAAATAATAAAATATGTGATAATGACTTAAAATAAACAGTAAGTGAACTATTTTATTTTTAGTCAACAATTTACACCTTCCTATGGTGAAGACACAGAAATAATTTCAGTGGAATATTTTCTACATTTCTAACTTAGAAAAAATATTATTTGTAGCAGACGCGTATATATGGAGTAGGATAGATGAAACAAAATATAAGTAGTTGAAATTATTGTTCAACCAAATTGTATATTATATAGGCTTAATTGTAGTTATAGTTTCAATATTTTATAAAGTTTGTAATTTTGGTCTTTAATTTTCTTTTTCTGAGATTTTAGTTTCTTAGTTTTTAATTAAATGTACTTTTGGTTTTGAGTTTTTTACTCGTAACTTTTAATTGCTTATTACATTTTTTATTTTAAAACAGTCACTATTTTTATTTTTGTAGTCTTTAATTTGAAAAAAGTGTCACAAATATAATGTGTTCTTCTTCCAATCTTAAATTATCATGTACAAAATAACAGAAAAAAAATAAGAATAATTAAAAAAGGTGCAAGATAATTAAAATATTAAAGGACGAAATTATAAGTGAAAGATGAATAAAATTTAAACGAAATTACTTTAAAAAATAGCGATCACAATTATTAATAATTAAAAATTAAGGAACCGAAATTAAAAAAAAAATCAAAATCAAAATTACTAATTTCATAAAATATAAATATTAAAATCACAACTAAGCCAATTATGGATAAGCAATATTTATGTACCAAATATATGTTTATGTTTATTGAGATACGTTTTCAGTCTTTTAAGTTATCTTATCAGAATTTGGAATGAAAGATTTAAGAATGGTAATTAGTCCCATTTTTTGGATAAATTTAAAATTAATTATTAATCAAATCAATAAATATTTCTTACCAATGATTAACACGGTGACCCTAACTAATATTGATTTTAAGTATACACATGTTTAGCAACACTCTTTCTTCTAAAAGTATTCATAAAAAAAGTTATGTTTACACATGTTTCTTATACATAATAATCAAAGTTAGCTTATATTTCTTTAAACCAATCAAAGTTAGGTATTTATAATAATCAAAAGTTTATCTAAAATATAATAAGGTTGTATGAAGACCAAGAGGACCCTTGGTCAACCATTGACTACAATTTTATAGTTCAAAAATGGTGGGCAAGATTTTAATCCCTAAGCTAGAAAGAATGTCCCTTTTGTTTATGTTTTTAATTATTATAAGCAACACAAGATTGCATTGAAGGGTCAACAATACACTTCATCTTGTTGACTACTTGGAGGAAGTTTTCACAGTGTGTTAAACCCTAAGTTGCTTCCTAATTCCATTTAAAATAAGTTTTTCATTTTCTTTCCATATTTGGGCATCTTAACCTTTTTCTTTGTGAATGGTGAAAATGATTAAAATAATTACTTGCCTTCAACTACAGCTAATCCCCCTTAAAAGATGCTTATTTTTTTATTATCACTTTAAGCATAAGTTAAGAACGAATACTTTGTGTTCACAAAACAGTTTTTATGGCCAAAATATAGTTTAAAGAAATTACTACCTCTCACCCCAAAGAAGAGATCAAACTGTAAAAAATGAAAGATAAAATATTTAATAACTAAAATCCAATATAATTAATTTAATATTTCTTTTCAATCTCTCTCTCTCTCATTCATATCACTTTTAATTATATTATATTATATACTACTCTCTCTGTCTATGTGCCTTTCTCACATAGGAATTGAACAAGATTTGTCATCTCCAATTTTATAATATTGTGGCACTATCTATATATTCGTGTCAAGAGTAGAAAATAAGAAAATAATATAATATGAACTAAGCACACGTGGGGAAGAATTCTGATACTTCAAGTTTCAAAGCTATTTCAAATACACCTTGTAGCTTCAAAGAAACATCTCACATGAAAACATCATTAAAGAAAGAAAATAGTATACCACGTTGTTCACACTTTCAGAACTTACCAAATACAAAAAAGAAACAACTCCAAAACCTAATGCTATAAATACACATCACAGTGTTCTCCATACAAAGAAAGCACAAAGTTAGTCAACACCAAAATTTGAAAAAAAAAAACACCATCTTCCGAAACATGATCACCACAACAACAACAACATCATGTGATTTCTCATCGTTGGAATCGATTCAACACTACCTTCTTGAGCTTGAACCAGATTCCAACACTCTCATCAACGTTTACAAACCCCAAGTTTTCTATTCTCCAATCTACAAGCCATTCCCAAACCCTAATTTGGAGGGTGTCCAAGATGTAGAGAACTTGATGAAAGCGCGTGAGGGTCACGCGCCGCCGGTATGGAAGCGTTTCCGAGGTGTGAGGCGAAGGCCGTGGGGGAAGTTCGCGGCGGAGATAAGGGATCCGAAGAGGAATGGTGCGAGAATTTGGCTTGGAACTTATGAGACTGAAGAAGAAGCTGGTTTGGCTTATGATAAAGCTGCGTTTAAGATGCGTGGTAACAAAGCTAAGCTAAATTTTCCTCATCTTATTGACTCTGATGTGGCTCTGAAGCCCGTTAGAATGAGCAAAGCTTTGAAAGAAAAGACGTTGGAATGTTATTCGTCATTCTCAGGAGCTTCAGAGGGAGAAGAAGGGTCAAAGAAAAGGAAGAACTTGGTTGAGTTGTTGAACAAGTTGGCCAAGAACAGAAGACAAGTGCAGGTGTTTGAGACCAGTTTACACTCAAATCATGTCTATGTTCATCAATAGTTTGATCAACAGTTTGATTAGTGTAATTAAGTAAGCTTTGATAATCATCCTCATTTTTATTGGATTTTATTGAGTTCCAGTATGTTTATGGATAATCCGTCCTCTCATTCCTTACAATTTTAGTTTAGATCTAGGGAATTTTAAATAATCCATATATTAAGCTATTAATTCTATTTTAATCTCAACATAAGCGTAATCTTATCAAAAAATAAATGTTGAATTTCTTCTACATCAAGTGTTTTGATAGAAATTAAACTCTTAATTTTGATTTGAAAAAAAATTATTAAATTAAGTAGTTATTATTGTAACAAAATTAATAATTAAAGTGTAATTCTTTCTAAAAATATAATATAATAATTTAATATTATTACTCTATTTCTATCACAAAATAATTACTACTATTTATAATAAATTGGTGAAAAAGATGATATTAATCAAAACATTTTATTTGGATGCGGGATCTTTATAAAGTTTGCAAAAATTGGTTTGGGGGCAATGTTAAATGGAAGATAGGAGATGATAGGAGAGTGAAGTTTTGCGAGAATAAGTGGGATGATGACCAACCATTGAAAGATAAGTTTCAAAGGTTATTCTCTTTATCATTGTATAAGGAAGCGACAGTGGCAGAGATTGGAACATGAAAATACGAAAATGGCTTAAAAAAAGTTAGGTGGAACCTAAATTGGCGTAGAGAGAGGTTCAAATGGAAAAAAGAGTTAGAGATATAACTTATCATCAACATTTCAAACATATAGTGGAAAAGGGGTACCCAGGATAGTTGATTGTGGACTACAGATGATCACAATGAATATACAGTAAGATTGAGATATAAAATATTAAATCAAGAGGATCTTGATGAAAGTGTAGGTAGCTTAAAACTAATTTGGAATATTAAGGCATCACTATCGACATTAGTATGTATTTGGAGGGCAATGCAAGACTGATTACCTACAAAGTTTAATTTATTTAGGAGATGTGTGGATGTAGGCAGTCTGATGTATCCTTTGTGCCTGGGCGGGTGAGAAAACAGTAAAACATTTATTTATAACTTATAAGGTGGCACAAAGAGTGTGGGATGCATGTGATAGGTTAGTTAGAATAAAGGCAGTTAGACATGAACACCTTGATTTGCATATGCTGAGTTTTCATTTGTTGGGACTGAATTTAAAAGTAAATAAAGCATGGAAAGTGATGTGGATAATTATAGTGTCAGAAATATAGAATCATAGAAATAAGGTACTGATGTGGTTAGCCATAGTGATGGTCATGAAACAGGCAAAGGAATGAAACACTTAGCCCTAATTGGTTACGTTGTTGGAAACAAATATAAAAAGCTACAGAAGCTACAACACTGTTGGAGAAGGAATATCTTATAAAATGTTATTATTTGTGCATGTGATTAAACACACTCAATGTTGTTCGTATTTCTAGTACTCACAATCAGGTTTTTAGAGAAATTTCCGTGTTAGTGAATTTGTTTGTATGGTACTGTTGTTAGGGACCCTTGGATATGGTTGTTTGGATTATATGTAATTTATTGGGTGGGTTCAAAATAGGAATTGCACATGAATGTACATGAAAACGTAGTTGATGATTATATTATGGTTAATTAAACTGGATATCTTAGAAATCCATAAAATGTTTCATCTTATTTAAATTATTTTTCGCTATTAAAAAAAACAAATTATATTTTTTATTGAAAAAACTTGAACATGAAAAGGTGGTATGTTTTGTCATGAATTTTAGATACTCCAAGGCTTGAAAAATGTGACAAACGTTTTATGTGTTCATTGTGGTGGAAGGATCTATGTAGGATAAGTAGTAAAGGAGAACAAGATAATTGGTTTGAATGCAGATCCCAATGGATGTTAGCAAATGGAAGTTGTGTTAAGTTTTGGGAAGATAGGTGGGTGGACAGTCAATTAAATAAAAATTTTCAAGGTTGTTTACAATTTCTCATCGTAAGGATAGTGTGGTAGGTGAACTTGCAGATCCAAGGCATATTAGAAGTGAAGGGTGCCATAATTGGAATTTAGGCTGGTGAAGGGACAGGTTTGAATGGGAAAAACACTTAGAAGCGCAGATGCTGGAAACTATATCTAGAATTCAGTGGAATATGGAGGGCAACATAAGATGAAATGGGTAGGAAACGACCAGCAAGAGTACTCTGTTAAGTCGGGTTATAGTGTGCTGAATAAGGAGGAATTAATACAAGATTCTGGAATATTCCAGTTATTATGGAGTTTAAAAATAGCACCATCAGTGACAGTCTTTGCTTGGAGGATACTATTGGATAGGTTACCAACTAGGGCAAATTTAGCTAGAAGGGAAGGACAGGTAGGGAATGTGTGGTGTCCAATGTGTCAAGAAGGTATTGAAACTACCCAACATCTATTCACTACGTGCAAGGTGACTCAAAAAGTGTGGGATCTTTGTGACAGATGGGTCGGGAATGTAACAGTTGGGCATAACGTTATAACTGCTCATTTCCAAAGTTTTCACTTGTTGAGTCAAAGTCAGAGGGTCAATAAAGTATGGAAAGGAATGTGGGTGGCTACTGTGTCGGAAATCTGGAATCATATAAATAATGTGGTCTTTAAAGGCGGGGTAGTGGATCATGAAGAAATATTTAGTTTAGCACAATTAAAGGGTTGGCTATGGCTCAAGCATAAGTCGTCGGGAACTTCCTTTTCGTATTCAGACTGGTACTTCTCACCAGTAAGGTGTCTTCAATCATTGGTTTAGTCTTTAGATGCTAGTCCTAGTGGAAGTATGTGAGGTGGGAGCTCTAGGATATGTCTTATAGTATAGTAGGAGTTTGTTTATTTTGCAGGTACATTCAGATGGGTTAAAGCGGAAGATGTAAGTAGCTTTGGCCTCAGAGGGAACGTGAGAGAGTTGTACGTGAGACCATATGTTTTGTACATTGTGATTGGATATTGATGTAGTGGGCCTTTGAGTAGCTACTTAATTTGGCCCTTTTCATGTCACCTCATCTAGATGGGTCTAGAGCTCATCGACTGGTACTCATACTCTTGTATTTTGGTGAAGGAATTAGATTGTGTACCTAGTTGTGGCTAGTTTAGTTTTGTAATTAGTCTGGGACAATCTCTCGATAATGGAGAGACTTGTATTAAAGATTATTAGTGTATAAGGGTTTGGACACCCCTGAAGTGTTCATTTTAATTGAATTTTTGTTTGTTGTTAAAAAAAATTATGTGTTATATGCTAAGCAATACACAAAAACTGTAATACACAAGAACTTCATATAAATATTTTAAAATTTAGATGCATAATCTATAAAAAGTTAATCAAGAGTTAATGTTCACCCTAATAAATAAACTGAAATATTAGGCTCCTATATTAATGAGCCCTGGCTATTACTTCTTGCACTATACATATTATGATTTGCACTATACAAGTTTTTAAAATATCATAAATGTTTACAAGTGTTTAAAATATCATAAATGATTTTAGTATTTTTATTTTGAAATCACTCACAGGCTTATAATACATTCTCACGCATCTTTGCCATCCCCAAATCTGCCTGAATCAACTTTTTTATAGTTTTCGAATCATCAAACTCAACCTAAGTATAAACAAGGGTTTGAAAAGAAAATAAATTCCAAATTGAAAAACTCTTTCCAAAACAAACAAAAAACAAGTCCATTCTACCAATATTACAAAACAGTTTCATGATAGTATTATAACTTATGATAGTATTCTAACTTAGCACATTAGGGTAACATTGAACTCTGACATTTCTTTTGTAACTTTTGATTCTAAATAAAAAAAAAAACCCAAAAAGTTTGGACGATTTCATACCAATTTTCTTATTGGATGTGTATATAAGGCTATTTCTAAGATTCTGACAAATAGGATCAATTGTGTATTTAGCAAAATCATTGAAAACACTCAATCAGTCTTTATAGAAGGAAGGGAATTTCTTGATAGCAACATAGTTGCCAACGAGGTTGTGGAGTAGTGTAGAGGAAAAAAAATTAAAGTTACAATAGTGAAAGTAGATTATGAGATAGTATACGATTCAGTTATGAAGAAAGGAAGATTGCCTTGGTTAAATAGAGTAAGGTTTGCAGCTCAGTTGTAGCCAATGGTTTGAGAATTAAGGACATACAATGCTTTAACAAAACTTTGTTAGCTAAGTGGAAATGGAGGTACAAGTTGTCAGAAGAGGGACTATGGAGAGATGTACTAGATGCTAGGTAAGGAAACTGGAGAAAAATGCATCCCACACACTTTGTGCCACTTTACAAGTTATAAATAAATGTTTTATTATTTTTTCACCGTCCAGGCACAAAGGACACATCGAACAACCCACATACATGCCTCTCCTGGATAAATTAAACTTTATTGGTAACTGATCCTGCATTGCCCTTCAAATGCCTAATAATGCAGACGGTGATGCTTGTTTTAATATTTTATATCCGATCTTACTATATATTCATTTTGATTATCTGTAGTCCACAACCAACTATCATGCATACCCGTTTTCCATTGTATGTTTAAAATGTTGTTGATAAGTTGTCTCTAACTCTTTTTTCCTTTCGAACCTCTCTCTATACCAATTTAGGTTCTACCTAACTCTCTTTAAGTAATTTTCGTATTCCCATGTTCTAACTCTGCCACTGTCGCTTTCTCACATAATGATAAAGAGAATAACCTTTAAAACTTATCTTTCAATGATGTCATCAACCACTTATCCTCCAAAAACTTTACTCTTTTACCATCTCCTATCTTCCATTTAACATTGTCCGCATACTACTTTTTATACTATCTCTCACTACAAATTTCATAAAGAGCCACTAAATAAAATATTTTGAGTAGTATCATATTTTTTCACCAATTTATTATAGATATTATTAATTATTTTGTGATAGAAGTAGAATAATAATATTAAATTATTATATTATATTTTTAAATAGGAAGAATTACACTTTAATTATTAATTTTGTTATATTTTAATAAATTTTTTCAAATCAAAGTTACGAGTTTAATTTCTATCAAAACACTTGATGTAGAAGAGATTCAACATTTAATTTTTTATACGATTATGCCTATGTTGAAATTAAAATAGAATTAATAGCTTAATACATATGGATTATTTAAAATTTGTTAGATCTAAATTAAAATTGTAAAGAATGAGAGAAGGGATTATCCATAAATGTACTCAAACTCAATTAAATCCAAAAAAAATGAGGATGATTATTAAAGCTTACTTAATTAATTACACTAATTAAACTATTGATGAACATAGAGATGATTTGAGTGTAAAGTAGTCTCAAACACCTGCACCTGCCTTCTGTTCTTGGCCAACCTGTTCAACAACTCAACCAAGTTCTTCCTTTTCTTTGACCCTTCTTCTCCCTCTGAAGCTGGTGACAATGATGAATAAGATTCCAACGTGTTTTGTTTCGAAGATTTGCTCATTCTAACGGGCTTCAGAGGCACATCAGAGTCAATAAGATGAGGAAAATTTAGCTTAGCTTTGTTACCACGCATCTTAAACGCAGCTTTATCATAAGCCAAACCAGCTTCTTCTTCAGTCTCATAAGTTCCAAGCCAAATTCTCGCACCATTCCTCTTCGGATCCCTTATCTCCGCCGCGAACTTCCCCCACGGCCTCCGCCTCACACCCCGGAAACGCTTCCATACCGGTGGCGCGTGACCCTCACGCGCTTTCATCAAGTTCTCTCCATCTTGGACACCCTCCAAATTAGGGTTTGGGAATGGTTTGTAGATTGGAGAATAGAAAACTTGGGGTTTGTAAACGTTGATGAGAGTGTTGGAATCTGGTTCAAGCTCAAGAAGGTAGTCTTGAATAGATTCCAACGATGAGAAATCACATGATGTTGTTGTTGTGGTGATCATGTTTTGGAAGATGGTGTTTTTTTTTTTTTTTTCAAATTTTGGTTTTGACCAACTTTGTGCTTTCTTTGGATGGAGAACACTGTGATGTGTATTTATAGCATTAGGTTTTGGAGTTGTTTCTCTTTTGTATTTGGTAAGTTCTGAAAGTGTGAACAACGTGGTATACTATTTTCTTTCTTTAATGTTGTTTTCATGTGAGATGTTTCTTCGAAGCTACAAGGAGTATTTGAAATAGCTTTGAAACTTTGTTATTGTTGGTGACTAGTTCATATTATATTATTGAAACGAATATATAGATAGTATCACAATATTATAAAATTGGTGACAACAAATCTTATTCAATTCCTATATCAGAAAGGCACACACATATAGAGTAGTAGTAGTATAATATAATATAATTGTAAGTGATATGAAAGAGAGAGAGAGAGATTGAAAAAATATTAAATTAATTATATTGGATGTTAGTTATTAAATTTTTTTATCTTTCATTCTTTATAGTTTGATCTCTTCTTTGGGGTGAGAGGTAGTAATTTCTTTAAACTATATTTTGGCCATAAAAACTGTTTTGGGAACACAAAGTATTCCTTCTTAACTTATGGTTAAAGTGATAATAAAAAATAAGCATCTTTAAAGGGGGATTAGTTGTAGTTGAAGGCAAGTATTTTTTTTAATCATTTTCTCCATTCACAAAGCAAAAGGTTAAGATGCCCAAATATGGAAAGAAAACGAAAAATTTGTTTCCAATGGAAGTAGGAAGCAACTTAAGGTTTAACACACTGTGAAAACTTGCCCAAGTAGTCAACAAGATGAAGTGTATTGTTGACCCAAAATCTTGTTGACCCTTCAGTGCAATCTTGTGTTGCATATAATAATTAACTACATAAACAAAAGGACATTCTTTCTCAGCTTAGGGATTAAAATCTTGCCCACCATCTTTGAACTATAAAATTGTAGTCAATGGTTCTCTTGGTCTTCATACAACCTTATTATGTTCTAGATAAACTTTTGATTATTATGAAACCTAACTTTTATTGGTTTAAAGAAATATAAGAAGCTAACTTTGATTATTATGTATAAGAGACATGTGTAAACATAACTTTTTTTAAGAATAATTTTAGAAGAAAAAGTGTTACTAAACATGTGTATACTTAAAATCAATATTAGTTAGGATCACCATTGGTAAGAAATATTTATTGATTTTATTAATAATTAATTTTAAATTTATCCAAAAAATGGGACTAATTACCATCTTAAATCTTTCATTCCAAATTCTGATAAGATCGATAACTTAAAAGACTGAAAACGTATCTCAATAAACATAAACATATATTTGGTACATAAATATTGGTTATCCATAATTGGCTTAGTTGTGATTTTAATATTTATATTTTACGAAATTCGTAATTTTGATTATGATTTTTTTTTTAATTTCGGTTCCTTAATTTTTAATTATTAATAATTGTGATCGCTATTTTTTTTTAAGTAATTTCGTTTAAATTTTATTCATCTTTCACTTATAATTTCGTCCTTTAATATTTTAATTATCTTGCACCTTTTTCAATTATTCGTATTTTTTTCTGTTATTTTGTACATGATAATTTAAGATTGGAAGAAAAACACATTATATTTGTGACACTTTTTTCAAATTAAAGACTACAAAAATAAAAATAGTGATTTTTTTAAAATCAAAAATGTAATAAGCAATTAAAAATTACGTGTAAAAAACTCAACTAAAAGTACATTTAATTAAAAACTAAGAAACTAAAATTTCAGAAAAAGAAAATTAAAGACCAAAATTACAAACTTTATAAAATATTGAAACTATAACTACAATTAAGCGTATATAATATTCAATTTGGTTGAACAATAATTTCAACTACTTATATTTTGTTTCATCTATCCTACTCCATATATACGCGTCTGCTATAAATAACATTTTGTGTAAGTTAGAAATGTAGAAAATATTCCACTGAAATTATTTTTGTATCTTCACCATAGGAAGGTGTAAATTGTTGACTAAAAATAAAATAGTTCACTTACTGTTTATTTTAAAAGTCATTATCACATATTTTATTATTTCCTAATTTTATATAAGAGTAAGGTAAATGCATGTGAATTTAATGCATATATCTTTCAATCATTTCTCTCCAAAGATCCCTTTTTTTATGTAGATTAGAATAGTTATCTTAAATAAGTACTTTTAACAAATTATTTAATGAAAATGTTTTCTGAAAACTTCTTCAATAAAAGTGTTTTTGAAAGTCTTTTATTCAACACGAGTGTTTTTAGAAATTTTCTTAACCTCTTCTCTCTTTTAATCCATTGTTTTCAGCTTTATATGTCTAAATTGAATCTCAATAATAAAAACATTTATATATTGCAAATTTAAATTATAATATAGTTTACATCTTCTAAAATTTTATTTATCATAAACTTTAGTTATATAAAATAAATATTTATCACATGTATTATACAAACTAAAATACTAGTTATTGTTGCCCTTTTTACATGTGATAAATGACTTCATTACCACTAAACATGTAGATTAAATAACGCAAAGTTATTTCAGTTTAAAATTAGCAATTTTGTAATTATTTCAAATCTTAAATACACCTGCCTTAAGTATTTGAAACCTGAATTTTATCTCACTCAACTAAAAAATATTTTCTGTAAAACATATATATCCATTATACAACAATTAGTTCCTTTTATTCCAATATTAATTAAATTTGCACCTCTTTATAAGTTACCTATGAGTGAATGAACAAAATTTCATTTGAAATTTGTTTACGTAAGCGCGTGACAAATCAAATCAAAAGAAGAAAGAAAAGTCTTAATAATTTCTTTCGTTGTTTTTCAATCATCAGACAAAGAATTCTTGTTGCTTCATTATATCACACCATTTTAGAAGATAAGTTAAGATATTAACTTCTATCAAAATGATGATGACATACTATTACAATTTATATATGTCATTAACCATTTTCATTACATGTTATTTTCATTAATAAATCAACTTTAAATGATAAAACGACGTCCATTATTGGCTCTTTAGTATTAATTTAATAAAAAAAGATTATATTAATTTTATTTTTGAAAAATATGAGATCTAATTAAGAACATTTAAAATAGTGAAATAAAATTAAAAAAAAAACTAAGTGAAAATTAAATAAAAAGAAATAATAAACATTATATTGTTGTTCTTAAAGTTATTTATTTATTTATTTATTATTCCACCACGTGATTGAAAACTTTTTGTTACTAAAAAATTCCTAAAAAACCCATTTCACACGTGCTTAAAGAGTCAAGGATGGTTCTACGAAATGGCCCCTACAAAATGCCGCAAAAAGCAACCACTTCTCAAGAACACAACACTAACACCAACACCTTAGTCGTATAACACCTTAGTCGTATAAATACACATTTCTATACTCCTAAAACAAAAACACTTCATTTTCAAGTTCCAAAACAACAAAATCAAATGAACTTCAACACCACTCTTGAATCCCATGATTATGCTCTTCTTCAATCCATTCAAAATTTCCTCCTCGACGATACCCAAGACTTAAATGCTCTCACGGCGGTTTTGGCCACACCTGACGGCGGATCAACGTCCACCCTTTTCACCACCGCCGTTACCTCTCCGTTAGACTCGTCGGGGCAGTCAACAACGACCTCCACGGCGGCGAGTGGGGAATATTCGGCGGCGCGTGGGGAAACTTCGGTTGCGCGTGGTGGTAACGCTCCTTACCAGAGCTTTAAGGGAGTGAGGCGCAGACCTTGGGGGAAGTTTGCGGCGGAGATAAGAGATCCGAAGAGAAACGGCGCGAGAATTTGGCTTGGGACTTACGACTCGGCTGAGAGTGCGGCTTTGGCTTATGATCGAGCCGCTTTTGAAATGCGTGGCTCAAAGGCTAAGCTTAATTTTCCTCATTTAATTGGAAGCCATGAGCCAAGTCGAAAAGAGTGACGGCTAAGTGAGCTGAGCCGAGTTAAATTGAACAGATTTAGTGGAATGTGAAGATTATGACATGTATGATGCAGGAGTCATGTTTTATGGGCTTTTAATTGAATTTGAGAGAAAATTTATTATAAAATTTCATGATATTTATGAATATATATATATATATAATAATTAATAAAAGTATATAAAAAAGATATGGATACTGCTACTTAAATGACAAGTTTCCTGTTATGTTATTTTCTGGTTTTCTATGGTTACTTTTACCTTTTAGTAAGAGTTTTTTTACTTATTTTATTATTTTTTATTTTATTATAATTATTATTTTAATTTGATTGCTTTTTATCGAAGTTATTTGAATTAGTTAGAATTATATAATTTGTCCAAATTTTTTTCTCTAATTAACTTAACAGTTAATAAGTTTGTTTAATTATAAAAGAGAATGTTAAAGATTTATGGATTATATGTGATCTCTTGGAAAGAATCTGATATTTTTTTTAATGAATTCAGAGGAACTATCAAATAAGTTAGAGTAAGATATATGAATATACAACTCTTCAATCTTAAATAAATTAAAATTAACTTGTATATAAATTAAATTTAAAATATTAGATAAAATATATAATGAATTCATAAGTTTTTTTTTTTAATGAGTTCGGATTCTAAAAGTGTTTTGATATAGATTTAATGGAAAAAAATATATAAATATTTGCTTGGTTTCATTTTATTTTCCATAATTTATTTTTTGTTATTATGATTGGCTTATATCCATCAAAACTTTTTCGAAAATTCTGCCTATGATTATATCGGTTGGACCATGGTTTGTTTAATACATAAAAGTATAACGCCACGTTAATAATTATATATATACTTAAATACTTTTTCTTTTCTTTTCTTTCTTCTTTTACCTATTTAAATATATCCTTTTTCTTTTTCTTTTCATTTTTTTATTATTACATCATTATTTTTTGTACATGTTTTCTTTCTTTCTCTCTTCCTTTAATTGTTTAATTGTTTAATTGTTTGGCCTTTTCTTTTCTAGGACGTTACATTATTGTGTTTTTCCATGCTTGCATTGCTTAGTGGTCATCTAATCATTGCCACTGTGTTATTTTATGATTAATTATATAGCCGGTGAATTTAGAATTTAGTTCTTTCTTTAATTTAGTGGACTTTGGATGATGGAAAAAAAATCAGAATAATGAAAAAATTAATATAAATTTTAGATTATATAGTAAAGTAAAGATATTTTAGTAATATAAAATGAGATTAAATATAAAAATGAGAATAGATATTAGAATGGATATAAGAATAAGGATGGAGCGCCTATGTACCTATATATTTTAAATATTATATTTGTTTAATTTAAAAAGAATTTATGTAAAATATTTTGTGGGTAATTAAGTTTTTTCAATGAAAAAAATTGTAAGAAATATTCCATAATTAATTTGACTTTTTGACTTTTTTTTATAATGTATATACTTTGGAAAACTTGTTAAAAAAAATATTTTGAATTGGTATGTGTTATATCTTATGTTATATCTTATCCATTGATTCTAACATTTTAGTCAAGATTCGAAATTCGTTTGACTTAAGTGACATATTAATATAAAACTAAAGCAATGTATTTGACATTTTAGGAATTTATTTTGAATCTTTTAATTTTAAATATGAATGTGATAGTATTTTACTTTTTTTGAGACCAAAAGTTGTGTTTTACTAAAAAAAAAAAAAAAAAAAAAAAAAAAAAAAAAAAAAAAAAATTATTAAAAAAAAAAAAAAAAAAAAAAAAAAAAAAAAATAAAAAATAAAAAAAAAATAATAATAAAAAAGGAAGGGAGACATTAAAAGATGTCTCCCCCACTATCCTATTTTTAAGGAAAC